>JGI11944J13513_1000075_pt1 | contig 102032 bp, 88 predicted proteins | sample TerdegcoTASludge_FD_13513 | JGI IMG/M metagenome (IMG submission 13513) | reverse complement strand
CACCAAATATGTATTCCCCTTCGAGTACGATCAATTTTACGGTTTATTCTTGATTATTTTCAAATTTCGGGGTTTTTCAAAATGTACTTTTACTCGATGTCCGTGGATTTTTTTCAAATCGCTATTTGGATGATGTATTTTGTGTTTTTTTCACATGCCTAAAAGAGGGGGCTAAATGCTTTATTCTTTTTGTATCAAATACATAGGAGAGCAATCCTGCCGGGCATTTTCTGCAGCAGGGACTTTTCCCTTCGCCTGCAGATCTCCCGGTAAGAGGGATACGTCGTCCATGCATGAGTTTGGAATCGCCTACGATATTTATGCCACAGCACGGAGAGCTGCCCTCGAGAGGGGAGCAAGAGATGTAAAATCCGTTCACGTGGAATTCGGGGAGATGGCAATGGTCAACCCCGAGCAGGTATCTTTCCTGTACGGCACGCTCATCGAGGACGACCCCGTCATGAAGGACTCATGCCTCACCTGGTCAGTCGTCCCGCCGCTGACGCGATGCGCCTGCGGGTACGAGGGATCCGAGCGTTTCGTCTGCCCGAGGTGCGGTAAATTTCCGGAACTTGTGAAAGGGAGGGAGGTCATGGTCACTCACATGGAGATTGAGGTGGACGACGAATGAAGGTCACGCTCATGCATGGTGCTGGCGGGGAGGTCATGGGCGAGCTCCTCGCGATCCTTACCCGCATGGATCACCGCAATGCAGGTGGTATCGGTCTTGAAGCGCTCGACGATGGCGCAGTCATTCCCCTCGGCGGGCAGAACGTGGTTTTCACAACCGATTCCCACGTTGTCAGACCGGTGTTTTTCCCGGGCGGCGATATTGGAAGACTTGCGGTATGCGGGACGGTAAATGATCTGGCCATGATGGGTGGCAGGCCTGTCGCGCTCTCCTGCAGCATGGTCATCGAGGAGGGTTTTGATACCGACGACCTCGAGAGGATTGTCAGGTCGATGGACGCAGCGCTCGGGGAATGCGGTGCAAGTATCGTGACAGGGGACACCAAGGTCCTCGAAAAGGGTGCCCTGGATGGGATCGTGGTGAACACGGCCGGGATAGGCATCGCGGAAAGGGTCATACGTGACTGCACCCTGGAGGTCGGGGATGCCATTCTGGTGAATGGCACGCTTGGCGACCATGGTATGACAATCATGGCCGAGCGCGCCGGGCTCTCGCTCGGGTCGCAGCTTGAGTCCGATGTCGCACCCCTCTGGGGACTCGTCAGGGAGGCGCTCGCGGCAGGAGATGTCCACGCGATGAAGGATCCCACCCGCGGTGGATTTGCCAGTGCGATCAACGAGATGGCACGCAAGAGCAGGGTGGGGGTGAGAATCCGTGAAGAGTCCGTGCCTATCAGGAAGAGCGTGAAGAGCGCCTCTGAAATGCTCGGAATAGACCCGTTCCAGGTTGCAAACGAGGGCAAGGTCGTGATGGGTGTTGCCGCTGATGATGCAGAGGATATTCTCGAAGCAATGCGGGCCCATCCCTACGGGAGGAACGCGGCCATCATCGGCGAGGTCGTTGCCGGCTCCGGGGTCATCCTCGAGACCGGGATAGGAGGAGAGCGTTTCATCGAGCCCCCGGTCGGGGATCCCGTCCCGAGAGTCTGCTAGGCGATCTGGAAACCGCACTCTTTTTGGAGGATATCCTCGAGCAGTGCCAGTGCTTCCTTCTCCTGCGGACCCCCGCACCGCCGGACAAGAGATGCATGGTGGGAAATGAGGTACGAAAGCTGGCTGTCCCTTCTCCGGATGAACCGGGTCGCGTGGATCGTTGCCTCGATCACGCTTGAAAAACCCCTGTTGACCGGATGGATGGTGCACGAGCAGACTTCCTCACGGAGCGGTTCCAATGCAACGAGGTATGCCTCTCCGGTGTTCCGCGTTATTTCTGCCCGGAAGGCAACCCATGCCTCTGCCGAGGTCAGCCTCTGGACGGCCAGCCCGCCTGCGGTTTCATCGAAGAAATCTTCCTGCCCAAGATCGGAAAACGCAGTTTTCACGTAAAGGACGGGATCATGGACAATGTTTGCAACGAGCCACCCGTACCGTGATACGTTCTCTGCAGTGTGGCTTCCCTGAAAGGCAACCATTTGGTAAGTGTCATCGCGCACGATCACTCCCATGGGTGCGGCATTGTCTCTCGTTGTCGCGATAACCTCGTTGATTCCCTCCCTCAGCAGTCCCATTCCCAGCCTTCCCCAAGGGCAATGTAGAGTGACGCAATGATAATATCTGCGGTTGACCCCGGATTGATTCCCATTTTTATGCACTCCTGGTCGAATGCCTGCAGGTCACGGACACCTTCGAGCACCTGCCGGGCCCTTCTCATTGTCATCCCTGCAACCTCTGCACCATGTTTCTTGATGATGAATGTATCCGGTTCGAGGGCAAGGAGGGAGAGGTATGCCTGGACAATCCCCTGCCTTCCGCACCCTGCCGCGTGGAGGAGGTCGGCTCCCCTCCTGCTCATCTGGAAACCTGAAACCCACTCCCGTGCGACCATATCCCTCGGGGCAGAGTAGAGCATGAGGTCATAGAGCGTCATTCCCTTCTCCCGGATCTGCTGAAGCGAGGCCGGGTCGTTGACGTCGAGCTCGTGCCCGGGAATCACCCTCACGCGTGTCTTTCCAAATGCCTGGTAGAATTCCAGCGCATCGTCAACAGTTGTCTGCTGAACAAGGCTCTTTGCTCCCTCGATTCCACCACCCGCAACGAGTGGCATGAGGAGAATGAATGCACCAAAATGAGTATTTCCACCCGAGTGCCCGCCAGTCAGCTCCACAGCCTCGTGGATGAGACTCCCGATGCCTCTTTCCCCCTTCTCCGCTGCCTCGAGTGCTGGTCGCGCCAGGATGGCGGAAGCGAGGAAATGTTCGAGACGGGTGTCGGGAAAGTCATGGCACCGGTCCACGTTTCCGGGTTTTGGAAATGCCGATACCTCGAGGACCATTGCAAGCTGGGCGCGCTCAGTTCGTGTGAGGTTCCGCATGCCTTGAAAAGAGATGCTGTACGATCTTATCAGCCAATTGCTTCTTCTGTCTCATGTACTCCTGACGCGACAGCCCGCACTGGGAAAGAGTCATCTCACGGAACATGCAGGGCGATGAGTCCTTGCAGCACCATGCCAGGCTCCCGAAACACGTCTGGGCACCGGGCTCGAGCGGAGTCCCTGCAACCGCCCGCTGCTTCAATTCCAGGTACTCTTCCCGGGAAAGGCCCAGCCTGTCGAGGGTGGGCAGCAGGGGGCAGTCCTTGACCGGCATGCAGCAGAATGTCAGGGCCCTTACATCTCCTCCGCGGCAGAGCTGCTTTGGGGCATTGTACCATCCGTGTTCATCCGTGTGACGCTCGATTGCAGCATCGAGCCCGGCCAGCGTGCGCAGATCGGCATTCCGTGCAAGCGAGACGAGATCGGCGCCATGGGAGAACATGTCCCTGACCCTGTCGAAGGTGTTCATGGAGTTGTTTGCAATAAGCACGAGCGGGCAGGAATTCCGGATCTGCCGGATCTTCTGGTAATCATAATCCATCAGGTCGACATGGATAATGTCGGCACCGGCTGTCCATATCTTTTTTGCAAGGCGGCGGTCGTCTGGGCTGACTCCCGCCCGGATCTTCACGGAGACGGTGACATCCTCACGTTTCAGTGCCCTGATCTCCTCGGCGAGGAGATCGGAATGAGAGAGGAGGTACTCACCCGAGCGCGCTTCCACCATCGGTGCCTGCCTGCAATGGGCATCGATCTCGTAAATGACCTGGTCCCCAATCTGCGATGCAACATTGGCAAACGATTCAGGCGTTGCCCCCCGGAGGTTCAGCCCGCAGACAATTCCCGATCCATTCACCAGCGAGGCCTGCCGGCAGAGCTCCTCCTCGGGGTCGTCGTAGAGAAATTCCCTGCGGCCGGAACGTTCCATGATCCGGCTGGCCTCCATCGTGGGCCCATCGATGGAAAAACCTCCGAGGAACGCAACACCGATGTGGGATGCACGCGCGAGAGCATAGTCTGCATCCACGATGCCCGCCATTGCCGAGAGGGCGAGAGGGGTCCTGACCACGTGTCCATTCAGGAGGAGATGATATCTTTCGAAACTGCGCATTGTTTCCATGGGGAACCTTCCATCTCTGACGGCAATCGGGATTTCCGAAGTTCTCATAAATTGGATGTTTCTGCATATAAAGGTAAACCCTCCCCGGGAATGACTGTATATCATGTTTCAGGGTTTAGACTCCGCACCCCCCTTTTCCGGATAATTCTAACCAAAAAGGGTGAAAATCCGCTTAAAAGATGGGGGTGAGTATTACTCCGCTCGTGTATAAATCTTAAATCGGTAACAATTTTACCCATGCTCGTGATACAGTACATTGTATGGGGAAAAAAGGACTGTTACTTGTCGGTCACGGGAGTAAACTGCCCTATAACAAGGAACTTGTCGAGACAACCGCCCGGCTCATCAGGGAGAGACGCCCGGACTTTATCACGAGGTGCGGTTTTATGAACATCAACACCCCGACAATAAAGGAGGCACTCGAGGAATTCCGCCACGATCCGATCGATGCCCTCGTCGTTGTCCCCCTCTTCCTTGCAAGGGGTGTGCATATCCTCGAAGATATCCCGGGGGAGATAGGGCTCGCAAAGGGCCAGGTGAAGGGGGAATTTGCACTCAACGGTAAGAATATCCCCCTTCTCTACGCAGACCCTATCGGAAGTGACCCACTCCTCGCAGACCTGATGATAAGGAACGCCGAACGGGTTCTTGGGGATCTCTGAACATATCTCCTATGCACCTCCTTGTCCTCGATACCATCCACGGCGGCAAGTCCCTTGCACATGCTCTTGCAGGACTCGGACATGCCGTCGACATGGTGGATGTCTACAGGGGGATGGACGGGATCAGCGCATCTGTTGCACTCAGCAGGGTCTACGACATGGTCATTGCACCCATCCACCTCGATCCCGGTCATACTCTCCTGCGGGAGACGAAAGCCCCCTCCATCACGCACCACCAGGCAGTGCGATGGATTATCGGGAAAAATACTCCTGCCCGTTTTGTCGAGGTGACAGGCGCACGGGGAAAGACGACGACTGCCAGCGCCCTTGCTCACCTCATGCAGGGACAGGGTATCCTCCACACATCCTGCGGGACGTTCCGGCTTCCGGAGAGGACAGTGATCGGCAGGGAAGGGATCACCCCGGCCTCGCTCATTGGTGTGACCGGTTCTGTGCAGTCCACGGATCGGTGGCTCATCGCTGAGGTCTCCCTCGGCTTCACGGGGGGGAGTGAACTCGGTATCCTGACGTCGCTTGAGACCTACCCTTTTGCTGCCGGAAAGCGGGACGCGCTCACTGAAAAACTCCGGTCAGGAGCCTGTCTTCCCCGGATCATCACACCACCGGGTTCGGACCGTTCAGGAAACAGGCTCCCTGCCGACGCCGTGGCCACGGCTGATGAAGATGTCTGCCGGTATGCGTGGGGAGAGATCTCTGGCAGTTACCACAACCCCCTCCTCGGACAGGAGGCATACCGCGACCCGCTGCTCATTGCAACAGCAGCAGCATGCATCCTTGGGATAGATCCCTCTCCCCTCTCCGGTTTTGAACCCCTCGAGGGAAGAAAAACGGTCTTTTTTGCGGGGAAGAGTCTTATCGTTGATGACTCCAACTCCGGGACGTGCGGGAGGACTGCACGGGACGCAATCGCCCTTGCCCGAAGACTGGCCGGAGAGAATGCGCCGCTGACCCTCGTGATCGGCAAGGAGAAGGGAGCGATTTGCGAGGGTTTCCCCGTGAATGAGATAGCATCGGTCATCGGGGAGGAATCACCCGACCGGGTCATCCTTGTCGGGGACTATGACCCAGCAACCCTGTATCCTGACGGAGGAGACGGATACTGCATATCGAGGGCAGGAACCCTCGACGAGGGGAAATCGCTTGCGATGCAATCCCCCGAAGGAAGCATGATTATCCTTGCGGTGAAGACATGGCGGTGAAACCCATGAAATACATGCAGCCCCGGCCGAGTTCGATCGTTGCAGCCCTCTATACCGCACGGGACCTTGGCGTCGATGTCTCCATCCTCCATGGACCATCCGGATGCTCCTTCAAGCACGCCCGGCTCCTGGAAGAGGATGGGATGAGGGTGCTGACAACCTCCCTTGCTGACCACGAGTTCATCTTTGGCGGACAGCAACCCCTCGAGGCCGTTCTCGAATATGCCGAGAGAACGTTTGCCCCACGGAGGATGGCAGTCATCGGGACGTGTGTCTCCATGATCATCGGAGAGGATCTGCAGGCCGCAATCAGGAATGCAGGGATAACCACACCCACGATACCTGTCGAGATTCATGCCGGGTTCCCCGAGAATATCGCAGGCGTCATTGCGACACTCGAGCCGGCCGCTGCACAGGGATGGATATCGGAGGAGGAACTGGAGAGACAGAAGTTCCTCCTCGGCAAAGCAAACGAGGTGGAACGCCTCCGGGGTGCAGCATCGCGGCCCTACATCGAACCTTCCCGTGGCGACCTCAAGCACAGGGCAGGACAGCGTCTCCTTGAACTGATCGATTCAAACAGGAGAGGGATTGCCATCATGAACGCAAAGAAGGAGACCGCGTACATGTTCGCCGACGAGCTGATCGCCCTGCACGACGCGCGGCCCGGGGCCGATATCGTCTATGTAGCTAACCTCGAGGACAGGGGGCTTCCCAAGGTGCGGGAGGATGCGCGCCGCATCCGGGATGAGATGGAAAAGAGAGGGGTCAAGCTCTCGCTCTGCGGGGCACTCGACGAGTACGGGGCAAACGGAGATGCCCTTGCCGGGGTAATCCGCTCGCTCTCCCCCGATTTTGCATTCATCGTGGGGGTCCCGCATGCAATCCCGCCCGATGCCCTCGGGGGCATCGAGTGCATCTCTGTCACGAACGGGCCACGCCAGGTAGAACCTCTCCGAAAACAGGGTCACCGGATCGTCGTGGTCGAAGTCGATCTCCACCCAAGGACACTTGGCGTCAGGCAGATCGTCGAGAGCGAGCTCGGAGCAGTGATCAGGAGTCTCGCATGAAGGCGCTGATGATTGCCGGCGACCGGTCAGGGAGCGGAAAGACGAGCATCACACTTGCCATCGCCTCCATCCTCTCCCGTTCCATGGCCGTCCAGACCTTCAAGGTGGGAATGGACTACATAGACCCGTCCTACCTCTCTGCGGTCACGGGACGGCCCTGCCGGAACCTGGATACGTATGTCATGGACAGGGACCAGATCCTCTCCGTCTTTGCCAACGGCTGTCGTGGTGCTGACATTGCCCTCGTGGAGGGCGTCAGAGGCCTCTTCGAGGGGGCGGAAGCACTCGATGACACCGGAAGCAGTGCATCCGTTGCACGTGCACTCAACCTCCCGGTGATCCTCGTGGTGAATGCAAGGAGCATCACCCGGAGTGCAGCAGCGCTCGTGCAGGGTTTCCAGTCGTTTGACACCACTGTCAGGATCGAGGGCGTCATCCTGAACAATGTCTCCGGGGAGAAGCACGCGGAGAAGACTGCCCGCGCGATTGAACACTACTGCAGGGTCCCTGTCCTTGGAGCCGTTCCCCGTGTCCCGGAAATCGAGCTCTCCATGCGTCACCTGGGTCTTGTCCCGTTCAGGGAGGGGCAGAATGCCAGCGGGTTCCGTGAAAAGATCGCGATGGTAACCGGGACTGTCAGGGAGGCAGTCGACGTAAACGGAGTTGCTGCACGCGCAGGTGACATCTCTCCACCGGAGACCGCCGCACCTTTTTTTACTCCCGTCCGATCCCCTGATGTCCGGATCGGTGTGGCCTACGACCATGTTTTTTCCTTTTACTATGCAGACCTCTTTGACGTCCTCAAAGCCCGGGGGGCAGAGGTCAGGTTCTTCTCCCCGGCAGAAGACAGCCTTCCCGATGCCGATGGGTACATTCTCGGTGGCGGGTACCCCGAGATGCATGCTGCCGCTCTTTCCCATAACGAGGGGATGCTCTCCGATATCCTCGAGCAGTCCCGCCGGGGCATTCCTGTGTACGCTGAGTGCGGAGGTCTCATGTACCTCACACGGGAACTCGTCATAAAAGCGGGCTGGCAGGGAAGCAGGGAGGAATCGCGTTATCCCCTCTGCGGTGTTTTCCCGGGAAAGACTGTGATGCCTGCCCGGCGCGTCGTAGCCTATGTCAGCGGCGAGAGCAGTGCAGAGTCTCCCATGGGATCTTCCCGGTTCCGGGGACATGAATTCCACTATTCCGAGGTGGTCCTGCCGGAGAAGACACATTTTGCATACAGGCTCTCGAGGGGAGTGGGGATCCGTGGTGGTCTCGACGGTGCACTGGTCGGACGGACACTCGGGTGTTTCTCCCACCTCCACCCGGTGGGGAGCTATCCCATGTTCTGCAGGTTTGTCGAGACATGCAGGGCTGCAGGGAATGAATGAATCCATCAGCAGGAAAAAAATACTATGAGAGAGAACTCTATGCTTGCATGTTCGTTTACATAGACGGCAAAATGTACCCCAAAGAGGAGGCAAAGATCTCTGTCTTTGATCATGGGCTCCTCTATGGTGACGGGGTTTTCGAAGGGATCCGCATGTACAACGGGCGCATTTTCCGGCTCCCCGAGCATATCGACAGACTCTACGACTCCGCGAAGGCGATCGACCTCTGTATCCCAATGTCAAAGGAGGAGATGACTGAAGCCATCATAGGGACTGTCCGGAAAAACAACCTGCAGAATGCATACATACGCCCGGTTGTGACCCGCGGGATGGGAGACCTCGGCCTCTGCCCGACCAAGTGTCCGCGTCCAACCGTCATCATCATTGCAACAGAATGGGGTGCGATGTACGGAGACCTGTACGAGAAAGGCCTCCGGGCTGTTACCGTGTCAATCAGGAGAAACCCCTGCTGTACCCTCCCGCCCAACATCAAGTCCCTCAATTATCTCAACAACATCCTCGCAAAAATAGAGGCGAACTGCAAGGGCGGAGACGAGGCAATCATCTTCGATATGCAGGGCCATGTCTCCGAGGGTTCAGGGGACAACATCTTCATTGTCAAGAACGGCGTGATTTACACGCCCCCAACCCTGAACAACCTCCGGGGAATCACCCGCATGGTCGTCCTCGAACTCGCGAAGAGCCTTGGGCTACCGGTGGTCGAGGCAGCCCTCGGGTACTTCGATCTCTACACTGCTGACGAGGTCTTTGTGACCGGAACCGCAGCTGAGGTCGCCCCCATTGTTCACATCGACGGAAGGGATATCGGATCAGGGCGTCCCGGTCCTGTCACCCGGCAGCTGATGGCAGCATTCCGGGCAGCGACGGAGAGGGAAGGAACCCCGGTCTACTGAAGAGAGCATCTGGTGAAACGGGGGATCCCTCTCCATAACCCTTTTTTATCCTGAAGACGAAAGTATAGAGGTCAATCGCTGCTATAGTGTAGTCCGGCCAATCATGCCGGCCTTTCACGCCGGCGACTGGGGTTCGAATCCCCATAGCAGCATATAACCCTGTTTTTTTGACGGTATCACGCGGGAGCCCCTGTTGCTGACACCGGATGGAAAGGATCGATGTTTTCACCCTGATGGATCCTGTTTATCGCGTGGAATGGTATGCTCCCGGCAAGGGGTCAGGGTGGAGAAAGGGTTTATAGAATGGGCGAAAAGTAACAGGTACCGGTTGCCGCATTCCCAGGATAGTCTGACTTTATCTGAAGAGTGGTCATTTCGCGGCATACCTGTCTGTCCTGCACAGGGGACAGAACACACCGATAAGAGGTGAAAAATGATGGAACCGGAATACCTGCAGAGTGTTGACGAACTTGACAACTTAATCGGGCTCTCTCCCAAGGAAAAGCAGGAGATGGAGACTGTAACCCAAAAATTCCCATTCCGTGCGAACAGTTATTACCTCTCCCTCATCGACTGGAAAGACAGGCGCGACCCCCTCCGGCGTATCGTGATTCCCGATATCAGGGAACTGAGGGGTGGGGGGACCCTCGATCCCTCAATGGAGAAGAATTATACAAAAATTCCGGGCCTGCAGCACAAATATGCAAAGACCGCTCTTCTCCTCCTGTCAGATACCTGTGGAGGCATCTGCCGGTTCTGTTTCAGGAAGAGGCTTTTTTTGACATGCGACAGGGAGACGCTCGAGGATCTTCCGGCGGCTTTCGAATACATCAGGTCTCACCCGGAGATCACGAATGTCCTCCTCTCCGGCGGAGACCCGCTTGCCCTTGAGACGGGGAAGATTGAGTCGGTTATCAGGGAACTCCGCGAGATGGACCACATCCGGGCTATCCGCATCGGGAGCAAGATGCTTGCGTACAATCCCTATCGTTTCCTGAATGACCCGCTCCTTGTCACCATGCTCTCGCGGTACAGCACCCCTGAAAAAAGAATCTATGTTGTTGCCCATTTCAACCATCCCCGGGAGATTACCCCTGCAACGCTTGAAGCTCTTGACATGCTGATACGCGCCGGCATCATCGTCCTGAACCAGACACCGGTCCTCCGTGAGATCAACGATCAGCCCCATATTCTTGCCGATCTCCAGGAGACTCTTGCATCCACAGGGATCTCGCCCTATTACCTCTTCCAGTGCAGGCCCTCTGTCGGGAACCATCACTTCCAGATTCCCGTGGAGCAATGCCATGACCTCATCCAGGAATCCTGGAGGGCATGCGAGGGACTGGCAAAACGAGCCCGGTACATCATGTCCCATGCCTCTGGAAAGATCGAGATTCTCGGAAAAACGGCAAAGCATATCCTCATGAGATATCACCAGGCTGCAGATCCCGAAGATATCGGGAAAACTGTTGTCATGCCACGCAATCCTGCAGCACGCTGGTTCGATGACTACCATGGTTTTGCACATCCCGTGGATACCATCAGGTCGATTCATGTTCCCAGGATGCACTGGCTGTTTTGAACATTTCATGTTTTTTTCGTTCTCCGCGACCCGGTGGTGAGAAGGGGAAAGGAGCATCCATCCGAAAATAAAAAATCGAGTTGGATCCTGTCATTTTGCATAGGATTAAATAATTTCCAGACGAGAATTCCACAGGAGAAGCACCAGCACATGGGTTCCCTGCTCTCTGTCCGTCAATGCATCGAAAGAACGCCCGGTGTCTCCCAACTTCTCATCGCCCTCTCGGCAATCTTTGTCATTCTCCTGACACTTCTCGCATTATCCCTTGGCATCACGATCATCTTCCAGAATGCCTACTATATCCCCATCATCCTTGCATGCTACTACTGCCAGAGGAAAGGCTTGTATTTCTCCATACTTCTCGTATCCTTCTATTTTGTCTCTTTTCTGGCATTTTTTCCCACCGTCGAGGTCTTAATCCAGGCCCTCGTCAGGGCTCTCTTCTTCCTGCTCATTGCGGTGATTGTCACCCACCTCTCAGAGGTGATCACGAGGGAGAAGTCACGGTACCAGGAGATATTTTTAAATTCCGAGTCTGGCATCCTCATCTGGGAGAGATCGACCGGGCAGATAACCGAGGCAAACCCAGAAGCAGCACGGATCACGGGATACTCTGAGAGAGACCTCACCGGAATGGGTATATCGGACATCTTCCCTGACAGGGAACTCACCGATGCCCTCCTGTCAGGGGGGGAGGGCATCATCCGCCACAGGGAGGGCGAGATCAGGTGCCGTGACGGGACTCTCAGGTCCGTGATCTTCTCGTCGGGATGGATCGATGGTATCTTTGGAATGCTCACCTTCCAGGACATCACGGAGAAGAAACGTGCACAGGATGCAATCTCCCTCTCGAACCGGAAACTCAACCTCCTCAACAGCATCACGCGCCACGATATCCTCAATTCCCTGACAGCCCTGCTCGGGTACCTTGAACTCTCGAAGGAGTTGGCTAAGGATGATCAAGTGAGGACATACATCGATTCCAGCCTCCGGGCAGCTGAAACGATACACCGGCAGATCGAGTTCACCCGTGATTACCAGGACGTCGGGGTCAAATCTCCGGGCTGGTTCTCCGTCCCTGAGCTTATCGAGAGACAGAGAGGGTATATCGAGCACCATGGAGTAAGGATAGAGGCTGATATCCCCGACATCTGGGTCTTTGCGGATCCCCTCATCGAACGGGTATTCTATAACCTGATGGAAAACTCGGTCCGGCATGGGGGAAATGTCAGCAGGATATGGTTTTCTGCAGAAAGAGAAGGCAACAACCTCGTCATCCGGTGCTGCGATGATGGCAAAGGCATTCCCGAGAATCAGAAAAAGGCGATATTCAACCGGGAATATTTCCAGCACTCGGGCTTTGGTCTCTTTCTATCCCGGGAGATTCTGGCTATCACCGGCATCCAGATCCGGGAGACCGGAATGCCGGGGCAGGGGGCTGTCTTCGAACTGGTTGTTCCTTCCGGTTCGTACAGGATTGCAGAATGAGGTAAAGGATCATGTCACCGGCATGGAGGAGGAAGGCCATTTCCTGACGCTGGGCATTCCTCCTGGCCTTTCCTCTTCCTGCAATACGCATTCTTCTCCCCGCATACGCTCCGGCTGACGTTAGTCCTGAATTTATTCTTCTTGCAGCTCCGTCCAGGACATGAGGTCCTCCTCGAGGACTGCCCGCGAGACAGGGGGAAACCCGGCCCTCGCGAGTTCTTCCCTTATCTCTTCAACAGTTCCTGCAAAGAGAACCTCCTCGCTGCCATCTTCTCTTCTCCGGATACACTGGTAGAGATTACCATGTTTCCTGTAAAATACTCCCCGGCACATCGATCTCATGGCTTAATCATCTCCATCAACCAAAAATACGATTGTCGTGGAAATATGCTCCGGCTGACTCCAGTATTCCCGTACCCGAAAGGGAGGTGATATTCCATGAACCAGGAACGAGGTCATTTCGAAAAAGGTGCATGGATTGAAGAGAGAGAGGAGAATCCAAAAGAAAGAGGTGAAGATGATATCCCCGGCGGCGACCCCATGGAGAGGCGGATCAGAGAGGTCTCCACGCATCTCTCCGTCTCCCTTTCCGAACTCGTCTCCCTCGCTTGCGATATCGTTGCCACACCGGAGGGACACGCGCATATCAGGGGGTTCCTGGAAAAAACATCTCAGGAGATCGAGAGAACACTCTCGGGCATCCTTTCCAGTGAGGAAAAAGAAGATGGTGAGAGGGGACCCGCAGAAGAAAAAGACACGGGAAAAAGGTAAATGGAATCTGGATTGAGGAAGCATCCCGGATATTTTTTCGGAATCGAGGGTAGTACCATGGCAGAAACTCCGGACACATGTCCATTCAGGGAGAATCTTGCAGCTTTCCTCGGTCAGCCCCCGGTTGAACTGGAAGACCTCACTGAGGTCTCTCTTACTCGTTTCATTTCAGCATTCACGCACAGGTCTTTTGTCCGCGAGAATCCCTCCGGCGATGAGGGCATGGAAGATTTCGAAGCACTCGAGTTCCTTGGAGACAGGGTGCTCAACCTTATCGTTGCCGAATACATCTTCACGCACACACCCCGGACTGAGAAGGAGATGGCAGACAGGATGGAATTTGTGAAAAACAACCATCTCGCTTTTCTTGTATCTTCCCTCTTTCCCGGTTTTTCCCTGATGATCAGGCTCGGTCATCACCAGAGACTGACATCCGGTATCGTTGCCTCGGCATTCGAAGCCTTTCTGGGCGCATATTTCCTTGATAAAGGATTTGATGCGACACGGTCGTTTCTCCTCCGCATGTTCCGGGATGAACTCGACAGGTTTGCGCCAGTGACGAACTACAAGAGGGAACTCCAGGAACATCTCCAGAAAAATGCCCGGCAGATCCCGGTTTATCGAATGGTGGGAAAGGAGGGGCCGGACCATACACCGGTCTTCTCCTACAGTGTTGCCTGCGAGGGAAAGATCCTTGGAACAGGAAAAGGCAGAACGAAGGCGCAGGCAACCCAGGAAGCCGCACGTGATGCCCTCCGTTCTCTCGGGCTGATCTGAGGAGAAAGCATCGTTACAGGTCTTTGTGGCAGACTTCTCCCGGAGAGCTTATCTTGTTCTGTGTTCTTACTCTCTTAACCAGGAGAGGTCAGCGGGTTCATTCCAACGGACCCTGATTCCTCACGGGGAGAGAAGACGTGACAAGCAGGATTGTTGCTGCTGTGGATGGATCAATTCTTACCCAGAGAATCATCCATACTGCCATCGAAGAAGCCCTGTGCAGGAAGGCTGAACTCCACATCGTGCACGTCATCGAAAAGGAATGGAAAGAACCTGATCCTGCAGCGGACATCGAAATCAGCGACGAGGAGGAGGAAGCTGCATCCCTCCTCTCCTCGATGAAGGCCGAGGTGGAAGCCCGCGGGGTGGAGGCGGTCGCCCACCTGCTCAGGGGTCATCCCGGTGACAGGATCGTGGATTGTGCAATCGATCTCGATGCTGACCTCGTCGTTCTCGGTTCTGTGGGCAAGAGCCAGATAAAAAGGATGATCTCGGGCAGTGTCTCCTCGTTTGTCGTTGCGCATTGTCCGGTGACAACGATGGTTGTCAAACCGGATTATAAACCCCATGCCGGATACTAAATCCCTATCCATCGTGTTCAACCACTAAAAAAAGAGACCTCGCTCCCCCGGGCCTCCGGCAACATGGCATATCCTGCCGGTGAACCGATGCAGGAGGTGGCTGTGAATGGGTTTTTTCTCCATGGAAGGAGAACCAGTACAGAAGTATCCTTCGTGCCACTGTTCTTCCAGATATGCAGACAGATTCCATTCGTCAGGGGGCCCTTTCGGGAACACATCTCATGGTCACCCGGATTGTTATTATGGCAGCGGTCGCAATGGCTGTTATCGATGGCATCGTGGTCAGTATCGCGCTGCCGACGATGACAAAAGCTTTCTCCGTCGATGTATCTCAATCCCAGTGGATTTTTTCTGCCTACCTCGTCACGGAGACCAGTCTCCTCCTCCTTTTCGGGAGGATATCCGAGTTCACCGGTAAGAGGAGGCTTTTTCTTGCAGGGCTCGTCCTCTTTACCACTTCGTCCCTTGCCTGCGGGCTGTCCTCGAGCCTCTGGGATCTCGTCATCTTCCGTGTCCTCCAGGGAGCCGGATCGGCGATGATCTTCTCGATCTCTGCAGCTATCCTCTTCGAGACTTCAAGACCGGAGGAACAGGGGAGAGTGATGAGCTATATCGGGATGATCACAGCAGCAGCCGCAGTCGCAGCTCCGGTCATCGGCGGCATTGTCACGGGATCTCTTGGCTGGGAGTACATCTTCCTTATCAACGTCCCCATCGGGCTGGCCGGAATCGTCCTCTTTCTCTTTTTTCCCTCGTCAGAGGAGTCCCCCCCAGAAGAATTTACGATGGACTGGCCGGGGGCTGCTGCCCTCGTCTCTTTCCTGGTCTTCCTCGTCCTCTCCCTTGCGGAGATCTCCTCCGGGCAGATCCTGTCGCCTGTGGCCCTCATTTTTATCATCCTTTCCGTGGTTTCCTTCATCTCTTTCATCGTTGCAGAGGAAAAGAACGGATCTCCACTCGTCGATCTCTCCCTCTTTTTGGATACGGGCTTCATCTTCCCGAATACTTCCATGGTATGCATCTACATCGCATTCTTCATGCTCTACCTTGTCGGGCCGTTCTACCTGGAAGGGGCACTCGGCATGGATCCGCTCGAGGTCGGGCTCGTCTTTTTGATCATACCCGTCATCATCATCATCGGGTCTCCCGTTGCAGGTCTCCTCTACGACAGGTGGGGTGCAAGGACACTGCCGGCATGGGGTATTGCAATGGCGGGACTTTCTCTCCTGTTCTTAAGTTATGCTGTGATCAGGAGGGATATCGTGCCGGTACTGGTCCTTTTTATTCCTCTTTCACTCGGAATATCCCTCTTCCTTGCTCCGAATGCAACAGAGATCATGCGATCCCTGCCCATGGAGAGGGCTTCTCTTGCCTCGAGCATGAGCGCGACCCTCAAGAACCTCGGAATGATCGCAGGAGTCTCCCTCTCCGCCCTCCTCCTCTCCTTTGACCTCTCATCGTATGGTTATTCCGGAACCATTCAGGATGCAGATCCCATCCTTCTCTCCCTCTCCATCCAGAAGATACTCATTGGCAGTGCAGCTCTGTGCGGTATCGGTGCCGTTCTCTCTCTTGTCAAGGAAATGCAGAAGATATCCGGACCTCCTGATTGAACCACGCATTCTCCCGCGAAAAAAGGTGGCGATTGACTGCCGGGAAAAGTGGGGGGACCCTTGAAAAAACCCCTGACCTGCCTTATTTTACAGAAAGATGTCATCCCCCTGACCGGGCAGACGCCCCCGGATCCGGTTCATATCCCCAGAGGGGGTTTTTCTGCCAGGGTTCCTTCGCCTTTCTCCCTGTTTGCTTCCCTCGAAACAAGGCAGAAAATGCCTCCGATCAGCATCACGATATCGAGAGGCGGCAGGACACACGCGATAACCGCAAAAATTCCTGCCCGGGAAAAGTCCTTCTTCTCGGTTGAGTGGAGTGCGAGAAATCCCATCACGAGTCCGGCTATCCTGATAATGAACAGTACTGCAACGATCAGAATGGACATGCGAAGGGAGATACCGAGAGCGGCAAAGACACCTGAAGAATAAATTGCTGCACCGATTCCTGCAAGGATAAGGAGAGAGAGAATTCCTATAACAAGGGAAACGAGGATCAGGATCTTTCCCACCTTTGCCTCCGATGAAAGACCTTCAACATTGAGCATCTCACATCACTGTGGTGAAGTTTTGACCACCGGGTGCCTTAAAGTGATGTATCCGCTGGAGTCAGAGGGAGGCCGCCTGATTGACAGGGTGGCATCGCTCACCCGTCCTGCAGTGCAGGACAGAAGTTGCACAGTGCAAAAAAAACATCTTTCTGCCTGTCCCTGACAGGACAGTAGTACCTTCCATCCCTTTTCCTGACCGTCATGCCTCCGGGAAATGGCGTGCCGACAGGATGCCCGGGTTTTTCAAGGACGAACATCGAGAACCCTGCAAGGATGTAGTAGAACAACCTGTGCCGGGGTGAATGGAACTGCGGCAGGTATTCCCGGGAGGAATCGAATGCGAAACACCCTTCCGGAACCATTGCAAAGTAGGCGTCAAAGAGTTCTTTATCGCTGATGGGCCCTGTCATGCGGGAGAATAACCCGTTTGTGCACATCACCAGGAGCTCGTGGTGGGTATCGACTATCTGCCCGAGCAGGTAGGGTGCCGCGACCTTCCTGTAAGCGGGAGGGAGGCGATGGACCTCATAGCGTGCCCGCCCCATGATCACCTGGAGATCGAAGAGGGAGAACGTGGAGATCTCCTGTGCCATGAGAGTCCCCGCCTCACCCCGCGTCCTGGCATTTCGTATTCGCAGGCAGGACCGGGATATATCCTCGTAGTCCCTGGAATCCTTTTTTACCATCTCCCCTGTCCCGTACCTTCCTGGTTTCTCCTGCAAGTCCTGACGAGGAACACAATAGCCCCGAGGGATACAAGGGGGGTTATCCACAGACCGGGCGCCCGGGTCTTTTCAGGGACCGGCGTTCCTTCGGGTTTCTCTCCACCCCCGTTCTCTGTTTTTGCCGGCATCGTCTCGCGGGGCGCAGTAAAGCCGCCGATCGGTGGTTTGACATGAATCACAAAATTCGATACCGGTTGTATACCTGCCACAGGAGCTGTACCGGGACAGGAACTGCTCGATGCCTCACCTGAAAGGTAGAGGATACTGATCTCGGACCCGTCATTCCTCCCGGAATACCGTGTCGACTGCCCGTTATTGAGCGATTGTTCCAGGACCACGGTATCTCCACTCCTCACGACGACATGAGCGGAAAGGGCCCTGCATACAGATCCGCTGCACTGCGAGCAGTCCGGGAGAGTCGAGTAATCAAACCCGTAGTCCCCGCCAAGGGGAACCGGTATTGTCCGCGGGTCACCATAAATATCGGAAGTTACGTATGCACTGCTCCCGGGTGGCTGGATGACAAGAGCAATTCCTGCCCATCGGCCACCCGTTCCCCCAAGGATAGTTCCAGCGACCAGATCACCGTTATGGAAGGTGTTATAGACTCCCTCGTCAGGTACTGTCCCGATCACCTGCAGGGGAGTGATCTGCTTGAAACTGCAGGAGGGATTGCCTCCACTATAATCACACCCATACTCTGATTCTGCCCGGATTGTCAGGGTCAGTGAGAGCGGGTCCATGGCCGTCACCCGGCCAAGATAGGTGGTCTCCTGCACGAGTGCAGATGCCTGTGCGGTAAAACAGAAAAATAAACTCATGATGAGGAAGACCCTGATAAACGATGCATCCCAAACCATTCAGACCATCTCCAAAAGTTATCAATGTATGGATGGACAGCCTTTGTGAATAACCTTACGTCTGCGTGGGAAAAGAGTTCATGCGCAGAATTACGTCTCAATTCACATAAAAGAGAGATACCTGATTTCCTATTCGACAGAAATCCCGGCTTTTTTAATGAGATAGTAGGCACCTGCAAGGCAGATGACAACGATCCCCATCCCCCATAGAGTATAATCCGGGAGGGGAACATCGCCATAGGGGTCGAGGAGGATGATCTTCCGTGCAACAGCAATGATGGCAAGGAGAACGATTATCTCAACGTGAATCTCCTGTTTCCTGATATAGGCCTTGATCGTGTCGAGCAACTCGACACCGATCAGGACGAGGAGGAAGAAACCAAATATTGTGAGTATCTCGTGATTGTCAAGTCGAAAAGACTCGTCAAGGAAGATTCCCTGGAAAACTTCCCAGAAAAGGTCTGCAACGGCAAAAAGAATGACAAATGCAAGGAGACCTGTCAGGATGTAATAGATCGCCTTTTCAAACCTGTTCAGTCGCTCGAGCATGGATGGCGCACTCTCCTCCTCTCATGCGCGGGTTCCTCACCGGGCTGTTCCATCTTCTTGAAAAATGCCGGTTTGACCTCTGATCAGTATGCATCCTCATTGCTAAATAACCTCTGGATGAAAGACCGGGGGGAAGAGAGGATCTTTTTAAGAACCACTGGATATTTGTAGGGGAAGGGTGAAGAGAATTCCGTATATGCAGGCAGTTTCGGTTTTCCTTGCTGTTCTCTTTCTCGTGGCCATTATCGCAGGCACTCCAGCCTCCGCTTCCCCATCGCCCGATGACCAGCCCGGGTATTTGCGGATAGAATCAAGGCCCCAGGGAGCCCTTGTCGTTATAGACGGAATGCCCATCGGGATGACACCGATCACCTATCCTCTTTACCCCGTGGATAAAACCCAAAAAACAATCACAGTCTCTGCAACGGGTTACCATTCCTATACAATACCATATACCCCGGATGTATCTCCCGGAAAGACTGCATATATCTCCGCAGATCTCAAACCTGCAGAATCTCTTGGAACCCTGGTCGTGAGATCGCAGCCGGCGGGGGCACTGGTTATGGTCGATGGGGGCAAGGGACAACAGGCTCCCTGGACTTACCAGGATATCAGGTCGGGAGGCCACCTCGTGCAGGCATACCTCTCCGGTTACCAGCCCTATGCAGCGGTCGTCGACATTCCTGACGGTGGCACCGTCACTGTCGATGCAACCCTCCAGCCGCTCTCCGACGTCGGAATAATCCAGGTCAGGAGTTCTCCCGGTGGAGCGGATGTCTATATCGATGGAATGTTCCGGGGCTCGACCGCCACGACAATCGGGAATGTTGCGACCGGGACACACTTCGTCCTCCTCAAGGCCGTCGGTTACCAGGACTGGACTTCGCTTGTAAACGTCAGGACAAACCAGATTACACCCCTTGATATCACCCTTGCGCGCTACAGTGCTCCGGAGAGTGGCTTCATCCACGTGGATTCCGATCCGGCTGGTGCGGCAGTCTACCTCGACGGGGTTTTCCAGGGAACCACGCAGCCCGGCAACCCCCTCGACATGACAGGGATCCCGCCGGGTGAGCATACCCTGACACTCAGAATGGATAATTACGAGGATTTCACCACACGGGCTGTGGTGATTGCAGGAGAGACGACACAGGTCAATGCAGTGCTCTCCCCCTCTGCAGCCACGGGAGAGACAGGGAGTCTCCTCGTCATCTCCGAACCTGCAGGAGCCTATGTATTTGTCGATAACTCGTGCAGGGGCATCACCCCGGTGACAGTCTCCCCGATTCCAACCGGGATCCATACTGTCAGGCTCTCCCTTTCAGGATACAGGGATTATACCCTCACCTACAACCAGAGCCAGGGAGGCCCGTCCCGAATCGATGTGGTACTTGCACCGGAACCCCGGGGAATGCCAGTTTCGGCACTTGTTTCCGTCCTCGCTGTCTTCGCTGCAGGCCTCTGCATCAGAAAGAGAGAGAAATGGTAAAAATCATTTAAAGACTCTCTCTTTTCGGGGAAATATCCGTTGATCCTGCCGCATGCTCTCCCTGTACCCAGCGCGATCCTTTTCCGGTATATTCCTTCTTCCAGATGGGGACCCGCTCCTTTATCCGATCGATTACAAATTCGCAGGCAAGAAAAGCCGATTTCCGGTGAGGTGCACCGACAGTGATCAGGACGATGGGATCTCCCACAGAAAGATGCCCCACCCTGTGCACGATATTCACAAAAATGATATCAAACCGTGTTTCTGCCTCGCACGCTATATCCCGGAGGTCTTGTTCGGCCACATCCTCGTAAGCCTCGACATCCATTCCCTCGATTCCATCGTCCCTGACTATCCCGAGGAAGCTGACGAGGGCCCCGACCTCGCTCCTGCGTGCCTGCATAATGAGGTCTGCCGGGTCAAATTCCTGCTCCGTTACCCTTATCATCCGGTATTGCTCCCTTGCTCAGCCGCCAGCCACAGGAGGATAAAAAGCAACTTCGTCACCCGGGCGAACCGGGTGATCCTCCCGCCGGATTCCTGTTATCCTCTCCCTGTTCACCATCACGATCACTGAACGACGTAGGTTTCCTTCTTCATCGAGAAGTTCCCCTGCTGCGGCAGGGTTCACACCGGCGAGCCGGGTCGCCACAGAACGGACTGTTACAGGCTCTGATACGGGCATCTCGAGCCTGTCTCCGAACAGTTCCCTCAACCGGGCAAAAGCCCGGACATGTACAGTTGCATTCATCTGTCTCCCGTTCCCTTCGCGCTCAATGAATTCCATGCATGCGGACGTGCCGGGAAATAATTCTCCCGCCCTTCCCATGATTATATCATTCCTCTAAAATCATAATAGTGCGCAAAAAGACCCTGGTAAAATCCGGCAGACTGCCGGGAACAATTGATACCGGACGAAAATAAATGAAAACATGATGCACGTATCCGAAGGTGACAGAACTCGTGGAACCGCTCTCCTGGAGAAGCTTGAGCATTTCATAAAAGAGCATGACCGAATCCTCATCTCCTTCTCGGGTGGACTGGACAGCTCTTTTCTTGCATTCGTTGCAGGGAGATGTCTGCCGGGAAGAGTCTTCTGCGTGCTCCTCGATTCTCCCCTCGTTCCCCGGAAAACCATCGGGATAGCGCAAAAAAGAGCAATGGACTGGGACATTCCCCTGGAGGTTGTCCCCTTTCCCATTCTTCCGGAGAACCGGTTCTCTTCAAACAGGAAGGACAGGTGCTATATCTGCAAGAAGATGGGCGCTGCCATCCTTAGGAGAGAGGCGGAAAAGAGGGGTATTGATACAATTGCCGACGGTGTGCAAAAAACCGACCTCCGCGAGTTCCGTCCAGGAATACAGGCAATGGACGAGGCCGGAATCATCCACCCCCTGGCGGCCTGCGGTTTCGAAAAAACCGATGTCCGGATCGTTTCAGCAATGCTTGGGCTCCCCTTCCCGGACCAGCCGTCATTTTCGTGCCTTGCGACGCGAATCCCCTACGGCACGAGAATCACAGGCGATGCCCTCAGAGCTATCGAAGAGGCAGAGGATTTCCTTCTTTCCCTGGGTTTTCCCGATCTCCGCGTCAGGCTCCACGGGAGCTGTGCACGTATCGAGGTCCCGCCCACTGACATGGAGAGGGTCCTTCTCTTCAGACATGATATAAGCGCGCGGTTCCGCGAGCTGAAAATTCCCTTCGCAAGTCTCGATCTCACTGGTCTGCGAAGCGGGAGCATGGACGAGGAGATGGAGGAGAACCCATAATCTCGTGCAGACTCTCCGATCCCACCCTTCCGATCAACCGGGCGCGACACGCTTTCATTCCTCCCTTCTTCCCCGGAACCCCGGGGGAAGAGAGAAAGGGTATATGGGCAGAGTGCATGAAAGGGATTTTTGGAAAAACCCTAACAGGTAGTTACAGGAGTGGTACAGATGAAGAATCCTCGGAATTATCCCGGGGCAGAGGAGGCAGCGTGGTTATCCTGCCTTGGCAGGTACCATGAAGCCGCCCGCATCTTTTCCGCATCTCATCCGGGAGATGTGCCGGCTGCAAGGTACCATGCTGCATGGGCTCTCACGCTCTCAAGGGAGGGGCTCTTTTTCGAGGCACTGAAGCACTGTGAAGAGGCACTCTCCCTCGATATCAGGTGTGCTGATGCCTGGTTTGTCAGGGGTCTGACTCTCTCCTACCTTGCACGGTACAGGGATGCTGTGGAGTGCCTCGATAAGACGCTTGTCTCCGAACAGGGACACATCGAAGGATGGTATGTCAGGGGCAACTGCCTCTATTCGCAGGGGGATTATGCGGGTGCCGTCGAGTCCTATGAGAAGGCCCTTGCGATAGAGCCGCGATACCCCAAGGCCCTGTACAACAGGGGAGTTGCCCTTGCAGATATGGGTGATTACAGGTCTGCGCTCGAATCGTATGATGAATGCATTGCAATCAACCCGGGGATCTCTGTGTTGCATACGAACAGGGGAGTTGCCCTTGCAGAACTCCAGAGGTTCAAGGAGGCCATTGATGCCTTCGATATCGCGCTTTCACTCAACCCGGAGGATGTGAGTGCCCTTAACAACAAGGGGATCTGTCTCTCGAAGATGGGTAGGGACCAGGAAGCCATGGAAATGATGGAGCGGGCACGCATGCTCTCGCGCCTTCCCCACCTCCGGAGAGGGGTGGTTTAGGGGAGAGCCCTCCTCTCCTGCTCCCCGGCATCCGGAGTTATCCGGATGAAGAGGAGTGTTCACAAGGTATAACAATCCCCGGTTACCATACCTCCCCTCCGTGAACAGTCATTCCCGGAGCCTTGAGATCCCGCGGGTCACCTGTGCGCTCTTTGGGGCAATAAAGGCAGTATCCACCCTGAAAAGGACGGTCGTCCTCGTCCACGGGCCGCGTGGCTGCGTCTACCACGTCAATTATATACTCGGGATGCGGGGAGACCGGCATACCCCTGTCTTCTGTACCTGCATGGATGAGCATGACATCGTCTTCGGGGCAGAAGAGCGGTTGCGCAGTGCAATCGGGGAGCTGGACAGGCTAAAAAGGCCGGATATGATTGTTGTCCTCTCCTGCTGTGCATCCGGGATCATCGGCGAGGACCTCGAGAGTGCCTGCAGGACGGTCAAGACCCGTGCACAGGTCATTCCCATCGAGGTCGGCGGGTTCTCCGGGGACTTCTCCGCAGGGTATGCAGCGGCCCTCGAATCCCTGGTCTCCCGGACTGCAAAGCAGGATGTCAGGCGAGAAGAAAGAACCGTCAACCTCATCGGGATGCTCCGAGGGGGACCCGATCTCCGTGAAATAAAACGATTGCTCTCCCTCATCGGTATTTCTGTCAGGGCGACAATCCCGGCAGGGGCGACGGTCGAGGATCTCAGAAACCTGGGTTGTGCGGCGAACAACATCGTCATATGCGAGACATCCGGGCTCCAGGCGGCCCGGTTCCTCGAACAGACCTTTGATATTCCCTGGATTTCTGTTCCCTTTCCCATAGGTTCAAAACTCTCCCTCGAGTTCCTCTGCAAGACGGCACGGGCAACCGGAATCCCACTCCCCGGGGAAGGTCTCGTGCCACCGGAAAATTCTCACCACACCGGAAGGATACCCCGGATTGCCATCTGTGCCGGTCCAACACGTGCCATCTCTCTTTCGAGGTTCCTCCGTTCCGAGGGGATCCCGCCACGAATCATCGTCCTCGATTTTCCAACGCCCCTCCTTGGGCAGATCAGGGAGGCTGGAGGCGATGGCTGTGATGTCCTTGTTGCTCCCTCGTGGGAGACAATTGAAGAGTCCCTGATCAACAGGGGAATTGACCTCGTCATCGGGGGACTCATGGAACGGTCTTTTTCTGCAAAACTTGGCATCCCTCTGATCGATATCATGCACGGGAGCCAGAAGACAGCCGGGTCAGATGGGGGAGAGAATATTCTCTCGCTGATCCGCAAAGCCATGGGAGAATGACACCCCGCTCAATATGCCAGGGCAAGCACATTTTTTTCGGTAAGTGGAAAAACTTGAAATTTTGTCCTTATTTATATCTGGACCTGCGAATCAGTCATTTTTCAGACCAGAAAGGGGGGCTTGTTCCTGCTTTGTTTTGCAAGAATACGGCCTCCCCCTCCGGGAGAACCCGGTCACCTGTAGCTGTCCCTCTTTGCCCACGGAAAATTTATCCGGGTGATGCACTCATCTGCTTCTTTTATTTTTCCCATTGCACGGAGGGTGAGGGATTTCTGGTAATAGACAAACGCGTTGACAGCGTTCAGTTCAAGGGCACGGTCGAAGCACTCGAGTGATTCTTCCAGCCGTCCCATCTCCCTCAGTGCAATACCCTTGCTTGCAAGGACACGGATATTGCGCGGGCTGATGGAGAGAGAATGGTCAAAATAGGTGACTGCTTCGGCATACCTCCCCAGTTCGTTGAGGCAGTACCCCTTTTCATTGAGAGCATAGAGAAAATCAGGGTTGAGCGAGAGCGCCATGTCATAGCACTGGATCGCCTCCTCGCACCTGTGAATCTTGCGAAGTGTGTATCCCTTTTTATAGAGGACGAGGATGTTACGGGGGTCTTCCGCCAGTGCGGCATCATACATGGAGAGAGCTTCTGCATGCCTCCCGAGTTCATAGTAGATGTCTCCCATCTCCTCTTTTGCCTCCCTGTTCCGGGGGTTCTCCTCGAGGGCACTCCTGTATGCTGCAATGGCTTCTTCAAGCTTACCCAGGTTTCTTGCCCTCTTTGCCTTCTCGATCAGGTCCTTCTCATCCATTGTAATGACCATTGGAATACCTGTATTTAAGATATTGTCTGTTTCCCCCGGGTGAAAAACACGGGAAGGTTATTCACGCACGAGTTCTCTCAAACGGCTATCTCCTGCCAAACATGTCGCTTTCCGGTGAATGGTCAGATATGCCCCCCTTCATGATCGGCAGGAACACTTTTCTGCATGGCTCATGAGGACGTTTCCGACAGATAATCAGTGTGCAGGGACTTCCTTTCCTCCGGGGAACAGGGTCTTGAGGAAAGCGATACCGATCGAACCCTGGCTGACCACTGCCTGGATTGCCCGGTCGAGATCCTTGACAGAGAAATCATGGTAAAACGGGTAGATATAGCGGGAGAGCGTAAAACCGATGACCTTTCCTCCTTCGAGGATCCGGGAGAATCCCGTAAGTGGCGAGGTAAAAGCCCGCGTCAGCTCATAGATAAAAGCTGCATCCTTCCTCTGGTAGTACTCGTTCAATGCTTCAAGCTCGGGACCCTCGGGTAGCGTGATCTGGAATGCCACGATGTAGTAACTCTTGTTCTTCTGGTTTTCAAGGAGGATCGGATAGTCTCCAAAACGTACCCAGAAACCATTGAAGTCACCTTCGTCAAATTCCCTGATGATGGTTACATCGATCTCCTGGAGGTACTGCCGCAGTTCGTCCCTCACCTGGGATTCTTCTTTCCTTGCAACCGGTCCAGCCATACGTTTCCAGTTACTCCTTCAGCACTTGTAATTCTTTTGCCACGGTCAATGGTGGATGTCAGGACTTGTGAGGTACGACTCCGTGGTTCAATGGATTTATATACAGGGAGCCAGTATCTATCCCTGGCGGAGGCAGAATCGTCAGGATTCTGCGAGACGCCCGGGATTTCACAGGCGTCCCTTAAAAAAGGAACGCAGGAAAAGATCCCGAAACAAACAGATGCAGGAGGTGAAAAGATAGTGGACAAAGGGTCCTGGAAGTTCCTGTTTCCCGGAATTGTTCTTGCATGCATGATCCTCTCTCCAGGAGCACTTGCAGGCCAGGACCAGACCACGGGGGAAAATCTCATGTCCAGTTCATACTTTCAAAACCTGATTCCCCCCGATATGACCACCAGACAAGGCATTGACACTCCTCTCTCGACCGGGGAGGGGTTCTCTACCCCGCCGGGAATGCCAGACCCAACTCCCTATAGTTCTATCACTGCTTCTTCTGCCAGTGGAACTGTCTCTGCATGGGCAAATCAGGGCTCCTCTTCTGGCAGCACGAGGGGCAGTGCAAGTATCATCGAGTTCAAACAGGTCGTGACAGCGAGCGGAAACATCCATAAATTCATGTTTTCGGCAAGTGTCGTCCTGTAATCCGGGGCAGTCCCCTTTTTTTTGGGGGGGGCCACCCCCGGCCCTCTCTCCCATTTATTTGGAAAAATCTCCGATTGTCTTCTGGCGGCTGTCAGATACCACGAGCGAGGAGAGTCTGACTCCCGCGAGCCTGATCTGCTGATCATGGACGAGGGGGAGTGCGAGTTCAAAAACTGCTTTTCTGATGTGTCGGGGCTCGCGGGTAGGATGTGGCAATGTCACTGCGCGTGTCCTGGTCGAAAAATCAGGGTACCTGATCTTGACCGTCACGGTTCTTGCATAGGCCTTCCCGCACTCGAGCTCCCTGCAGAGTTCATCGGAGAGTCCAAGGAGGGTGTTCATCACAAGGCTCGAGTCCCCGCAATCGGGAGAGAAAGTCTGTTCCCTGCTGATCGATTTTGCCCTGCTGGTCTCTTCGAGGTCTGCATCATCCATTCCCAGCGCAAGATCCCTTAATGCAACGGCTGATCGCCCAAAAAATTCCATCAATACCTGTATATCTGCTTCCGCAAGGTCTCCGATTGTCCCAATTCCCCTCGCTGCAAGAAACGCTGCTGTTTTTGGGCCGATACCTGGTATCTTTCCTATCGGCAGGGATGAGAGAAAGGCCCGAGCTTTTTCGGGAGATATCACCACGAGCCCTCCGGGCTTTTCGAGGTCCGATGCAATCTTTGCGATGGTTTTTCCGGGTCCGATACCGATCGAGCACGTGAGATGCTCCACCATGAAAATATCCTGTTTTATCCTCTTTGCGATCTCTGTTGCGGATATGTAATCTCCGCAGGACGTGATGTCCAGAAAAGCCTCGTCGATGCTTACCTGCTGGAATCGGTCCGCATATCCCTCCAGGATCTCCATGACTCTCTCCGACGTCTCCTGGTAGAGTTCGTGCCGCGGGGGAAGGAAGATTGCTCCCGGGCAGAGCCTGGCTGCCCGGCTGACCGGCATGGCAGAATGGACTCCATATCTCCGTGCCTCGTATGAACAGGTCAGGACGACCCCTCGCCCCCGGCTCTCCGACGGATCCGGGCCGATGATCACGGGCTTGCCGGCAAGGTCAGGGTGGTGCTTCACCTCCACGGATGCGTAGAAGCTGTCCATGTCGACATGGAGAATGATGCGGGGATTTTTTCCAGCACTGCGCATTGCTGCCGGCGCATCGTCACGCGGTACCATCCCAACTATCCATTTGCTTAGGGAGAATAAATATGCAAATCCCCTTCCAAAACCCCGGCAATTATTCTCCTCAAGTCCAGTCCTGCCGGCTGCCGGCATGAACGGGAATGCGCAGGCGATCTCTTCGTCGTAAACGATAGATACCTGATCCACCCATGCCCCCGGACGGCGGAGAATCGATATTCTTGTATCGGATCGCATACTAAATCTTCGTGTATGAGACCGAGTGCGCAGACCAGTCTCCAGGTTCTCGATACCCTGGACATGTTTGCGAGGTGCTTATCGAGAGGAGATATCCCCGGCGCCCTCGCCCTCCTCGAGAAAAAGGCATCGTTCGTCGCACCCGATCGTGGAGATATTCTGCGGGATTCTGCCAGCATTGAGAAATACCTGGAACGGGAGGGTGAGCGGTTCAGGAACCTCGAACTGATGAACCTCGAGATTGGTGCGGTCGGGACAATAGCATGGATCTCCGGAGACTTTGCTGCGGGAGCGGACATGGAGGAATGCAAGTCGCGGGGACATGTATCTGCTGTCCTGAAGGGCACGGGCCATGCATGGGAAATAGTCCACCTGCACTTCTCCTATCAGCCAGGTACGCGGCCGACCGAAAAACCGGGCAGAAATTGACCTGTGAGACACTTAATAGATGGACTGTCCACCTGTTTTTTTGGTGGGCAAAGGTTCCACTTTTCTCATGAAACAATCCACCAAAATAAAAAACGAGTCAAAAAATGGAGACTATTTTTTTTCACGGCGACGGGAACTGCTGGGTGACGCAGTGGATGGCACCCAGCCCGGATATCATTGCGGAACAGTCGATACCGATGACGGCTCTTTCCGGGAAGAGCGATTCGAGGATCTGCAGAGCTTTTCGGTCAGCGGGATCATTGAATGTCGGAACAATAACGACACCGTTTCCGATGTAGAAATTGGTATAACTTGCCGGGAGCACATCCCCGCGGAGGTGGGGCATGGGCAGGGGAACGACCCTGAGAGGTCTCCCGTCAGGAGTGATTGTTTTTTTCAGGACTGCGAGGTTTTCCTGCAGGATCCTGTAGTTTCCGGAGAGCGGATCGTCCTCGATGGCACAGACGACCGTTTCTGGGTCGACAAAACGGGCCACGTCGTCGATATGACCATCCGTGTCATCACCCTCGATACCGCCGGGGAGCCAGATGAACCGCGAGACGCCGAGATATTCCCTGAGTCTCTCCTCGATCTGGTTCCTCGACATGCCGGGGTTCCTGTTGGGATTGAGCAGGCACTGCTCGGTTACGAGGAGCGTCCCCTTCCCATCAGTCTCGATCGAGCCCCCTTCAAGGATCATGCCGGGGGAAAAGGACGGAATCGCCAGTTGTTCTCCGAGGAAAGCCGGTACCCTGTCATCAGGCAGAAGCTCTGGGTACTTGCCTCCCCATGCATTGAATGTCCAGTTGACCATGGCCAGCGCAGGTTGATGGTCATGCACGAGGAACGTCGGGCCGTAGTCACGGAACCAGACATCTGCATAGGGAAAGACGAGGAACCTGACATGCCACCGGGGGATTCCCTTCCGGGAGAGGATATCCCTGACCCGGCTTTCCATACCGGAGTCATTCACGAGGAGAAAGACCCTCTCCCTCCCCACGAGGGCCTGTATCATCCTGACGTAGGAGTTCTCGACGGATTGGAGGTCAGAGAATGTCCCGTTATCGATCGGCCAGGAGAGCCAGACCCCCTGGTGGGGCTCCCACTCGGCAGGCATCCGGAACCCTGCGCGGGCAGGCGTCTCCCCCGAAAGGGACGACTCCTGCCGGACGAGGGCATGGTACGTATCCGGCCGCCGGTTTGCAAGGAACCCCCACCCCTCCCTGACGTGGCTGTTCATCGAGAGATCGGCATCGGCAACGAGGATGCACTCCTCCTGTCCGGCCCGTGCGATGACCCTTCCAAAGGAGTCCGAGAGGAAGGATCCGCCGAAGAAAAAGAGGTCTCCCTCGCGCCCAACCCGGTTTGCGGCAGCAACATGGACTCCGTTGCTTATCGCATGTCCTCTCTGGACAGTCTCCCATCCCTCCCTCCAGTCACCCTCGATCGGATCTTCCAGACCACGGATCGTCCCGAGAGCAGTCGGGTAAAAGATGATATCGGCTCCTTTGAGCGTGACCGCACGGGCAGCCTCGGGGAACCACTGGTCATAACAGATAAGCACCGCGATCCGGCCAAAAGGAGTCCCTTCAACGACATAGTTCTGCCCGGGTGTGAAATACTCCTTCTCGTAATAGAAGGGGTCGCAGGGGATGTGGACCTTCCTGTATACCTGCCCCAGGCTCCCGTCCGGCCGGATGATGACCCCTGAATTGTAAAGGACCCCGTCCTGCCCTGCTTCGAGGAGGGGCAGTATGAGTACGACGCCCGATTCCCGGGCAAGCCCCGAGAAGAGCCCGGTGAGGGGGCCGGGGATCTCCTGCGCATACTGCTTTGCCGGAAAACCATGGCACCTCGGGAAATACGGGGAGTAAAAGAGTTCCTGGAAGCAGACAATCTGTGCTCCCCGGCCGATAGCCTCCCTGGCGAGCCGGAGGTTCTTCTTCACGTTTTCCCCGGCGTCAGAACCGGCAGATGCCTGGACAAGACCTATTCGGACCATTCCCTTTCTCCATCCCCATGTATTCGTTCTTTCCTGTCAAAATGCCTGGGCATTCTCGAACTTCCATCTTTTTTTTAGACCCCGGAAGAGCCGTGAAAGATTCTCCTGGCAGGTACCAGTCTCTCTGCTCTTCTTCATCGTCCGGGAGACTCCGAAAAACACTCCCAGTGCGGGGAGAGGAGCCCCTGAAGCTTCTCTACTGTCCTGCACACTCTCTCGTGGGCAGACGGATCGGATGCACGCAGGAGCAGGTCCTGGTACATGGCTGGTTCGCGCAGGTTTTCCAGGGAGAGTCCTGCAAGGGCAGCGATGATCCCGAGATTGGTATAGGGGAGGCCCCCCTCCACGCTGTACCCTCCTTCGAGGACTGCCACAACCCGCCCGTGACAGATTCTTTCTGAGAGCGCAACTGCCCTGCTCACCATTTCTGCATAGCCCCTCGCAGTCACCGCAAGGCCAGCGATGGGATCTGTGAAGTGAACGTCCTGTCCTGCAGAGATCGCGACGAGGTCAGGCGCGAACTCTTCGGCAAGGGGTGCAATGACAGACTCGAAGATATGGTAATAGCTCTCGTCACCCGTTCCCGGGGGTACTGGCACGTTGACTGTATAGCCGCGTCCCGCCCCCTCGCCGATCTCGTCGATATCGCCAGATCCCGGGTAGAGTGGTCTCTGGTGTACCGAGAGGAAGAGAACGGACGGGTCCTCGTAGAAGATTGACTGGGTCCCGTCTCCATGATGAGCGTCCCAGTCGAGGATGAGGATCTTTTTTGCTCCCTCGTGCTGGAGCTGGCGAACCATGACCGCCATGTTGTTCACGTAGCAGAACCCTGCCCCGGTGCCTGCACGGGCATGGTGGCCGGGCGGCCTTACCAGGGCAAAGGCGTTTGCACATTCCCCCGTCCAGACAGAGATCCCTGCCCGGATTGCGCCACCAGCCGCAAGGAGGGCAGAATCAAGGAGTCCCTTTGGAACCAGTGTGTCAAAGTCGATGAAACCCCCCGTCCTGCTCGCCTCACTGAGGAATGAAATGTACTCGCTGTGGTGCACCCTCTCCACCTGTTCCCGTGTTGCCCGGTCAGGAGGAACGAGCCTGATCCGCGGATGGCAGAAGAGCCCTTCCTCGCGCAGCTGGTCGATGGTATACGAGAGTCGCTCCCTCCTCTCGGGATGGGTGGGAGACTGTTCGTGCAGGAGGAACTCCCTGTCAAAGACGAGTCCTGTCGTCATCGGGCCTCCGCCGTGATGCCGGGTGCGACCTGGACAACGATATCAGCGATGCGATAACGCCGGTAAGATCCCCTGATGACATCAAACGAGGTGCAGTGGATCAGCCGTATATCATCGAGATCCCGGGGGTGGGCTCCTGCTGCAAGTGCCCTCCGTCTCAGTTCCCCCGTGCAGAATGCGACGAGTTCATCGTCGTCTCCCACTCTCTCTATCCTCCCTACCTCGCCGTTCAACACCACTCTCCCCCGCAACCCATCGAAATGGGCGTGAAGAGAAAGACTCACACGGGAGACGGCGACACCCACGGCATTGGCACTTGCACCGTGGATAGGAAGAGTAAAGGACTTCTTTGCCCGGCGTGCAATCTCGGGGACGAGGAAGGGTGCAAGGAAGCCGCACCCCACAATTCTTTCCTGATCGTAGCGTGCAACTGCCGCAGCGACCATGCTGCAGTACTCCCCGACCACGTCCTCCGCACGCTGCCTGTCGAGGGAGATCGATGTACCGGAATCACCGATCTCGTATCCGATCCGGTTCAGGGCATCCGTGAGTGTCGGGAGTCTTCCCCCAAAGGCCAGCGCATTCCCCTCTCTCCGGGGCAAAAGCCTGTCGGTGATGACAGAGTCTCCGCCGTAGGGGAGCGCCTCTGCTTCCACGCAGCGTGTGACCGTCCTCTCCCCGTTAAATGCGAGTTCCCTGATAAGGGGCATCCCCTCCTCGACCGGGACGAGGTCTGTCGTCGTCCCCCCGATATCGACTGCGAGGCACCCGGAGAGTCCCGTCAGGTAATGGGCGCCGAGTGCCACGGCTGCAGAACTCGAGTGGAGGAGGACAGATGGATCCCGGAGCGCATTTTCCGGCGTGGTAAGCCCCCCGTCCCCGCGGAAGAAGAGATAATCTTTCCTCTTCGTTCCGAGGAGCGAGTAAAGACGGAAGACCTCGTCCCTGATCCCTGCGTTCAGGCGCGTTGTTCCAACCCGTGCCGGAAAATCGAGGACGGAGAGTGTGTGGCTCTGTGCAATCCTCTCCTCCGGGTAATACCTGCGTGCGCATTCGGCTGCTGCAATCTCGAGGGCCGGGTTCCTGACGGAGAACTTCCCCGCGATGGCAACGGCATCTGCAGGATTCTCTCTCAGGAAACGGTCGACCTCGTTCCTGTCAATGTCCTCCACGATGTCACCGCAGTGATTGACTGCACCGCGGACACCATCCCCATGGACAAGACCCATGCCGGGTATCAGGATGGTGACGACCTTAGGACATTCCTGTGCCAGGATTCTGTTGAGAGGCGTGGAGGTGCTGACCGCGAGTCTCCCTCTCCGGGATACGTGACAGAGGGCGGCATCGATACCTGCCGTATTGGGGACTTTTTCCGACGTGATCTCCCCGTCGACGAAGGCGATGTCAGTATTCGTCCCGCCGATATCCATTCCCATCAGCATATGCCGGATCCTGCTTCAAAAACGATTGGGTATACCATCCCAAAGAGGCTTTTGGAGGGATCCCTTTCAAAGAGGACTCCCTCCTATCGGGAGGGATGGCATCGGTACCAACGTCGAAATAATCAAACGAGTATCGCCTCCATGCGGAAAAACCCGCAGCCGCAGGAAGAAGCGCTCCGGAACTTCAGAGGTGGAATTGAAAAAAAACCTCCCCTGGCTCCCTGCATCAGTATCCCCTGCGGGGGTATCCTGCTTCCGAGAGCCGCAAGGCAACCTCGGAAAGGACGGAAGGATCCTCTATTGTCGGCGGGACGGAGTATGGCTGCCCGTCAGCGATCTTCTTCAACACTGCCCGGAGGATCTTCCCGGACCGCGTCTTTGGGAGCCTCCTGACCACGACCGCTGTCTTGAAGGATGCGATGGGACCGATCCTGTCGCGGACCATCTGGACAAGCTCCCGTTCGATCTCTTTCCCATTCCGGTTGACACCCGCCTTGAGGACGACGAATCCCACGGGGACCTCTCCCTTGATCTCATCGGCGACTCCTGCAACTGCGCACTCCGCGATCCCGGGATGGGATGCAATTACCTCCTCCATCGCTCCTGTCGAGAGCCGGTGGCCCGCTGTGTTGATGATATCGTCTGTCCTTCCCATGATCCAGAGGTATCCATCCCCGTCTATGTAGCCTGCATCACCGGTCAGGTAAAAACCCGGGTATGCCGAGAAATATGTTTTCACGTACTCCTCGTCCTTCTGCCAGAGGGACATGAAGCATCCGGGAGGTAACGGGAGCCGGATGACGATATTCCCGGTTGTCCCGGGCGGGACTTCCCGTCCGGACTCGTCGAGGACACAGACGTCATAGCCCGGCATTGGACGCGTGCAGGATCCCGGTTTCACCGGGAGCATCGAGATCCCGACGGGGTTAGCACCGATTGCCCACCCTGTTTCTGTCTGCCACCAGTGATCGATTGCAGGGACAGAGAGTGTCTCCGATGCCCAGCAGAGGGTATCAGGATCGCATCGTTCCCCGGCAAGGAATAGAGTCCGGAGCGGTGAGATGTCGTATTTCCGGACATGCATGCCGGAAGGGTCCTCGCGCCGGATGGCACGGAGAGCCGTCGGTGCGCAGAAGAGGGCGCTGACCCCGTGCTGGGAGACGACTCTCCAGAAGGCACCCGGATCCGGTGTTCCGACTGACTTGCCCTCGTAAAGGATGCTCGTGCAACCATAGGCAAGCGGCCCGTAAACGATGTAGGAATGCCCGACAACCCATCCCACGTCCGATGCTGCCCAGAACACCTCTCCCGGTCTCATGCCGTATATATTCTTCATGCTCCAGAGGAGGGCAACGAGGTGCCCTCCGTTGTCCCTCACGGTCCCCTTTGGGATCCCTGTCGTCCCCGACGTGTAAAGGATGTAGAGCGGGTCCGTCGCTTCTACCGGAACGCACTCTGCAGGAGGTGCCCTGTCCATGAATCCATTCCATTCCCTGTCGCGCCCGGGAAGGAGCGGAGCCGGATCTTCGGGCCTCTGCACAATGACGCAGCAGTCGATATCGATCCCGGCTAGTGCAATTGCCTCGTCGATGAGGGGCTTGTAGGGGATGATCCGCGTGACCTCTATCCCGCAGGAGGCAATGAGGAGAACCTTTGGTGCTGCATCCCGGATACGGGCTGCAAGTTCCCTCGGAGCAAACCCACCGAAGACAACGGAGTGTATTGCACCGATCCGTGCACAGGCGAGCATCCCGATGACAGCCTCGGGGATCATCGGCATGTAGATGACCACCCTGTCACCCTTCCTGACACCGAGTTCGAGGAGACCTCCCGCACACCGGGATACCGCATCGAGGAGTTCCCGGTAGGTATACTTCCGGATTATACCTGTCACGGGACTGTCATAGACGAGGGCAACCTGATCCCCCCTTCCCCCTTCCACGTGGCGATCGATGGCATTGTAACAGGTATTGAGAACCCCTCCCGGAAACCACCGGAAGAACGGCGGTCTCCTGCGGTCGAGGACACTGTCCCAGCGCCGCCACCAGGTCACTTCCTCTGCGGCCTCTCCCCAGAACTCTTCCGGTCTCTCGAGCGACCGGCGGTAAACCTGATCATAAGGAACCTCGGGAATGCCCGTCCCTCCATGCCATGCTATGACAGAACATGCCAAGAGGTCAGCATTTCTTCACAAATACCTTTTCCTGCGTCCTGCCGCAGGAATATCATCCATACACAGGGGGGATAAACAGGATGGTTTATGCTGCTTCCCGCAGATCCGGTAGGGGATACATGGACTTTCTGATTGTCCTTTTCATTGGAATATCCCTTGCGTTCGACTGTTTTGCAGTCTCTCTCTCCGCGGGAAGCCATGGAAATGGAAGGAGACACTCCCTTGCCCTCCTCCTTGGATCATGCTTTGGGATCTTCCAGGCCGGGATGCTTTTCCTCGGGCACTTCGGTGCATTCTCCCTGATTCACCTGATATCCGGCCTCGATCACTGGGTTGCTTTTGGGATTCTCGTGCTTATCGGTTCAAAAATGATGTTCGACGGAGTACGGGGAGATGAGGAGGAGGGCAGCAGGAATTTTTTCTCTCCAGAGACGCTTGTTGCTCTCTCCCTTGCGACCAGCATCGATGCCCTCGGCGTCGGATTGTCCCTTGCCCTTATCGGTGATGGTATCGTGCGGATCGCAATCGTGGCAGGCCTTGTCTCGTTCCTTTTTTCCGTTGCAGGGATCTACCTTGGGAGAAGACTCTCCGAACGCTTCGGGAAGAGGTTCGAGATAGTAGGTGGCATTATCCTCATCGCAATCGGAACAAGGATCCTTCTCGAACACCTGTTTTCTGCATAACCATTCCCGGCCAAGAGAGGAAATGCTATGGCTGGATTGCCGGATGTCCTGCATAACGTTTATCTCTCCTTTTTTTCCAAGCTATGAAAGGAAATGTGCTCAGGAGGGCTCTGCATTCCAGATATTTACCATTCGATATACCGGAAAATGAAGAAGATGGGGATCCTCGACGTCAGGCAGTACGCAGTCATAAAGAACCCTCCCTACGTTCCGCTCTGCATTGACCGGCTCTCCATGGACACGTATGCCCTCTCCCAGAACCCGGTCGTCGATGGCGTGATGGTCGCTGACCCCGACATCGAGGTTCGCGTCAACCACGGGGAGGAGAGCGCGGAGCCACTCGTTTTCCAGTCAGGAGAGACGCGGAAGGTCGTATACCCGGAACCCGGGCGTGTGAACCTCGCCCTGAGGAACGAATTATCGGAATTCCTCGATCGATGGCTCTCCGATCTCATCGAGCAGGGGTTCTCACGGTACCAATGATATGCCCCTTTTTCCCTTTTCCTGCCGGGAACAGGGCTCATGCATCTTCCTGATGGTCTCTCTCCCAGCAAAAAAATAACACAAGCCTCATGGGGACAGAAAATTGCAGGATGAAGAGCGGGGGCGAAATTTTGTTTCCCACGAAAAGAGATTCCAGGGGTTGGAATGACAGCTGCACTCCAGGAAAGGAAATTTTTCCGGGGCGACGATAAGAGCATTCGGCTCCTTGATCCACCGTTCTTCCTGCCGGAATTCGAAGATGCGTTCCGCTATATCATCTCGGCATACGCGATCCCGAGAAAAGAGATCGCCCTGTTTCTTCCATGCGCTCTGCGGAAACCATACAGCAGCAGCCCGAGCCACAGACTCTTTCGCAATGTGATCGATTCTGTCCTGTCTCCGGAGACCTACCATATCATCATCTTCGGGACGTGCGGTGTTGTCCCGGGGGAACTGGAACTGATGTATCCTTTTGCCCACTACCATTACATGCTTGGGAAATGCCATGACAGAAGGATCCTCGAGGCTTTCCTCGAGATCGAGTCGTTCCGTCTCGCTCTCTTTTTGAAAAAGACACAGGAGACGTACCGGAAAAGAGTGGCCTACTGTATCGGACCGTTCAGGGAGGCGATGTGCAGGGCATGCCAGAGGACGGGGATACCACTCGACCTCCTCCTCCCGTCTGCCTCCACGCTTGCGAAGAACCTCGACCCGGACTGCCCGTTCCCGGAGGGATCCCTCTCCATGAAGGCATACCTGGAGGAGTTCGAACGAGGCCTCGCCCGGATAGCCTGCAGTGGGGATTAATGCTGCTTTTTTTTCTTTTCAGGCTCTCTATGGGGCCCGGAATGATTCAAAAAGTTTAATAATTAGCGCTTTCCATGTTATAGCAGGTGTATTAGTGTCCAACTAAGTCACCGACTGAACGTTCCAATCCATGGCAGAAACCCTGTCCCCCGGACAGGGTCGATGCCTCCCTGGTGATGCGTTTCTTCTTCATGATTTCCTCCCGATAACTTCTTCTCGAGGACTTCTCTCCCGAAGTTTTACCTGCATGGAGAACCTGGCAGGTTTTGTTCCTCGCAGAATCCATCTCGTCTTCTCTCAACGTATCATAGTAAAACCGGGCTATCACCTTCTCTGTCCAGTTCGGAAAAGGCGGACACAAAACCGTGGTGCCCCGTGAGGACATCGCTGGAAACACACGTTCGGCCCTGCGATACCTCCTTTTTGTCACCTGCACCTCTTTCGCCGTTTTGAGGTGCCGGCTGGTGGTATTGCAGCATCATGTTCCCTGAACATACTCCTCCGGCCCCGGACATGATCTTACTTTCTCACCCATGGTTCTTTTCGCCGTTACGAACCATGGATTCAGATCATCCCGGCAGTATGTTACTCGAACATTTGTTCGGCCCCGCAGTGGATGTCTTCTTCGTCTCCAGATCTTCGAGCCGTTTCAATCCGGGGACTCATTCCACTGTGGCAGGTATCCCCAGTTCATTCCCCACTGAGGCAACTCTATTATCGCGCTAATACAATATATAGTTTTTGATCATGCCACCTTTATATACCCTGTCTTTCCCGGGCGATCCTGATAAGCGCGCATAAAAAAAATACTTCCCATCCCCTGTTCTATTTTCCGGAATTTTTAGAAACAACTCTTCCCTGATACAGGGTCATGATCTTTTAAGGAACCATCCTGTCTCTGTCTCCTCGAGGATGCGGGAGCTTGGGGGAGGAGAGAGGAGACTCGCGACGACCATAGCCAGGAAGGAAACGATCACACCTATCAGACTGAAATGAACAGGGAGCGACACGATACTGAAATAGGCAAGACCCCCTGCAAGACACGAGGAAACGAGTCCCAGAGTCATTGAGGCAAGCGCACCCTCGCGGGTAGCCCTTCTCCAGTAAAGACCTGCAAGAAGCGGAACGGCAAACGTGGCGAACATGATTCCAATCCCTGCCCATATCAGCCAGACGAGCATTGCTGGAGGATCGAGGGCCATCAGGACCGTCAGGATTGCGGAAGCGGCCACGGAGACCCTGCTGACAAGTATTACCAGGCTGTCAGGAGCATCCGGCTTGATGAGATTTTTGAAAATATCCCAGGAAAAATACGTCCCGATCGTGAGCATCAGGCGATCAGTCGTTGACATGACTGCCGCGAGCACAACCACTGCAAAAACTCCCCATACAACGATGCTCGGGATTGCAGACTGGATGGCACAAATGAACACGAAGTCCCCTGCGTTCTTGACAGCCGGAAGTGTAACGACTCCCTCGCTGACAAGAACCTTCCCTGCAAATCCCCCGAACTTGAGGAGGAACATGACGAGTGCATAGATGCAGAATGCAACGAGTGGAGCCCACCGGAAAAAAGCAGGGTTTTTGACGGCAAGGACATTGTTGATGACATGGGGGGCGCAGGCAAGACCGACCATGAGGAGGAGCGAAAACGAGAATATGTATGCAGGGGTAAAAAGACCAGATTCTACCCAGAGCCTGATGAAATCAGGGTTCTGTGCTGCCAGAACATCGTTAATATGCGAAAAACCACCTGCCTTCATGATAACGAGGGGTGCCATGACGAGGACACCTGCGATGAGGATCATACCCTGGATGAGCGTTGTCCAGGTGACGGCATAGAGTCCACCGATAACAGTGTAGATCGTCACGATGCATGCACCTGCAAGGAGCGCCATCCAGTGCGGTATCCCGAAAAGCCACATGAGAACAATGCTCACGGCCGTATACTGACCCGCGAGGTATATCATCGAGACAACGATCCCTGACAGGGCAGAGAGCGCCCTCAATGCCCTCCTGCTCCCGTAACGGTGGGCAAAATAGTCCTGGATTGTAAGATATCCCCATTTCTGTCCCAGCCCATGGATCTTTACCCCGAAGAAGATGATGCAGAATGCAATGGAGAGTGGAACGAAGATCTGCTCCCAGATGGTGGGCCACCCGTACGCGTAGCCAAGGCCGGAGACTCCAAGGAGAGACATCCCGCTGCAGACAGAGCCTATCATCAGCATGGTGAAGAGCCAGAACCCAAGCGACCTGCCTGCAAGGACATAGTCACTCATCGTGTGGATCTTCTTCGATGCAACGACCCCGATCCCGACGAGGATGATAAAGTAGACTATAACGATTGAAAGGTCAACGGGATCGATCATGAGGTCATCCTCCCAAAGATAATTCCCCAGAGGAGAAGGAGAACGATGACTGCCAGAACAGTACAGCCGGTCATGGCAAGTGTAAAAAGAAAATCGTTATGCATGAATATCCCTCATTTTTTGACCCTGGCAGGAGATAAGAGATTTGGAAACCTCCTCTTCGCAGGCAGGGGGGATACTTACCACGCCGGATACCCCTGGAACGTGCACGTTCACTTCCACAAGACTAATAACGGGGTATTCTCTATCCCTTATCACCGTGCAGGAGAGACTGTAAGCTCCATGGCCTTCGACGAGATAGCACGCCTCAAGCAGGCGGAAAGAACAGCACTCGAAATAATTTCCCGAGCAGAGAAGGAGGCCGAAGACATACTCTCAAGAGCTGCAAAAGATGCTGATGCCTGTATTGCACAGGCACTGGAGGATGCACGAAGAGAAGGGGACCTCGAGAGGAGGTCTGCACTCGAGCGGGCACGGAATGAAGGGGAGGAGATAACCATGAGAGCGGTCTCCGATTCAGAACGCATCGTAATGATTGCCAGGGGGAGGTCAGACAGGGCAGTCTGGTCTGTCCTGCATATCGTGACTGGAGAATCGTATGCTGTATCCGGCCAGGATGTACAGGGTGACGCTCGGCATCGATAATACCAGGCGGCCTGCAGGCATCGAAACACTCCACGATGCGGGTGTTCTCGAGGTCATTCCCCTCCGCGATGCCGACCCCTCCCTCCGGGAAGATCTCGAGGCTGGGGAGCGTGACCTCGTCATCGATCGGTGTTTGGAGTACCGGGCCAGGATCGAGCGTGTCCTCGAAGCCCTCCATGACTCCCCTCCTGCTCCGGGAAACATACTGAAAGAGTTTTTCTCCCCCGAGGAACCCGGAGGGTGCGAAGTGACTGCTGAGTCACTCGCCGATCTCTTCGATGAGATTGACCAGACTCTGCAGCCCGCAGAACGTGCACGGGAGATCAGGGCTGCCATGGGAGAGATAAAGGAGCGGCTCGATGATCTCTCGCGGATCAGATCGGACCTCGCCCTCCTCAAGCTCGTCCCCTTCGATCTCTCTGCCCTTGGAGAATCCCGGTTCCTCTCTGTCTACGCTGCTTTTATGAAGGAGGGGATGGCGGGAGGGATAATGCAGCGACTCGAGAAGGAGTGCGGAAACGTTATATACACCGATTCCCGCAGGTCCGGAGAAATCCATGTACTTGTCGTTGCCTGCCATTCCGGACAGAACCAGACCGTAAAGAGAATTCTCCACTCTCCGGATGTCACGCCCATCTCTCTTCCCGCCTGCGAAGGATTTCCTGACGAGGTCGATGAAGCGACCGCGAAAGAGATATCGGACCTCGGGGCAAGACTTTCGTCCCTGCAGGAAGAACTCGGGGAGCTTCGGAAGAAGTACGGGATGCGCCTCCTTGCACTCCGGGAAGAACTCCTCATCCGGAAGGAGGAACTTGACCTTGTCTTCCGGTGCGGAAGAACCCGTGACGTGACGGTCGTCCACGGATACGTACCTGCAGGGTCGCTTGGAAAGGTCCGGGAGGGGCTGAAACGGGCAACAGGAGACCTGCATTTTATCAGGGCCGAGGATCCCGACCCAGATGACCCGTCAGTTCCCGTCACCTATGAAAATCCCTCCTGGCTTGCGCCCTTCGAATACCTGACGACAATGTTTGCCCGCCCCCGGTACCATGAGATCGACCCGACTCCCTTTATCGCGCCGATATTTCTGATCTTCTTCGGCCTGATGCTCGGCGATGCAGGGTACGGGATCATCATCGCCATCGTGGGATTCCTCCTGTACAGGGGTGCCGGGCGTGTCAGCCGGACGATGCGTGACTTGAGTTACATTCTTGCGCTCTGCGGTATTTCTGCAATCATTTTTGGAACCTTACAGGGAGGGTGGTTCGGAGATCTCCCCCAGAGGTTCCTTGGGATCACACCTCCCTTCATCCTGATAGAACCGCTCAGGGATCCCATCGCGTTCTTCCAGATATCGCTCATTCTCGGTATCCTGCACATCAACCTCGGGCTATTCCTCGCACTCTTCCAGAACTACAGGAACGGGCGGTACAGGGCATGCATCCTGGAACAGGGAATCTGGTTCATCCTCCAGCCGTGCGCGGGAATCCTCCTTGCTGAATTCTTTGGCTGGGCGCCCGTTCCCCCTTCCCTCCACTTCCCTGCCCTTGCCGGCGTATCGCTCTGCATAGCCATGGTATTCTATTCCCACGGCCCGATGGGATTCTTCTCTCTCACGGGTTTCCTCGGTGACTGGCTCTCCTACGTCCGGATCCTTGCGCTTGCGCTTGCGACCGGAGGAATTGCCATGACAGTGAACATCCTTGCGCAGATCGTCGGCAGTGCAGGACCCCTCTTTCTCCTCCCTGCAGCAATCGTCTTCCTCGGAGGCCAGGTCTTCAACATTATCATCCAGACCCTTGGCGGGGTTATCCATGCTATCCGCCTCCAGTACATCGAGTTCTTCGGAAAATTTTACCAGGGCGGGGGGAGGGCGTTCATCCCGTTCAGGGCAGAGAGGATATATTCGAGGAGAGGTGACAGGATATGACAATCGGACTCGGGACAGCACTCCTTGCGATCGGTGCAGGGATTGCAGCAGGGTTTTCGGCCATCGGAGCGGGGATAGGTGTCGGTATCACGGGTGCAGCGTCCGCAGGCGTGACAGCAGAGAGGCCCGAGAAGTTCGGGGTTGCCCTCATCTACTCTGCCATCCCCCAGACACAGGCAATCTACGGGCTCCTCGTTGCCATCCTCATTCTCCTCTCGGGGGGTTTCCTCGGGGGCCTTGCAGGAGATATCCCGGTTCCCATCGGGCTTTCTGCCGTCGGGGCAGGTCTCGCGGTGGGCATTGCCGGGCTCTCCTCGATAGGACAGGGAATCGCCGCATCGTCGGCAGTTGCCATGACGAGCGAGCGACCGGAAATGTTCGGTAAAGGCGTTGTATTCTCCGTTATCTGCGAGACACAGGCAATCTACGGGCTCCTCGTCGCCGTCCTCATCCTTGTCTTTTCCGGGCTCCTCTCCGGAAACTACATCGCTACTGTCGCAAGCGGGCTGGCAGGGATAGGGTGCGGGCTTGCAATAGGGCTTGCCGGGATATCCGCAATCGGGCAGGGGATTGCCGCATCTGCCGGGATAGCGGCTACCGGGCAGAAACCGGAACTCTTTGGCAAGGGCGTTGTGTTTGCCGCGATCTGCGAGACACAGGCAATCTACGGGCTCCTCGTCGCCATTCTCATCATGTCATTCACAGGGATGTTCTCCGGAAACCTCGTCGCGACCCTGGCATCGGGTGTGGTTGCCATCGGGTGCGGGCTTGCCAGTGGTTTTGCAGGGTTCTCTGCAATCGGGCAGGGCATCGCTGCTGCATCCGGTATCGGGGCAACCTCGGAAAAACCCGGACTCTTTGGGAAGGGGGTTGTATTTGCTGCGATATGCGAGACACAGGCAATCTACGGGCTCCTCGTCGCTGTCCTCCTCATGTCTTTCTGCGGGCTTATCTCGGGAGATACGACCCTGACCCTTGCCGTCGGGTTTGCAGCAATCGGCGGCGGTCTTGCCGTCGGGCTTGCCGGGCTCTCGGCAATCGGGCAGGGCATTGCAGCTGCAGCCGGTATTGCTGCAACGAGCGAACGGGAGGAGATGTTTGGGAAGGGGGTCGTCTTCTCCGCGGTGTGCGAGACACAGGCAATTTACGGGCTCCTCGTTTCGATCCTGCTCATGGCATTTACCGGGATGATCACGCAGGACTTCGTGACCACGATCGCCGTCGGGGTTGCATCCATCGGTGCCGGGATCGCTGTCGGGCTGGGCGGTCTTTCTGCCATCGGCCAGGGTATCACCTGTGCTTCAGGAATTGCGGCAACTGCAAGGAGACCTGAAGCAATGGGGAGGAGTCTTGTCTTTGCCGCGATGTCCGAGACCTTTGCAATCTTTGGACTCCTCGTTGCAATCCTCATCCTCTTCGGGCTGGGTATCTTCCATGTATGACTGCATATCCCCGGAGCGTGACTGTCCGTGAGCGTCGAAGATATCGAAGAACGTATCCTTTCCGATGCAAGAGCCGAGGCTGAACGAATCCTCTCGCGCGCGAGAGGGGAAGCCGCCCTCGTGATCGAGCAGGCAAAGAAGGAAGCAAATAAACAGGCAGGACAGCTCCGGGAAAGAATGAGGGAGGAGACTGCGAGAGAATGTGCCCGGATTCTCTCCCAGTCCCGGATAGAGGCAAGAAAGATCCTGCGCAGCGCGCGGGAAAAGGCCATAAAAGAGATCCTTGCAAAGGCAGAGGTGCAGCTCGAAAAAATTCGTGAAAACCCCGGGTATCCCCGGATATTCAACAGACTTGCAGAAGAGGGAATCCAGCTCCTCGGTCAGGACAGGGTCGAACTCGGGGTCCACCCGGACGATCGACTCCTCGCAGAAACGTACATCAGGAACCGCGGGGGTGTCCCGCCGGAGTGCACCCTTTCTCCCCGTCCAATCATGACGGCTGGCGGTGCGGTGGTTTCGACTCCCGGAGGTATGATAAAGGTCAACAATACTGTCGAGGCGCGTCTCGCGAGGATGGAGAGGGAGATTGCAGCCAGTATCTCGCGCATCCTGTTCGATGAAGGTGGCGATGAAGGTGGCCGGTGAAGACATAGCCATGATTCTTGACACGCTGGCGGCAGGTCTCGACCTCGACCCATCCGTCCTGGTCATTGTCACCCTTGCGCTCCTCCTCGTCCTCCTGCTCGTCACCGTGACATTCCTCGGTTATTTCAGGGTTCTGCTCACGATAGCACGTTTCGCCTTTCCTGTCGCACGCGTCAAGGCAATTGGAAACCCGTTTGTCCGGCCTGATACTCTCAACAGGATGCGTGAGGCGAGAAATATCTACGAGGCTTCCACGGCAGTCCAGGAAGCGGGAGCCGGGATCGATATCCCTGAGAGTGCGCACCCGGAAGATATCGACAGGATCCTCGACGCATGGTATATCTCCGAATTTTCTGCCCTCACCGCAACCGTCCCTGACAGCATGGAGCCTTTTTTTTCTGCTTACCGGAGTGTCCTCGAGGTCGAGCAGCTCGTAAAAGCTGTAAGGCTGGTGCACTCTCCCGGTAGCACCCGCGGGATCTCTTCCCGCCTGATCCCGGTCGGATGCCTGACTCCCCAGCTGCTCAGGGATCTCGACGGGGTTTCCGGGATGCGGGAACTCGCGGCCAGACTATCGGGCACGCCATTCGAGGAAGTCCTGTCATCCGTCCTTCCGTTATACGAACAGGCTGCAGCTCTCCTCCCGGTCGAAAACGCCCTCTGGAAACACGCACTGGAGAGACTGAACCTCTCCCGCATCCATGTCGATCCCTCGCACCTCCCCGTGGTCGCCGGGTTCCTCGGGACATACATCGACGCAACAAACATCCTCACACTCCTGCGGGCAAAGGTGCAGGGGATACCCCCCGATGTCGTCTCAGGGTGGATCGTTCCCGGCGGAGCGGTATACGAGGAGTGGCGCCTCCTGCAGCTCTTCGAGAACAGGGGGACAAAAGAGATGATCAGCCAGCTTGCAGGAACTGATTACTATGAGGCCCTCTCCTCTGCCCTCCCGGAGACCGATGAACCGGATATTTCACGGATTGAACTCGAGCTGGACAGGTTTCTGCTCCGGAAGGTTCTCTCCCTGTCCCAGGTCCACCACCTGCAGGGAGGGCCCCTGATCAAATTTCTCGTCGCCCGCCGGTACGAGGTCAGGAACTTGCGGGTCATCTTCCACTCGCTCTTCGAGAAGCCTGCCCCTGTGGATACTGCACGCTGGATTGTCACGGAGGCGGTTGCTCCATGAGGATGGCAGTCCTTGGTGACAGGAGGATGGTTCGTGGCTTTGCTCTGGCCGGAATTCGGGAGCTTGCAATTGCACCCGACCCGGAAACAGCCCGGGAGACCCTTGGGAAGTGGCTCTCCGATCCCGGCATCGGGATCATCATCATCCCTGCACGGTTCAGGTCGGACCTGCAGGATGAAATCAGGAGCAAAGAAGGGATCCGGGAGGGGTACCCTGTTATCATAGCCCTCCCCGATGGTACGGAAGAAGGGGATTATTCCGGGAAGGAATACCTGAAAATGGCTGGACTGGAGTGAGATTGAATGGCAGATGAAAAAGAGTCCCGGGGAAAAATCATCAGGGTTACAGGACCGGTCGTCGCTGCCGACGGGATGACCGGGGCACGGATGTTCGAGATTGTCCACGTCGGAGAGGAAGCCCTCCTCGGCGAGATCATTGCGCTCGAGAACGACAGGGCGACAGTCCAGGTTTACGAAGAGACATCCGGTATCGTTCCCGGAGAACCGGTCACCAGAACCGGGAGATCGCTCTCCGTTGCCCTCGGTCCCGGCCTTCTCGGCACCATCTTTGACGGGATCCAGCGTCCCCTCGCCGAAATGCACCAGGTATCAGGAGACTTCATCGGGAGGGGGAGAAGCATTCCCGCGCTTGACGGGAAGAAAAGGTGGAAATTTCTCCCGCGTGCCCGGCCGGGCGACCGGGTGGAAGGCGGCGATGTCCTTGGCATCGTCCCTGAAAAACCGTCCGTCCCCCACCTGATCATGGTCCCACCGGGTGTCTCCGGGACGATTGCCGGGATCGCCGGCGAGGGAGAATACACGATTCATGAACCCGTGTGTACACTCCGGACAGCAGCAGGAGACGTGGAGCTCCCGATGGTCCAGTACTGGCCGGTCAGGGCCGGCCGCCCCATCGCGCAGAAACGCGATCCGGTCGACCCGCTCCTGACGGGCCAGCGGGTCATCGACCTCCTCTTTCCGATTGCCATAGGGGGGACTGCCGCGATCCCCGGACCCTTCGGTTCGGGAAAGACAGTTGTCCAGCACCAGCTTGCAAAATGGTCCAGTGCAGATATCGTCATCTTCGTGGGATGCGGGGAGAGGGGCAACGAGATGGCAGACGTGCTTGCCGAGTTCCCGCACCTCGAGGATCCGCGGTCGGGCCTTCCGCTCCTCAACCGGATGGTCCTCATTGCAAACACGAGCAACATGCCTGTTGCGGCAAGGGAGGCATCGGTATACACCGGAATGACGCTGGCCGAATACTACAGGGACATGGGTTACCGTGTCGCACTCATGGCAGATTCCACGTCCCGCTGGGCTGAAGCGATGAGGGAGATCTCCGGCAGGCTCGAGGAGATGCCGGGCGAGGAGGGGTATCCAGCCTATCTCGGTTCGCGGCTTGCCGACTTTTACGAACGCGCCGGGAGGGTCAGGACCATCGGGTCGGAAGGGAGGGAGGGATCTATCACTGTCATCGGGGCCGTCTCGCCACCCGGCGGGGACTTCTCCGAGCCTGTGACCCAGAACACGCTCCGGATCGTGAAGGTCTTCTGGGCCCTCGACTCTGACCTCGCATACCGGCGGCACTTCCCTGCCATCAACTGGCTCACGTCGTATTCGCTCTATACGGCTGCTGTCAACAGCTGGTGGCACGAGAACGCAGGTCCCGGGTGGGAGAGCATGAAGGGCGAGATCATGGCAATCCTCCAGAAGGAGAATGAACTCGAGGAGATGGTGAAACTCGTCGGGCCCGAGGTGCTGCCGGAATCAGACAGGCTCACCCTCCTCGAGGCCGAGATCATCCGGGAGTGCATCCTGATGCAGTATGCCTTCCACCCCGAGGACACGTATACATCCCCCGGAAAGCTCTACAGGATGGTGGAGACAGTCTTTACGTTCTTCTCCCTCGCCCGCGGGGCAGTCTCATCAGGTATCCCCACGGAGACCATCCGGTTCCTCCCGGTGAAATCACGGCTTGCCCGGATGGGGACTGTCCCGGAGAAGGACCTCGATACGGTCTTTTCCGGGATCGAATCGCAGATGAGGGAAGAGTTTGCATCCCTCGGGAGGCCATGACATGCTGAAGGGAGTGCGGGAATACCGGTCGGTGACGGAGATCCATGGCCCCATCATGATCGTGGACGGCGTCTCCGGCGTGGCGTTCGGGGAAGTGGTGGAGATCACACTCCCCTCGGGGGAGAAGAGGCTCGGGCAGGTGCTCGAATCCCGGACGTCACGGGCGATTGTCCAGGTATTCGGAACCACGCGGGATCTTGACACGCACGATACGACTGCCCGGTTCACGGGAAAGACGATGCACATTGCTGTCTCCGAGGATATGCTCGGTCGTATCTTCGACGGGATAGCCTGTCCCCTCGACGGTGGCGCACCCCCTCTCGGGGAGGAGAGGGACATCCATGGTTCCCCCATCAATCCCCATGCCCGTGAGCACCCGAGGGACTCCATCCAGACGGGAATCTCCGTGATCGACGGGATGAACACGCTTGTACGCGGGCAGAAGCTCCCCCTGTTCAGCGGTGCGGGTCTCCCCCACAACCGCCTTGCCGCACAGATCACGCGCCAGGCAAGAGTCCGCGGGCAGCAGGAACTCTTCGCGGTGGTCTTTGCCGCGATGGGGATCACGCACGAGGAGGCGGCCTTCTTCGTCTCCGATTTCACGATGACGGGTGCACTGGAGAGGGCAGTCATCTTTCTCAACCTTGCGGATGACCCAGCAATCGAGCGGATCATCACGCCCCGCCTTGCACTCACGACCGCCGAGTACCTCGCATTCGAGAAGGGGATGCACGTCCTCGTCATCCTCACGGACCTAACCAACTACTGCGAGGCCCTGCGGGAGATCTCTGCCGCACGCGAGGAGGTCCCGGGAAGGAGGGGGTACCCGGGCTACATGTACACGGATCTTGCGAGTATCTTCGAGAGGGCCGGGCGTATCAGGGGACGGGAAGGCTCCATCACCCAGATCCCGATCCTCACGATGCCCGATGACGATATCACCCACCCGGTGCCGGATCTCACCGGCTACATCACGGAGGGCCAGATCGTTCTCTCGCGCGATCTCCACAGGAAGGGCATCTATCCCCCCATCAATCCCCTTCCCTGCCTCTCGCGTCTCATGCAGGGCGGGATAGGCCCCGGCAGGACGCGGGAGGATCACGCACAGGTGAACAACCAGCTCTATGCCGCTTATTCCCAGGGTATCAAGCTGAAGGGGCTCGTTGCAGTCGTCGGCGAAGAGGGACTCTCGGAGACGGACAGGACGTATATCCGGTTTGCAGACCGGTTCGAACGCGAGTTCATCGCGCAGGGACCTGATGAGAACCGGTCTTTTGAGGCAACCCTTGACAGGGCCTGGGACCTCCTCTCCATCCTTCCCGAAGGAGAACTCGGGAGAATCGACGAGTCATTCATCCGGAAGTACCATCCGGCATACAGGGGGCAGAAAGGATGAGTGCCCAGGGGAGATCCGGCGTCCGGCCGACGAGGATTGAACTCCTGCGGCTGAAGAAACAGGAGATCCTTGCCCAGCGCGGCCACGACCTGCTCCAGGAGAAACTTGACGCGATGGTTGTCGCATTCTTCGACTACAGGGATGCATACCTCGCACAGAAGAGGCGGGTCGACGAGGCATACCGGTCCGCACTCATTGCCCTCTCGCATGCCGAAATGCTTGCAGGAACCGATACCGTCGATTCCGTTGCATTCTCATCGCCCCCGCTTCCCGATATCCCTCCTGGTTTTCGCCTCGTGATGGGTGTCCGGGTCCCGTCCCTCCCTGCCGGGTCTCTTCCCGTTCACGAGAGGGGGTACGGTCTCCTCGGGACTCCTGCCGCAATCGATCAGGCATCGAGGATGTTTGAGGATCTGACACGGGAACTCATCGTGCTTGCAGAGAGGGAGGGAACAGTCAGGAGACTGTCCCGGGAGATTCAGAAGACCCGCCGGAGGGTGAATGCCCTGGAGAGGATTCTCCTCCCCCGTCTCCGGTCGACACGGAAGTACATCGAGATGCACCTCGAGGAGAGGGAGAGGGAGGACCAGTTCCGGCGCAAGAGAATCAAGCACATAAAGGCAGAGTCCCCATGAATGCGACCCCGGGCGATCCCTGGATCGAAGCCCTGCTCCGCCGGCCTTCCGTGAGGGTGAAATTGTCCTTTCTCTTTCTCTTTGTGCACATCGCAGTCTACATTGCCCTCGTTGCCGGCCTCCTCATCTTTCTCTTCGTCATCATTACCCGGATCGGCTGAGGTCGGCATCCGGGGGTTTCCCGCCGGGAACCGGGTTCCGGATGACGAGGACGGGCCTTGTGGCGATCCTGGCAACTTCCTGTGCCGTGCTCCCCGGGATGAGTCCGCCGAGCCAGCCCCTTCCAAAGGAACTGAACGCGATGAGGGAGACATCCTCCTCGTCGGCACACCTCGCAATCTCGCGCGCGGGGTTCCCGGCCCTCACGAGGCATCGCGCGGAGATTTTTTTCCCGGCAAGGACACGTGCATCGTTCTCCATCTCCCGGGATGCAGCCTCCATCCCCATTTTGATCTCCTCCTCGTTTTCCCCTGTATCGACAACATGGAGGAGGATAACCTCGGAGAGTCCCCGGAGGCCTGCTATCATCAGGAGGGCCTGCCGGGCTGATGCAGAGAAGTCCGTGGGACAGAGGACACGGGAGAGGATACGGGGACAGAATTTTTCAAACGTCTTCCCCCTGAACCCCTCGATCATCCGGTACTTCATGATCAGGACGCTGCAGGGACTGTATCGGAGAACATACCCTGACACGCTCCCGAGCAGGATATCTCTCAGTATCCCCTTTCCCCTTGCCCCCACGAGAATCATCGATGGAGAGACCTCGCCTGCCACCCGGACAACCATCTCCCCGATGGGTCCGTGGGGAACATTTCGCAGGATCGAGGTTGCATGGATACCCCGGGCGCGCAGGATTGCACACTCATGCTCGAGCTCTCTTTTTGCCTGCTCCTCCATCATCGCTATGCCCCATGGAGCGAACCCGGGTCGCGATGTATCGATGACGTGCAGGAGGAACACTTCTTTTACGTCAGGAAAACCTGCGAGGCAGTCCCGTGTTTCCTTTGCATACTCGGAAAAATCCGTGGGAAAGAGGATCCGCGAGAACATGTGTATACCACGCCGCACCTGTGCGTGTACCAGTATGGCACCCCGGGGATATAACTCTGCGCGCAGGGCGTATACACATCCCTGAAAAAAAGCATTTGAGAAGAACTATTTCCCCTTCTGAGTTAATTATATATACATTCAATATACATTAAAAAGCGACCTCATTTCCCCGGGGCCGTGACCCACGAACATGACAACTATCCACGAGGAAACAATCGAAAATCTCAAAAACCTCGCACTTACACGGTGCAAGGAGCGCATAGAAAGAGCCCGGGCTCTTCCCAGATCATCTCCCGCTCCAGCGATTCTGCCCCCGCCCGGTGTCACACGGCTCCTCAAATCCCGCCACGGGTTGCTGTAAGGAGGGGTCCCCATGGATCAGGAATCCTCACTCCTGGAAATTGTCAGAAAGAAGGAACTCGAGATCAAGTCCCGGACAGAGAAAGCCACAAAGGAAGCTGAAGAAGCAATCGCTCTGGCGCGAAAACGGGCCGAAGAGATCATGGACAGTGCACGGCTGAGGGGAGAAGAAGAATCTTCCCGGTATCTTGAACAGCAGCAGAAAGTCCTCGAACAGGAGATTTTGGAGATAAAGGAGAGATCGCTCTCCGAGAGGCAGCGAATCTCCCTGGCTGCAGCAGAACGGATTGGCGAGGCAGCAGAGCTGGTCCTCTCCCGCATCGAGGCAAAGGGTCCCTGATGCTCCAGAGAATGAAAAGTATCCTGGTGGTCGGCCCGAAGAAAGACTACCAGCGGATCGTCGATGTCCTGTATCAGGAGGGTACAGTCCACCTCCAGGACATCCCCTTCTCCCTTGACGACCCGGTTTTTTCTCCCATGGAGACCGGAAAGACCGAAGAAATTTCATCAATTATATCGAAACTGCACGGCATTTCCCGCATTCTCCCCGGCAAACCGGTCGAGGAAGAGACCGCAAGGAGGACTGCAGAGCTTGGTTCGAAAACAACGGACGAGCTCCTCACGGAAGCGAAGGAGATGGTCCATTTCCTGGAGGCGAAGGTCCGTGACCTGGCGACGCGGAAAGGGGATCTCGAACTCTCGCGGACGACTCTCGAGAAGTATGCCCGGGTCATGGAGAAGATCCAGCCCCTCGAGAGCCGGTTGCCCATCCTGGAAGGTTTCGAGGTGAGCGTTCTCCTCATCCAGAGGGAATACCGGGACGTCCTTGACCTCATCCGTCCCCAGCTCAAGGCAATCACAAACAACCAGTTCGAGTTCATTGCCGCTGACCTCGATGAGACCACCACTGCCGCGATCACGGTCTTCAACAAGAAATACTCCCAGGAGGTCCACTCCTTCCTCTTCTCCCAGAATGTCAACGAGGTGAGGGTACCCGAAGAGTTTGCAAACATGCACCTCGAGGAGGCACTTGCCCTCATAGAGAAGAGAAAGGGAGAGATTGCGGATGAGATGAAGAGAATCGACCGGGAACTGGACACCCTCTCGGATGCATGGCAGACGGAACTTGCCGTCTTCTCGCGGATCCTCGAAGACCGGCTCGAAGAGCTCCGCTCCCTCAACATGTTCGGACAGTCTGCCCACACGATCATGATTAAGGGCTGGATCCCCAAAAAATTCCTGAAAAAGACGAGGGAGGCACTTTTTGCAAACTTCGGAGACCGGGTCGTGCTGACAGAGGTTCCTGTCCCACCGGAGGAGATGGAGCATGCACCCACGTTCTATGACAACCCAAAAATCGTTAAGCCGTTTGAATTCTTCATGAAACTGGTCTCTCCCCCAAAATACCTCGAGATAGATCCAAGCCCCCTTCTCGCCCTCTTCTTCCCCATCTTCTTCGGGATCATCGTCGGCGATATCGGCTATGGCCTTGCCATCCTCATTTTTGGGCTCGCGATGAAGAAGAAGTTCCCAAAGATCGAGTGGATGCAGCAGCTGATGAACATCATGATCATCTCCTCGTTTCCTACCATCTTCTTCGGGTTCCTCTTTGGGGAATTTTTCGGCGATTTTGGAGAGAAGCTGGGTATCATCCACCCCGTTCAGCTCTTCGGCATCACCTGGAACAGGGTCGAAGCGATGATCCCTCTCCTCGTGCTCGCCATTGCAATCGGAGTGATCCACATCTTCGTGGGACTCTCGATTGGCATTCTCAATGCCTATGCAAGGCGACAGAAGAAGCACCTCTGCGAGAAGGCAGGCATGATGGGAGTGGTCGCAGGGATCATCCTTTTGCTCCTCTCCCTCCTCAAGGTACTCCCCTCTTTCATGGTGATCGTATCTGCCGTCATCCTTGTCGCATTCCTCCCGCTCCTTGTGTACGGCGGGGGAACGATGGGTGTTATCGAGGTGATGAGCACCATTGGAAACATCCTCTCCTATGCAAGGATCATGGCAATAGGTATGGCCTCCGTCATCCTTGCCATGGTTGCAAATGAACTCGGTGGTGCAATAGGTGTCATCGTCGCCGGTATCGTCATTGCGGCACTGCTCCATGCTCTAAATATCATTCTCGCGATGTTCAGCCCTTCCCTCCACTCTGTCCGTCTCCACATCGTCGAGTTCTATTCCAAGTTCTACGAGGGGGGAGGAACGGAGTACAGGCCTTTCGGGAGGGGGAAGAAGACAGACTAAAAAAACAATCAATCCAGTTTTTCACAATTGAGTGTCTTTCATTCCTTAAGATAAAAATAATATTATTAATATTAATTGATAAAATAAAATTGTTCTGTTGTAAAGGTATCAATTTTATATATCATTAAAATTATCTTACAGGTGTAGGAGGTAACGAAGTTGGCTGGATGGGAAGTACCATTGGGCGCAGCGATTGCATTTGCTGCAGGCGCAATCGGAACAGCATGGGCCCAGTCCCGCATCGGGTCCGCGGGGGCAGGAACGATCGCAGAGAGGCCCGAGACATCGGGTTCAATCATCGTTCTTGAAGCCATTCCCGAAACCCTTGTCATTCTCGGTTTCGTGGTCGCATCCATGATCATCATCATGGTCGAGTGAAGGAGAAGGGCCCAGAACTCCACCGTGGCCAGACCGGCGGAGAGATTCGAACCTGCCACGGGATGGGGAGGCGAGTGACACCCGGAGGAGGAGAGACTAAGAAATGACATATGAGGATCTCATTCAGTCGATGGAGGCAGGAGCACAGGAGAAGATCGAAGAGATCCGGAAAAACGCGGAACGCCAGTGCGAGGGAATAGTAAAGGACGCAGAGGAGAGGGCAAAGCTCATTCAGGAAGAGATTCTGGCTTTGGCCCGCGCAACGATTGCTGACAGGAGAAACCGTCTTCTCTACAGTACACGGCAGGACGAGAGGTCTGCCGACATCAGGGCAAAGGAAGAGATTTTAAGCAGGGTATACGCACAGGCAGAGGCACGCCTTGCAGAACTCCGCTCAAAGGACGGGTATCGCACCCTTTTTTCCCGGTTACTTTCCGAATCGGTCAGGGAGATGGATGACGGAAATCCCGTCATCCATGTCGACCCACGGGACGAAGCACTCTGCAGGGAGGTCGTCTCAGGCATGAACCGCACATTCCGGATCGTTGCTGACATCACGACGCACGGGGGCGTTGTGGTCTCTTCTCCCGATGAACAGGTACGGATCCACAACACGCTCGAATCGAGACTGGAGAGAGCAAAGGTACTTTACAAAAGGGAAATCTGCCGCGTCCTCTTCGGGGAATGAGCATGGATCTCGGGTACATCAATGCACGGGTCAGGGGAATGCACAGCCGCCTGCTCGGGCCAAAAGCCTTCGATGCCCTGATGGTGCAGCAGGATATCCCTTCCCTCGCAAGCGAACTGGAAAAGACACCATACCGGGACGAGATCCAGGAAGCAGGCGTCCTCTATCCCGGCCTGAAGGGGATCGAGGCTGCCCTCAGGATGAACCTCGTGCACACCTGCCAGAAAGTCCTCTCCCTCGTCGAGGGGACCGACTCTGAACCTCTTGTCCAGATAATCCTTGCCCGCTGGGATATCCATAACCTCAAGACGATTCTGCGGGGGAAGCACCTGCATGTCGCTCCCGAGGAGATCGAGGAATGCCTCATCCCTGCCGGGACACTGGGAGAACCGCTCCTGGTCGAACTCATCAAGCAGCCTGACGTCAAGGCAGTCATCGACCTGCTTGCCACATGGGAAGTCGAGTATTCAAAGCCCCTCACGAATTACATCGACGAATACGCTTCCGGCCGGGAACTCTCGGTCCTTGAGTACGCACTCGACCGTTTCCACTATGAGAATGCACTCTCGCGACTGCGGAAGGGAAAGAGCGATCACGAGGTGATGAGATCACTCCTCTGCCAGGAGATCGATTCCCTCAACCTGAAGAATGCGCTTCGGATGAACCGCGACAGGGTCGATCCCGAAACTGCAGAGAAGTACTTCCTGCCGGGAGGGGAACACATCCCGCTCGATAAGTTTCTGGCCGTGGTGCGATCCGGCAGGGTCGAGGAGATTGTCGAGAACGTGGAGGGAACTCCCTATTCGTTCCTTGCCCCCCTGATTCCTGAGGCCATGCGGACAGGAACACTCTCCGTCCTCGAGAAGGAACTGGACAGGTACCTGACAAGGAAAGGGACGGGGGTATTCCGGAGCGACCCGCTCGGCGGCGCTGTTGTCATCGGGTATCTCTTTGCAAAACAGAACGAGATCATCAACATCCGCATCATCGCCCGGTGCAAGGATGCACGGATTCCTGATGCAGAGCTCGAGAAGGAGTTGCGGTATGTATAAGTTCATGGTCGTCACCGATCCGGACACTGCTGCCGGTTTCCGGCTCGCCGGGGCAGAGGTGATCGAGGCAGCCGATTCCCAGGAGGCAAAGAAGATCCTCCCCCCTCTCCTCCACAGGGACGATACGGGGATCATTGCAGTGAACGAGGAGTTCATCCAGGCACTCGACGAGAAGCTGATGAACAGGATCGAGAGGACATACCGTCCGATCATCATCCCGATTCCGAAGAGAGCCCGGACCGGCGGTGGACCGGGGTACCTCGAGAACCTGCTGCGCAGGGCGGTTGGATATAACATCGTGGTGAGGCGTTAAGATGATTCAGGGGACAATATCGCGGATTTCCGGCCCGGTCGTCATCGCCGAGGGGATGCGTGGCTCAAAGATGTACGACGTGGTGAACGTCGGAACGCTCGAACTCCCCGGCGAGATCATCCGGCTGGAAGGGGACATGGCTGTCGTCCAGGTGTACGAGGACACGACGGGTCTCTCGATTGGCGAACCGGTGAAGAACACTGAGCAACCCCTCTCCGTCGAACTGGGTCCGGGACTCATCTCGTCGATCTTCGACGGGGTCCAGAGACCCCTCCCGGAACTTGCAAAGAAGAGCGGGTCGTTCATATCGAGGGGAATTTCGGCAACGGGACTCTCGCGCGAGAGGGAATGGGACTTCGAACCCGCAATCGCTGAAGGGACGCGAGTAAGCGGCGGCGAGATCCTCGGGTCAGTCAAGGAGTTCCATTTCACCCACCGCATCCTCGTCCCGCCGGGAGTCACGGGCACGGTGACAAAGATCCGGAAAGGCAGGTTCAGGGTCACCGATGTCATCTGCGAACTCGACTCGGGAATCGGTTTGACGATGATGCAGAGGTGGCCTGTGCGGAAGGGTCGTCCTTACGTGAGGAAACTGGATCCCTCTGTACCCTTAATAACAGGGCAGAGGATCTTTGACTGCCTCTTTCCGCTCACGAAGGGCGGGACTGCCATGATCCCGGGAGGATTCGGGACCGGAAAGACCGTCTCGGAGCAGACCCTTGCCAAGTGGGCAGATGCGCAGGTCATCATCTACATCGGGTGCGGTGAGCGGGGCAACGAGATGACAGATGTCCTCTCCGAGTTCCCCGAGCTCGTCGATCCCCGGACGGGACTCCCCCTCATCCAGAGGACCATCCTGATTGCAAATACGTCGAACATGCCTGTTGCAGCGCGTGAGGCATCCATCTACACGGGAATCACCATGGCCGAGTATTACAGGGACATGGGGTACGATGTAGCGTTGATGGCCGACTCGACCTCGCGCTGGGGCGAGGCGTTAAGGGAGGTCTCGGGCCGCCTCGAAGAGATGCCCGGGGAGGAGGGGTACCCTGCATACCTTGCAACGAGGCTTGCCGCATTCTACGAGCGCGCCGGAAGGGTCATCTGCCTCGGCCCCGAGGGCAGAACGGGATCCGTTACCATCGTGGGTGCCGTCTCGCCTCCCGGCGGGGACTTCTCCGAGCCCATCACGCAGAACACCCTGCGGATAGCAGGGACATTCTGGGCACTTGACACGAGCCTCGCATACAGGCGGCACTTCCCCTCGGTGAACTGGATCAAGAGCTACTCGCTGTACCTTGACAGCGTCGAGAAGTGGTTTGGAGAGACGATGGCCGGCGACTGGAGGGGACTGCGCGACCGGACGATGTACCTCCTCCAGAAAGAGGTCGAGCTGCAGGAGATCGTCCAGCTCGTGGGTCCGGATGCGCTCCCCGAGAGCGAGAAAGCCATTCTCGAGGTGACCCGGATGATACGGGAGGACTTCCTGCAGCAGAGCGCTTACAGCGATACCGATTCGTTCTGCCCCCTCGACAAGCAGTTCTGGATGCTCTCGACGATCATTGCCTACTTCGAGGCTGCCGGGGAGGCCATGAACCGCGGTGTCTCCCTCAAGCAGATCTCCTCTCTCCCTCTCAGGGCGGAGATCGCGCGCATGAAGGAGATCGGTGATGTCGGACAGATACGGGAGCTCGCAACAAGGGTGAAAACGCAGATCGCTGCTCTGGAGGTGGAACGCTGATGCCAGAAGTCCCGCTCATCGACAGGGAGTTCCGGACAGTCAGCTACGTCTCCGGGCCTCTCATCTTCGTCGAGAGGCCAAAGGGTGTATCCTTCGGAGAGACTGCGCGGATAACCCTCCCCGACGGAGAGGTGCGCAACGGACAGGTGCTCGACGTCTCCCGGGATCTTGCAGTGGTCCAGGTGTACGAGGGGACGAGCGGCGTGGACAACAAGGCCACGTCGGTCCGCTTCACGGGCCAGTCTCCCTGCATCGATGTCTCGATCGACATGCTCGGGCGGGTCTTTTCCGGTGTGGGCCGCCCCCGTGACGGGAGACCCGAGATCATCCCGGAGGATACCGTGGATATCTCCGGAATGCCGATCAACCCGTACGCACGGGACAAGCCCTCGGACTTCATCCAGACCGGGATGTCCGCGATCGACGGGCTGAACACGCTCGTCCGGGGGCAGAAGCTCCCCATCTTCTCGGGGTCCGGCCTTCCGGCGAACAAGCTTGCCGCCCAGATCGCACGCCAGGCCCGGGTCCTTGGAAAGGAAGAGTCGTTTGCCGTGGTCTTCGTGGCGATGGGTATCACCCACAAGGAGGCCTCCTACTTCATGAACGAGTTCGAAAGGACCGGGGCTCTCGAACGTGTCGTCTTCTTCCAGAACCTTGCCGATGATCCGACAATCGAGAGGATAGCGACACCGCGCTGTGCGCTCTCTGTCGCAGAGTTCCTCGCATACACCCACCACCTCCACGTTCTCGTCATCCTCACGGACATGACGAATTACTGCGAGGCTTTGAGGGAGATTTCGACGGCGCGCGAAGAAGTGCCCGGGCGGAGGGGCTACCCGGGGTACATGTACACGGACCTTGCATCGATATACGAGCGTGCGGGAAGGATAAAGGGAACCACGGGGTCAATCACGCAGATACCGATCCTGACGATGCCGGACGACGATATCACGCATCCCGTTCCTGACCTCACCGGGTACATCACCGAGGGACAGATCGTCCTCTCCCGTGACCTCTACAGGAGGGGGGCGGACCCGCCCATCGATGTGCTGCCGTGCCTCTCCCGCCTCATGAACCTCGGTATCGGGCCGGGCAAGACTCGGGAGGATCACAGGAACGTGGCAGACCAGCTGTATGCATCCTATGCCTATGGCAGGGACCTGCGCCGCCTCGTTGCCATTGTGGGAGAGGAGGCCCTGACAGAACTGGACAAGGTTTACCTTGCGTTTGCCGATGACTTCGAGAAGAGGTTCGTTACGCAGGGGAGCGCAAACAGGAGCATCGAGGAGACACTCTCGATCGGGTGGGACCTCCTCTCCAGACTCCCGGAGGACGAGCTCAAGCGGATCAAGATAGAGTACATCAGGAAATACCATCCCCGGTACCGGGCAGGGTGATATCCATGGAACAGGTCAACCCCACGCGGATGGAACTGATCAGGAAGAGGAGCCAGATAAAGCTCGCAGAGCAGGGACGTGACCTCCTGCGGGAGAAGATGGATGCGCTGATACAGGAATTCTTCCGGATCATGGGGTCGGTCTCGCGTTCGAGGGATGAGCTCGAGGCTGTCGCAGAGAGTGCCTACCGCTCTCTTGTCATCGCGCAGGCCGTGGATGATCCGGTTACACTCCGTTCGGTCTCCTTTGCCACCCGCAAGCAGATCGCAGTCGATATCGGGGGCAAGAACATCATGGGGGTTCCCGTGCCTATCATCGAGAAGAAGAGGTTCTCTGTCCCTTCCCTTGAGAGGGGATATAGTATCCTCGGCGTGAGCGGGAGGATAGACGAGACTGCCGAGCGGTTCGAGTCCGAGATAGACTTGATCATCGGGCTTGCAGAGACCGAGACCGCCCTCCGCCGCCTGGGACACGAGATTCAGATGAACCGGCGAAGGGTCAATGCACTCGAACAGGTCCTGATCCCGGAGCTGAAGAGACAGGCAAAATACATCAAGATCACGATCGAGGAGCGGGAGCGGGAAGACCTGTTTCGTTTGAAAAAAGTAAAAAAGATCCTCAACCGTAAAAAACGGGGGCAGGCAAGGGGTCCTTCCCGCAGGTAGAAGACCAGAGGATATTATTTCTGTTCCTCTTTTCCCCCAACTCTCTCACAAACATCGATCAGGATCTTTATTGCAGGATCCCTGCGCGTGACAGGACCCGTCCGCATCGTAACGAGTACATGGCGGAGATGCCGATATGATCTCAATATTCCACCTTTTTTCTACCAGCCAGATGGTCTGGCATGTAAGTCGAAATACGCAGTAAACGGATATAAATCAATGCACGGCAATGGTGATCTGCATAACCGGAACGGGAAAAGGAGCGGTTACCCGCTCCCCGTTCCTGTCACATCGTTGCCCGAAGAACGCGTGACGCCTTCTCGACAGCGACCCTCTGGTCGATCTCCTTCCCCCGTGACTCTCTCCCGATGGCGATGAGGTCGAGGACATCACGCCTCGAAAGCCTGGAGAATGCGATCTTCTCCCACACGTCCCTCTCGATGAAGACCCATGCATCCCCCAGAGCCTGCTTGAGGAGGTCGATTTCTTCCTGGGAAAAGTCCTTCCATTCCTCGCCAAGGTTCTTGCGGATCTTTTCAAGGGCCTGTTCGATACTCTTCTCCTTCTGAAGGGAGAAGAGTCTCCTTCCTATCTCGGTCCTGGATACGTCCGGCATGGCATTTCCCCCCTCGATCTGCGAGGACAGGGTAACGGGTAGTATACGCGCAGACGGATAATTGTTTGCCTCCCTTTTCCCTGCAGGGATCGCGGGAAACCTGCCAAACAGCCCGGGCAGGGGCGCCGGGATCAATTGAGAATGATTAATAACGATAGAATGAGAGAATTTCCCCTATTCGAGGGTGTATGCATGATCATGTTGCCTTTCCTGGTAATTTTTCCTGCCCTCGTTGCCATTCTCCTCCTCCTGATCGCGAATGATTCATGGAGGAGAGTGATCGTCTGGGCAGGAGCAGCTGTGACGGGAGCGGCCTCGCTATCCCTCCTCTTCGTCACTCCGGAATCGGGTCCGCTCTTCTATCCCGTCGGGTCCGAGATGATCTCGGAACTGATGTTCGGGGCAGAGATACTGATTGGCCTCTTCCTCATCTACCTCGGGGTAAAATACCGCAAGTACCTTGCCATCTTCCTGATACTCTTCCAGGCAGCCATCCTCGTCCTGTTCGAGACGGGACGGGCGTCCATTCCCCATCACCTCCCCCCGGGTCTCTTCATAGACCAGTTCTCGCTGATCATGGCCCTCATCATCGGGATCATCGGCAGCCTGATATGTGTTTATTCTCTGGGGTACATGGCAACGTACCACGAGCGTCACCCGGGTGTTCCCGATCGCCGGAGGAGTTTCTTCTTCCTTGTCTTTATCTTCCTCTCTGCCATGTTCGGGCTCGTCTTTTCCGACTACCTCCCCTGGGTCTTCTTCTTCTGGGAGGTAACGACCCTCTGTTCATTCCTGCTGATAGGGTACTCAAAGACTGACGAGTCCCTTAAAAATGCATTCCTTGCCCTCAACATGAACATTCTCGGGGGGATCGCATTTGCAGGAGCGCTGATCTACATCATGGCCGTCAGCCCCGGCGGCGAGATGCTCCACCTCCACTCCCTGATCCAGTCCGGCCATGCCATTGCCCTCGTCCCGGCAGTCCTCATCGGGTTTGCAGGGATCACAAAATCGGCACTGATGCCGTTCTCCGGCTGGCTCGTCGGTGCCATGGTCGCCCCGACGCCGGTCTCAGCACTCCTCCACTCAAGCACGATGGTCAAGGCCGGTGTCTACATCATCGTCCGTTTCGCCCCGGTTCTCACGGGGACGATGGAGGGACTGATAATCGGGCTCGTCGGAGGCGTCACATTCCTGCTTGCCTCTGCTATTGCAATTTCCCAGGGGAACGCAAAGAAGGTCCTTGCGTACTCGACCATTGCGAACCTTGGCCTGATCGTTGCATGCGCAGGGGTCGGCACGTACAGGCTTGTCTGGGCAGCGATTCTCCTCATTATCTTCCACGCGATTGCAAAATCACTCCTCTTCCTCTGCGTCGGGACCGTCGAGCACCGGATCGGGAGCCGCGATATCGAGGACATGACCGGGCTGATCGTCCGCATGCCACGGATCTCGGTGATGATGTTCATAGGGATCGCCGGGATGTTCCTTGCTCCCTTTGGCATGCTGATATCCAAGTGGGCGGCAATCGAGGCCTTCATCGATGCCCAGTTCGGCCTTGCATTCGTCGCCATCCTCGCATTCGGCGGGTCTCTGACCGTCCTCTTCTGGTCGAAGTGGATGGGAAAGATCATATCGATGTGCCCTGTCGCCGAGCGGGTGGAGAACAGTATCTCGACAGAGAAATGGATCGTCCTCTCGATCATCACGGCACTGACGGTCCTCGTATGCCTGATATTCCCTGTGATATCGGCGCAGCTGATAGAGCCCTTCGTGCTGGCAGTGTACGGACAGACAACCCGTCTGTCGCAGGATAACATCACCATCATGGCCATGATGCTCTTCCTCCTGATGATCATGCCTTTCTCCCTGCTCCTTCACAGGCATGACAAGCGGATAGTCCCTGCCTACATGGGAGGCAGGCCCACGACACCCGACCTGACCTTCCAGGGATCCATGGGGATCAAGCAGCACGTTGGCCTCTGCAACTACTACTTCGAGGAGGTATTCGGGGAGCAGAGGCTCTTCATGGCCGGCAGCGCTCTCTGCTTCGGCCTGATTCTTCTCGTCGGCACCCTTACAGCGGGGGTGGCACTCTGATGCACGTGGGATACGCGATCCTCTTCATCGCCCTTGCGCCGGTCATAGGCGGCCTGGTCTCGGGTATCGACCGGAAGATCACTGCGCGGATGCAGGGGAGGGTAGGGCCGCCACTTCTCCAGCCCTTTTACGACGTCGGGAAGCTCTTCCAGAAGGAACAGATCCTCGTGAACCCGTCACAGAACTTCTACATCACCTCCTATCTCGTCTTCATCGTGGTCAGTGGAGCCCTCTTCTTTGCCGGAGGCGACCTCCTGCTCGTCATATTTGCGTTCACCCTCGCCCACATATTCCTCGTGCTCGGTGCATACTCCTCCTATTCCCCCTACAGCTTCATCGGCGCGGAGAGGGAACTCATCCAGATTATCGCCTACGAACCGATGATCATCCTCTCCGCAGTCGGGATGTACATGGTGACCCGGAGTTTCTACGTTGCCGATATCCTGGCAGCGGATTTCCCGCTCATCTACTACCTTCCGGGTGTCTTCATCGGGTTCCTGATGGTGCTGACGATAAAGCTCCGGAAATCCCCCTTCGACCTCTCGACCTCGCACCATGCCCACCAGGAGATTGTGAAGGGCGTGACAACGGAATTCTCTGGCCCCATGCTTGGCCGGGTGGAGGTTGCTCACTGGTACGAGAACGTCTTCCTGCTGGGGTTCATCTACCTCTTCTTTGCATGGAACCCGCTCATCGCACTGGTAGCCCTTGCAATCGTCTATTTCCTCGAGATCGTGATCGATAACACCTACTCCCGTGTCACGTGGCAGCTGACCCTGAAAAGCTCGTGGATCATAGCCGGCCTGATGGGACTTGCGAACCTCGGGATACTGTATTACCTCTCGGAGGTGCTGCACGTATGAGCATGCTATCCCGTTCCCCCTGGCTCCTCCACTACGATGCCTCGAGCTGCAACGGGTGCGATATCGAGGTTCTTGCCTGTCTTTCGCCCCTCTATGATGTCGAACGGTTTGGAATCATCAACACAGGCAACCCCAAGCACGCGGACGTGCTTGTCATCACGGGCGGAATCAACGAGCAGAACCGCGAGGTTGTCATGAACCTCTATGAGCAGATGCCTGACCCGAAAGTCGTTGTGGCAGTCGGCATCTGTGCATGCACCGGGGGTATCTTCCGCGAGTGTTACAACGTCGTCGGAGGCATCGACTGCATCATCCCTGTCGACGTCTATGTTCCGGGCTGCGCCGCCCGCCCGGAGTCCATCATCGACGGGATCGTGAGAGCACTCTCCATCCTCGAGGAGAAGAAGAGAAAAATGGAAGGCCCCGGAGAAAAGGAGAAACCCGGTTCGTCGTCAGGAGGGAGACAATGACACAGGAAGGCCAGCAGACAGTCACCATCGAGCCCCTGCACCTCCTCGGGAAGGTCGAGGAGTTTAAGAAACAGGGGTTCCGGCTCGTCCAGATGCACTGCACGAAGGTCGGCGCGATCTTCGAGATCAACTACTCGTTCGACCTCAACTACGAGTTCCACAATATCCGGATCGTCACTGACGGAAAGGTCGAGATCCCGAGCATCACCGGTATCTACTGGGGGGCATTCATCTACGAGAACGAGATGCACGACCTCTTCGGCATCCGGTTTGCCGGGATGAACATCGACTTTGGTGGGAACCTGATCAGGACTGCAAAGAAAAATCCCTTTGCAGATCCGTCTTTCCGGGGTGAGATGCCATGCCCCGGCGAATAGTCGTACCGTTCGGCCCCCAGCACCCCGTGCTCCCCGAACCGATCCACCTCGACCTCGTTTTAAAGGACGAGCGCGTCGAGAGCGTCCTCCCCTCGATAGGATACGTGCACAGGGGCCTCGAGACACTGGTTGCAAAACGGGAGTACCCCGAGTACGTGTACATAGCAGAGAGGACCTGTGGCATCTGCAGTTTCATCCATGGCATGACCTACTGCCAGGCTGTGGAGCAGCTCGTGGACTGCACGGTCCCGGACCGGGCCCTCTTCCTCAGGACCATCTGGTCGGAGTATTCAAGACTCCATTCCCACCTCCTCTGGCTCGGGCTCTTTGCCGATGCTCTCGGGTTCGAGAACCTCTTCATGGCCTGCTGGAGGCTCCGCGAATCCGTGCTCGATGTGCTCGAGGAGACGACAGGGGGCAGGGTCATCCAGGGGAGCTGCAAGGTCGGCGGGGTCAGGAAGGACATCCCCGGCGAGACCCTTGAGAGGATGCGGAGGGGCCTTGACGGAATCGAGAGGGAGGCAAGGGATATCGCCGATGTCTTCCTGCGCGACGACTCGATCCTCTCCCGCACGCAGGGCATCGGTCTCCTCTCCCGGGAGGATGCCTACACGCTTGGTGCCGTGGGACCGACGGCACGCGCAAGCGGAGTCCGGATCGATCTCCGCCAAACTGGATACGCGGCATACGGGAGACTCTCCTTCAGGCCTGTCGTGGAGGAAGCCGGGGATTGCCATGCCCGGTGCACGGTCCGGGTCAGGGAGCTCTTCACATCCATCGACCTGATCCGGGAGGCGATTGCAAAGATACCGGATGGCCCCCTCGAGGACAGACCGAAGAAGAACCCGGAAGGAGAAGCCTTCTCCCGGGCAGAACAGCCACGGGGAGAACTCGTCCACTACGTCAGGGGTGACGGGAGCAGGCACCTTATGCGATCAAGGATAAGGACTCCGACCCTGACAAATCTCCCCCCGCTTGTCAGGATGCTCCAGGGGTGCAACCTTGCGGATGTCCCGGTCATTGTCCTCTCGATCGACCCCTGCATCGGGTGCGCGGAGAGGTGAGGAAGAGATGGCGTTCTTCGAGATGGCAAAAATGGCAATCATCACGGTACTCCGGAAGCCCTCAACCCGCCGGTATCCCTCCGTTCCTGCAAAACGGACACCGCTCTCGCGCGGGAGGGTCACCATCGACCCGTCGCGGTGCATCTCCTGCGGGATGTGCATGAAGAAGTGCCCTTCGGGTGCCATCTGTGTCAGGAAGGAGGAGAAGACATGGAGCATCGACCGGCTGAAGTGCATCGTCTGCAACTGCTGCGTCGAGGTCTGCCCCGCGCACTGCCTGACCATGGAGACCGGGTACACACCCTGCGTGACTGAGCACCGGGCACGGGACACGGTAACGATCACCTACGTCAAGCCCGAGAGACCAAAAAAGTCAGAGAGTGGTGAGAAAGAAGAGAAGGCATCCTGAAATATCCGGGAAAAACTGTCATAATTTGAAAAAGACTCTCATGACATTTTTTTATCCTCCCCCGTCTCTTCGAGGAACCGTCGTGCGCACCGGTCGGCAGAAAAGATGGGTTCTGGCAACCTGTGGTCTCCCGTGCAGTGGAGAACCACCCGGATTGCAGCAGGAAGGGTCATCCTGTACCCGGGCGAGACACACAGGGGCCTCCCCCCTTTTCTTGGCCTGACAAGCGATCCGACCGCCTCGCCATCCAGGAAGACAGGGGTGGTTTCATTATCAGCGTCCGGAGGTGCCTCTGCCACCATGCCGGCGAGCAGGTTCTCTGCGACCCCGATCGTCGGGATATCCAGCAGGAGCCCGAGGTGAACGGCCATTCCCGCCCGCCGGGGATGGGCATATCCATGGCCATGGACAAGGAGAATGTCAGGGAGGGGGGTTACCAGCCGGAATGCCTCAAGGAGAACGGGGATCTCCCGGAATCCAAAATAACCGGGGATGTAGGGGAAACGCACCCTTGCTGTTGCAGCGGCACTGACTTTTAGACGGAGCGATTCGTATTCCATGACAGAAACGCACGCGCATGCCAGATCTCCAGCATATGCAGCATCGGTTCCTCCGACAGTCGCGGGGGCAGATGTATCCGCGGGCTCCAAAAGTGCCGCAGAACGGGCAACCTCTTCCTGAACCTTCCTCGCTTTCTCAAGTGGTCTCTTGTTTTTTTCGCCCGGATGGGAAACCATTACCCTGTCTACCTTTTTTTAGTCCTGGGGATATAGGTACATATAACCATGCAGTTCCCGGGGCCACGCGGGACCGATGATATGACGAAGACCATCGTGCACGAGGAGACGCCTGATTACTTCCAGGAACTCTCGGAGTACCTCGAGGTCCTCTCCAACAGCCAGCGCCTCAGGATCCTCAAGATGCTCGAGAAGAAACCGCGCGACGTGCGAACCATTGCTTCCGAGATACAGACGAGTTACGAGAACACAAAGAAACACCTCGACCGGCTAATGAGCATGGGACTCATCCGCAAGGAGGTCGGACTGGGACAGCAGACCTCAAAGGGAGTCCATCCCGTCTGGAAATACTCTCTCGTTCCCGGGGCGATGGAGGCCATCATCCGGAACCTCGGTTTCTTCTCGAACATGCGCATCCAGGTCGCCGACACGGACTTGAAGCGCCGCCTCGAGGATGTCAGGTCCGCGATCGAGGGGGAGATCACCGGGAACAGGCCTGTGCTCATCGTCCTCGGCGGGCCTGAAGACGGGCGGTTCTTCTTCATCGATGAAAAAGGGACAAGAATTGGGAGGATCGACAAGAATGCAGAATCCCGGGGGAGTGCAGACATCATTCTCGGTACTGAATACTCGTCCGTGAGCCGCGTCTCCCGGCCCCATGCCGTCCTGCGGAGGGAAGGGAAGAAATGGCTCCTTGAGGATCGGGGCAGCACCGGAGGGACTTTTTTAAACGGAAATGCCCTCCAGAAAGGAGTCGCTGTCGAGGTATCTGACGGAGACGTCATCGAACTGGCAAAAGGGCCGGCAGGAGCCAAACTGCTTGTCATCCTGCCAGCCGGGGCTTCCTGACAGGTATAATCGGTCTTTTTCCCATGAATAACAGGTCCCTTCTTCCCGTCGCAACAATCCTTTTCATCACTCTCCTCTCCCTTGCCGTTCCGGTCATGGCAGAGAAGACGCATGTCATTACTGCGAGCGCAACCGAAGGAGGTGTGATAATCCCCTCGGGAACCGTACTGGTCAACCAGGGAAAGAGCCAGGTCTTCCTCATCGAGCCAGAAGAGGGATACAGGATAGGTGATGTCAGGGTCGATGAAATATCCCTTGGTCCCATCTCGTTCTACACCTTCCAGAACGTGCGGGAAGACCATTCCCTCTCGGTAACCTTTCTTTCCACGACGGGAACGCTCGAGCTCGAATCGAGACCTCCGGGTGCCTCGATCTTCCTTGACGGGGTCTACCTTGGAGTGACGTCCTCCTCCGGTCCGGTCAGCTTCGACCGGATTGCAGCCGGTACACACTCCCTCCGGCTGGTCCTGCAGGGATACACGGATTACCAGACATCCGTCCAGATTACCGCGGGAACAACGACGACTGTCCCTCTCGTTATCCTCTCCCCCATTCCAACGACCCAGACCACCACTGCCCCTGCAACCTCTCAAACAACCGTCCCCACCACGACCATCACCACAACACAGACCACGACTGCCCCTGCAACCTCTCAAACAACCGTCCCCACTACGACCATCACCACAACACAGACCACCACTGCCCCTGCAACCTCCCAAACAACCGTCCCCACTACGACCACCACCACAACACAGACCACCACGGCCCCTACAACCTCTCAAACAACCGTCCCCACTACGACCACCACCACAACACAGACCACCACTGCCCCTGCAACCTCTCAAACAACCGTCCCCACTACGACTCCTGCCATGACGGGGACAGCTCTTCCTGCAGTGAGCCCCACGCAAATCCAGCCATCCTCCAATACGACCCCGCCGGTCGGGACGGCAACGGGAGACGGAGGGGGTGAAGCCCCTCCTTTTACTCCGCCATGGACACTCCTTGTCCTTGCAACGGGTCTTTTTGCAACGATCATCATGTCCCGCGATATCCTCTCCTCCTCCCGCGATACTTCCGTTCCCGGCACGAGACGTCTCCTCTCTCTCCTCATCCTGGCGATTCCCGGTATCGGACAGTCAGTGGCTCTCCATGCAACAATCCGCTCCCCTGGCACAGGAATGGGGCTTTTTCATGATCTTGCCATCATCGTGATTCCTGTCTCGTTCTACCTTATCCTCTCCTCTATAGGCCTCATCATCGGGGCACTCTCCTCGTGGCCTTTCCGCGGGATGCTGCGGGTCCATACCGTTGCCGGCGTTGTCATCGTGTTCCTCTCCCTCTTCTCCCTTGCGCGGGGGGATGACCCTGCACCTTTTGTCACCGTCCTATTCCTGATATCCGGCCTGCTTACCGTTCTCGCTGCCCGGTGGCAGGAGGGCCAGTCTGCAACCGGCGAAAGCAGGGCATCCGCCGGACAGGATCGGGAAGGGATTGCGGATGAAAGCGATGTGACCCGAGCCGCGCCACCGGAGGGACAGGTGATGGTCCCTCGGGAACTTGGAGAGAGATACTCGGGCATCCGGTTCGTCGGCCTCGGAGGCCTTGCCCATGTCTACCGGGCTATAAGACGGGACACGGGCGAGGAGGTTGCGCTGAAGATTCCCATCCGATCCGACGAGACGACCGGCAAGTCATTCCTGAAGGAGATCCGGGCATGGGAGGGGCTTTCCCATCCCAACATCGTCAGGGTAAACGAGGTCAATATCCTCCCCATACCTTACATCGAGATGGAATACATCGGCCAGACCCTTGCGGATACCCCAAAACCAGTGCCTGTCCGGAAGGCCGCACGAATATGCCGTGACCTTTGCAGGGGACTCTCGTATGCCCATAACCGAAACGTCGTCCACCGTGATATCAAGCCCGAAAACATCATGATCACGGGAGATGGTGTGCCCAAGATATCCGACTGGGGGATGAGCAAGGTGATGGATATCCCGGGGATGCCCACACTCTCCGGGTTCTCTCTTGCATATGCCGCCCCGGAACAGCTTGCACCCGAAACCTTCGGAGAGACTGATAAAAGAACGGATATCTACCAGCTGGGATGCGTGTTGTTCGAACTCCTGACGGGAAGGGTCCCCTTCCCGGGAAGCGACATGGCACAGGTGACAGCAGCTATCCTCTCCGCGACGCCTCCTCCCCCTTCAGACATCAACCCTGATGCCCGGCTACTCGATGGAATCGTGATGCGGTGCCTTGCAAAGACGCGGGAGGAGAGGTACCAGGATGCCGCAGAACTCGGGCGTGACCTCGAACACTTCCTCTCCCGGGGATCATGGAGAGACTTCTTCGATTTGTTCGAGGAGAGCTGATCGGAAAGATTAGGGAAAAAATCGGTGTTTCCCCTGCATTTTCTTCCCTGCAGGGGAGCTTTTCATGATTGGTGAGTGTGCGGTCGTTTCAGGATCTGGCGTGCATTACCCATGCTCTCTTTTTTCTGCTGCGCGGGAGTGATGTTTCTGGATTGTGCTCCTCTTCTGATCGTGGTGGATGATTGGGTGGTATGCAGGATTCGGCGAAATCCGGACGTCACCTCCGCGGTGAGCCGGGAGGATTCATGGCCCGGGAAGCGGGCAGACACCCGGGGACGGGTATTCTGCCCTGGCCGGGAGATGGGGAACATGGATTCCATTACCGCCACTCTCGTTCCCATACCCGGCGCTCCCCAAGGGGAGCAAAACCTTCCCCGGCTATCCTCTCGTGCCTCACCAGGACTCCAGTCATCCGGCCCGCTGATAAAATGTGTCCATGGAGGGGGACAGAAAGAGGTACTCCAAGCGACCACAGTTGAACCGAAAGGTTCGACCCGCAGGGTCTTCCCGGAACCTGCCAGGATCATCCGGACGGTCTCTTCCCTGCAAAAAGAGCCCTCCCGACTGCCCTGAATGCTGCCTCGATCTCCCTGTAGTTGGGGATGTGCTTCTCGCGCAGCACCCTCTCCCCTGCCCTCATGCTCTCTCCCCCGAGGAGACACCCGATAGTTACTTTCCTCGTGGATTTCGAGAAACGTGCGATCTCGGACCCGAGGTGGAGAGGATCGAGGAGGGCGGAGGGGACGGCAATGATGATCGCAATATCCCAGTCATCCTGGAATCTCGTCATCACGTCGAAGACACGGGCATACCTCTCCACGCCGCCGTCGCCGATGATGTCCAGAGGGTTCTCCCTGCTCCACATCGGGGGGAGAAACGCGTCTAGCTCCTCCCTCATCCTCTCGGGAAGGGCGATGAGCTCGATTCCATACCGTTCCGCAAAGTCCGAGGCCATGACAGCAAATCCCCCGGCCGTGGTCACGACGATGCCCCGGTTTCCCTGCGGGTACCCTTCTGATGCGAGGAGTTCGGCAACATCGAAAGCCTCTTCTATCGAGTAAACGGGGATGATCCCTGCCTGCCGGAAAGCCGCCTGGTACACCTCGTAGTTGCCTGCAAGCGATCCCGTGTGGGAGGCAGCTGCCTTCGTGCCGAGGCGGGAAGACCCGGACTTGAACGCGATGACCGGTATTCTCGGTGTGATCTCCGAGACGGCCCGGAGAAACTCCCGCCCCCTCCGGATCTCCTCGATGTAGAGGATGATTGCGCGGGTGTTCGGATCCCCCTCGAGGATCCTGAGGTAGTCAACGAACCCGAGATCGGACTGGTTGCCAACGCTGATGATCGTTGAGAACCCAATCTGCTCGGGGATACTCCAGTCGACGATGGTCGTGATGACCGCCCCGCTCTGGGATATGAACCCGATGGGGCCTGCCCTTGGCATGACGGGATCGAATGTTGCATTGAGGCCGAGCCGGGGGACAAGTATCCCGAGGCAGTTCGGCCCGATGACCCGCATCCCGGCACTCCGTGCAAGCGATATGACCTCTTCTTCTCTTTGGGCCCCCTCCGCGTCCTCTTCACGGAAACCCGAGGAGAGGATGATTGCCAGGGGTATTTTCTTTGCCCCGCACTCCCTGATGACACCTGGGACGGCAGGTGCGGGGATGGCGATGACTGCGGCATCGACCCTTCCCGGGATATCTCCGACTGCCGGATATACTTTCTTTCCCAGTATCTCGGTATGGCGCGGGTTGACGGGATATACCAGGCCGGGAAACGAGAGGAGATTTCGCAGGACGACATACCCGATCTTCGAGGGATCCGCGGATGCCCCGATGACGGCGACCGACCCGGGAGCAAGCAACCCGGGGTGGATCGGCAGGGATGGCAATTCGTCATCGGAAACTGCCTTCTCCCCGGTGAATGCACGGATGTCCACGACACGGCAGCCTTCGGGGTAGAGGATGACCGGGTTGCAGTCGAATTCTGAGAGGGAATCTTCACGGAAGAAGAGCTGCGAAAGGAGAGAGATCGTGCGGACGAGGGCGTCCTCGTCGAGGGGAGGGGATCCCCGGAAACCGCGGATAAGCGGGTAGCCCTTCATCCCGCGCACCATCTTCCGGATCTCTTCCTCCCCGACGGGGAGCACACGCATCGAGACATCCCGGATGAGTTCAACGAGAACTCCGCCCATCCCGCAGAGGATGATCTTTCCAAAAGTCGGGTCTGTCTTTCCGCCGACAATGACCTCGAGGCCGGGCGGGCACTGTTCCTGCACGAGTACTCCCTCGATGACCGCTCCCGGCACCCGGGATGGAACTTCCCGGAGCATCCGCTCGCAGGCCCGGGCCGCCTCCTCGCCGGAATGTATCCCTATAACAACCCCTCCCGCGTCGCTCTTGTGAACCACCTGCCTGGAGAGGATCTTCAACACGACAGGGTACCCGATCGACTCTGCAGCAGCTTTTGCCTCCTCAGGAGTCCTCGCGACCGCGCAGGCCGGGACCTCAATCCCGGCCCCCTTCACCATCTCAATCGCCCGGAGTGAGTCTATCATGCGGTGGCTGTCTGTAGCAGTCCGGCTCTTTTCTCCCGGTTCCCCTTCCCCGATATCTCCTTTTTTCCTCTCCATGCCTCTTCTTCCCTTGGCCCCGGCCCTTCATTACCGTATCGGAGAGAATGCCCTCCTCCTGTCGCACGGGATCATGCCATTTATCGTATTTCCCCCCGACTATTCCTGCATGGGAGAGGAGAGTCCCTTTCGAAAAGCCAGGCATGATGCTCCACCTTCCCGGACTGCGACCGGGAGTGGGGGGGATTCTCCTCTTCATCTTCCCCTGGGGGAACTCCCGCCTGCCGTTTCGGATGCGATCGTCTCCTACATCGAGAAGAAGACGGGGAAGACCTGGGGTGATCCTCTCCTCATCGAGCGGCTCTCCCGGGCTATCGTCGCCCAGAAATCCCGGTACTGGAAGAGTGGGCAACCAGTCATCTCCTACAGGAAGGGATACGATGCCCTCGGGTACCTCGTGTACCATTTCCCTGTCTACTACGTCCAGTCTCTTCACCTGATGCACGAATTACGAAAGACTGGTCTCCTGTTTCCCACCATGCGCGTTCTCGATGCAGGCACAGGACCAGGGACAGTCCCCCTCGCGATGGCCCGTTTCCTCCTCGATGAAGGAGCAGGCATCGCTGAGATCTTCTCCATCGAAAAGTCGGAAGAATTCATCGAGGCTTTCACGTTCCTCTCGGACCGTCTCGTCCCTGACACGGACAGTGTTCTCGTTCACAGGCCACTGCAGGGAGATGTCCAGTCCCTCGAACCCGGCGATATCCCTCCTGATCTCGATCTGATCGTCTTCCAGAACATCCTCTCCGAGATACCCCTCGCTGACCCTGCGGAGAAGGGAGCCATCGTCAGGAAGTTTGCAACCCGCCTTACAGAGCGGGGATCTCTCCTGCTGGTGGAACCGGCCGATCTCGTCCACTCTCAGGAACTCCGGAGGATCGCCTCCTCTGCATCGGGTCAGGACCTTTTTGTCCATGCACCCTGCCGGTACCTCTGGGGTACTCCCTGCAGGGGAGAACGCTGCTGGAGTTTCGTAAAAAGGCCGGAGATCCGGCCCCCTCCCTTCATGCAGGATCTTGCGAGGGGAAAAGAGGGGTACCGGTTCCTGAACGTGGATATCAAGTTCTCCTATGCCATACTCCGGAAGGTGCCCCCGGAAAGAAGGCCAGGCATCCCGCTTTCTCCAAGAAGATACGTCCGGCTCTCCACCCTTGGACGCCACGTGGACCGGAGGATCAGGGTGTGTGCCACTGTCATATCCGGCGACCTTGGTGATCGAAAGAACCACGTCTATCTCATCTGCGACGGGAGCCCAGGGCTTCCCGTGTACGCCGTCCTTCCCCGGTACCACGTGAGTGAGAAGAACCGGTGGCTCCTTTCGGCGGAATACGGGGAGATCGCGGAGTTCTCTCAGGTTCTTGCCAGGTTCAACCGGAAGTACCAGGCTTACAACCTCCTCGTCACGCGGGACAGCACTGTACGACCGCACTCACCCGGGGAACCGGACAGGTAATTCCGGCAGAAGAAGGCACAACGGATGGAAAGACCCGGGTACCGGATAAAAAACATTCCGGAGAACCGCAAGGGGCTTTCCTTTCCCCCTCTTTACACATCCGGGTGGACAGGGACAGCGCTGCCCTGATCATGACCCTGCACAACCGACCGCAGGAAAGTATCTCTCCGGGCAGATGGATAGGGATTTATCCCTTCAATCTTTTATACTGAAAGGAGGCAGAGGTCAGGGGAATGGGCCTCCGGACCCGGGGTCCCTCAACCCCTGTATCTTCCGCATTTCCGGGGGTTTTGGCAAAAGATGCAGCATATCATCTCTATCAGGGATTTGGGCAGGGGGGAGATCGAGGGGATACTGGACGATGCGGCAGCCATCCAGTCCCGCTCCTACGACCCTTCCGCCCTGAAGGGCAGGTTGCTCGGCCTTCTCTTCTTCGAGCCGAGCACGCGGACGCGCATGTCGTTTGCAGCGGCCATGGCGCGTCTTGGAGGTAATTTCCTCTCTGTGGACAGCGTGGAGGCAAGTTCCATGGCAAAGGGCGAGACGCTCGCAGACACGATCAGGGTCGTGAGCGGTTACGTGGACGCGATCGTCCTCCGCCATCCAAAGGAGGGCGCTGCACGTCTTGCAAGCGAATTCGCGCACGTGCCCGTGATCAACGCCGGGGACGGGGCTGGGCAGCACCCCTCGCAGACACTGCTCGACCTCTTCACCATCCGGCAGTCCATGCACCTCGACGGGATCCACGTGGGTCTGCTCGGTGACCTCCGGTACGGGCGGACTGCCCATTCCCTCGCCCATGCCCTCTCCCTCTATAATGTCACGATCCATACGATCACGCCGAAAGGGCTCGAGCTCCCCGGGGGTCTCGTATCAGAGCTCCGTGACGCCGGGACAGAAGTTGTCGAGCACAGCGATATTGCATCGTGCATCCGGGACCTCGACGTCCTCTACGTCACGCGGATCCAGAGGGAACGGTTCCCCGATGCAGCCTCCTACTTCAAGGTCGCCTCGAGCTACCGGGTGACGCCCGAGCTCCTCTCCGGGACGCGGAACCACTTCATCGTGCTCCATCCCCTCCCCCGGCTCGACGAGATCGACCCGAGGGTGGATCATCTCCCCTGCGCACGGTACTTCGAACAGTCTGCAAACGGCATTGCCGTCAGGATGGCGATGCTCCTCCGGGTGATGGCATGAAACGGGAGAAGGATGCACGGGCAGGGCTGCTGATCAGCCCGATCGAGAACGGGACGGTCATCGACCATATCACGGCCGGCGAGGCGCTCAATGTACTGCGGATTATCGGAATCACGGGTACGACCCATGAGTCGATATCGGTGGCCACGAACGTCGAGAGCAAGAAGATTGGAACGAAAGACATCGTCAAAATCAAAAACCGCGAGCTGCGGAAGGAAGAGGTAGACCGGATAGCGCTGATTGCCCCCCGGGCATCGATCAACATCATCCGCAACTACAAGGTCTGGGAGAAGAAAGGCGTCGATATCCCGGATCGTGTTGTCGGCATCGTCCGGTGCCCGAACCCGGGATGCATCTCCAATACGAACGAACCCATCCAGTCCTGCTTCCTCGTCCAGAAGAAAGGCCTGCGCTGCCTCTACTGCGACTGGCTGATCACAAAGGACATCACGAGCCACATCATCTGATCCCCCATACCTCCTGCCGATAAGAAAAGAGGGGCGCGGCTCCCTGTCTCACGGGGCAGTCTTCCGGCGGAGGAGGCGGGAGACCTCTTCCTTCCATGCCCTGATCTCTCCGGGAATGACAGGGATGACCGCACCACCCTGCCGATCCCCCCGGGATGCGTCCATCTCCTCCTCGATATCCCCCTCGATCTCCAGGTACACTTCCCGGACCTTCTCAAGGACTTCAGGGTCAGGGTCCCACATTCCGCGGGCCTCGGCCTCGAGGAGTCTGCGGGCCATCTCTTCCATTGCAAAAATGTTGTGTTCCCGGAAGAACTCCCTGTTCTCCGGGTCGATCAGGAATGTCTTCGCTATCCCGTCAAAGATACGGTCGTCGACCTCGCCTGTTGTTGCGTCCCAGCCAAAGACCCGGCCGGCACGGCGGGAGATCTCGGCAGCACCTGCGTACCCATGTTCCTTCAGCCCGTCGATGTACTGGGGATTGAGCAGTTTCGTCCGGACGACACGCCATATCTCCTCGGCAAGCGTGCGCACCTCCACCCGTTGCGTGTTCCTCGTATCCCCGTAGTAGGCAGCAACATCCTTTCCGGATACCTCGCGGGCCGCTGCAGTCATCCCGCCGTGCGACCCGAAATAGCAGCAGCACCCGAGCAGGTCATACTCGTCCGTGACAACCTTGTTGAACGTGACATCAACAGACGAAAGCTGCGCAATGAGATCCTCCTTTGCCTCTTCTCCGAACTTCCCCCGCCCGTACGCGTGCCCGTTCCAGTAGATGAAAATGTCGGCGAGATCTGCAGTCGTTTCCCATGCGGATGCATAGACAGCGAGATTGACACCAAGCCCGTACGTCCCGCGGGGAGCGCCAAAGATCCGGGGAGGCGGGGATTCACTCCCGGTGCCACGGCAAAGGTAGTTCTTCTCCGGCGGCTCGTTGAGGGTTGCCACTGTCCTGATCGCATCGTCGAGCAGCTCGATGCACGAAAAGAAGCAGTCCCTCAAAATCCCCGAGACCCGGACCATGATATCGATGCGGGGGCGGCCGAGGCGTTCCAGCGGTATGACGGAAAACCTCCTGACCTTCCCGTGCTCATAGACCGGCTCGACCCCGATGAGGGCAAGAGCCTGTGCCATCTGCTCCCCCTCGGCCCACATGATGTCTGATGCCATCCAGACGAACGCCACGTTCCGGGGATATTCCCCGTGTTCTGCGAGGTACTTCTGGATGAGGAGGTCTGCGAGACGGGATCCGACCTTCCATGCAGCAGGGGTCGGAACAGCCGATGGGTCGATGGAGTAGAAGTTCCTCCCCGTCGGGAGGATATCGGTCTTTCCCCGGGAGAGGAGGCCCGATGGCCCGGGGGGAATGAACTTTCCCTCCATCCCGGAGAGGAGGTTTCCTGTCTCGTCCGAGAGATCGAAGGCCCGCGAGAGGGAGAGGGCCTCCTCCCGGAGACGTGCAAGCCCGGAGTGATCCTCGCCTGAAAAATTCTCCCCGAGGGCACGTGCGGCACAGGCCTGCAGGTCGCCACCGGAGAGGAGTTCTGCAACGAGCGCACGGGAGTACCGGTCGAGGACTGTAAGGAGCGCCGACTCCGACGGGGATACGCGCATGTCAAGCCCCAGCAGGCGCGCAACGAGTGCATGGACATGTCCGTCGTGGTTGATGATGGTCGCGATGAATCGTGCCCGTTTATCCCCCCCGGGAACCGTCCCGAAGACGTGCATCCCCTCAGGTATCCGCGTCGTGTAGAGACCGGAGATGAGCCTGTCGATGCCGGAGAGGATTGCGTCCATTTCTGCACCAGAGAGGGGGGTATCCTCGCCGACGATCTCGCGATCGAGCCCTTCCCTCGTGATGAGATCGCGGATCTGGTGCTCGAGGGCGTGGGCGCGTGCCCTGTCCGCTTCCCGGAACTTCCTGTACGAACCGGCGAGCTCCTCCAGCTCCTTGAGGACACCGTACGGGCTCGCCGGGGCCATGACCGTCTGGAGGTGATCGACGAGGGTCGCGTGCGCCCTCCGCTTGGCAATAGTTCCCTCGGAGGGGTTGTCCGAGTTGTAGATGTAGAAGAGCGGCAGATCCCCAAGGATCACATCCGGGAGGCATGCTCCCGAGAGGGCAGAGGACTTCCCCGGTAGGAACTCGAGCGTCCCGTGGGTCCCGACATGGATGACTGCGTCTGCACCAAAGACCCGCTCGAGGTACCGGTACACTGCGAGGTAGTGGTGCGGCGGGGGGACGTCCGGATCGTGGAGGATCCTGCAGACCTGCCCGTCGCAGCGGGAGCCGGCGCACCCGCGCTTGGGCTGGGTGCAGATGACTGCGTTGCCGAGGCGCACCCCCGGAATGACCATCCTGCCCTCATGGAGCATCGCCGGCGGGACACCGTCCCGGGCCTCTCCCGGTGGCTCGCCCCACACCTCTGCCATCCTCCGGCGGAGTTCTCCGGGGAGCTCGTCAAACCATTCCCGGTACGTCTCCGCGTCGACCATGCCGAGCGCCCCTCCCCGTGCGACGATGTCCTCGACCGTCGTCCACCGGAACTCGTTGATCGCCCGGCGTCCAAGGATGGTGCGGGCCAGTTCCTGCCCGCTCCCGGGCACCTCAACGCTGTACCCCCTCTCCCTCATCCGGGCGAGGATGCGGGCAACGGACTCGAGCGCGTCGAGGTGGGCGGCCGCACCCACGTTCGCCTCGACCGATGCACAGGCGGAGCTGTTCAGGATGAATGCTACCCTCTTCTCGCTGTCAGGCTTCTTTCGGAGCCTGATGAGGGCACCGACACGCGAGACGAGTGCCCGGATCCGTTCCGGGAGGGGAACGTGCCACCCGTGCAGAGAACCCTCCGGGCCCTCTCCTGCAGCGCACGCAACAGGGATCATCCCCGTCATCCCGTACATCTCGGGGAGGATCACCGACCACGAGAGTTCCGTGCTCGCGAGGCCGTCCTGTCTCTCCTGCCATTCAGCGTCCGTCCTGTAGTACAGGACGAGGGGATGGATGACAGGGACTCCGAGTTCCGCAAAGAGACGGGCAGGCTCGCCCGGGTCGTGGGAGAGTGCCGATGACTGGAGGCAGATGATTGCGTCCACGGACGAGAAGAAATCCCTGATGACGGCTGTCGAGTCCCGGGTGCCGCAAGAGACGTCGCCTGTCCCTGTCGAGAAGACAGCGATGACGTCATGGTCCCTCTCACACTCCCTGATGAGGGCATCTATTGCCGCGAGATCCCGGTTCGTCCAGTAGATGCGGTAGAAGAGTATCCCGATTGCATGAGCGTGCCTTCCCGGTCGCCATGCCCGGTAGTCGTCTGCACTTTCAAAGACACGGGGTGCATCGGGGTGATAGACTCCTTCCCAGAGATCAGGGGATGGCTCCCTGTATGCGACCGGGCGGCCGAGCACCTCTGCGGCAAGGTAGCGGAGGAGGTTCTGCATGTTCTCCGCGCCACCGCAGGAGAAGTAGGCGGTCACCCGCGCGATGACGGCTGGCGGCTGGTTCGATGCTGCCCAGAGCGACGGGTCGTGCCCAAACGAGATCACCGGGATGCCGGCAGGGATATCGGGGACGAGCGTGTCCCAGTACCCGTCCTGCGTCGGATGGAGGAGGACGAGGTCGGAGTCGTGCAGGGAAGCGATACAGGACGCAAGCGCGCTCTCTTCCCTGAGGCGGAACGTCGCCCATGCGTTGAGAAAAACCCCTTCCTTATCCGCGGCCTCCTTCAGGGGGGGAAGCTCGCTGCCCCAGACGATTGCCGTGATGCGCATTCAGGGCACCTCCCCCTCCGGCGAAACCGGAACGATGACCGAAATCCCGCTCTCCCGCGTGACCATCGCCCGGACACCGTAGACTTCCCGGATCATCTCCTCCGTGAGGATCTCTGCCGGCGGACCGTCTCCCCGGACACGACCATGGGAGAGGATGACCACCCGGTCGCAGAACCGGGCGGCGAGGTTGAGGTCGTGGATCGCGAGCAGGACGCCGATCTGCTTTCTTTCGGCATGGAACCGGAGGATCCCCATCACCTCGAGCTGGTGGCGGAGGTCGAGGGCACTTGTCGGTTCATCGAGGAGGAGGAGCGCGGGGTCCTGCACGAGGGCACGGGCGATCATCACCTTCTGCCGTTCCCCGCCGCTGATTTGCGTCACCTTCCGGAAGGCAAGCTCCTGTATCCCAAGGTCGCCGAGTGTCGCCGTGACCATCGCGATGTCGTCCTCGCCGATCCCCCACGAGACGTGCGGGCGCCTCCCGATCATGACGGACTCGAAGACCGACATCGCCATCCCGACGGAGAGGGCCTGCGGCACGTAGGCGATGCGTCGCGCCCTCTCCACAGGGTGCATGGAACCGATGTCCCGGTCGCCGAACCTGACACTGCCCTCCGGGACAAGGATATGGTTGATACACTTGATGAGCGTCGTCTTGCCACTCCCGTTCGGGCCGAGGACGCCCACGACCTCGCCGCCCTCCACGGCAAGACTGATACCGTCAAGGACCTGCCTCTTCTCGTACGAAAACGAGAGATCCTGCACCTCGAGCCTCACCAGTACTCCTCCTTTCGGCGCATGAAGAGGTAGAGGAAGAACGGGATGCCGATAAACGATGTCATGATCCCGACAGGGATGATCTGGGGGGCAAGGAGTGTCCTGCCGAGGCTGTCGGACGCGAGCAGGATGAGGGCGCCGATGAGACCGGAGGCCACGATGAGGTACCTGTGGTCACCCCCGATGGCGAGGCGGGTGATGTGGGGCGAGACGAGGCCGATGAACCCGATGGTCCCGGTGAAACAGATGATCGAGGCCGTAATCAGGGAGGCAGCGACCATGGTGAGCGTCCGGGAGATGCCCACCCTGACACCGAGGCTCTGGGCCACCTGGTCACCCAAGGTGAGGGCGTTGAGGTCCCACGACCTCCAGATGAGGAGAGGGGTCACGATCCCGACGACGGCAGTGACAAGTGCCAGTTTCTCCCACGATGTCCGCTGGAGACTCCCGAACATCCAGAAGACGACTGCCTGGAGCTGCTCCGTCGTTCCCGTGTACTGGAGGAACGAGGTCATCGCCCCGAAGAGGTACATGAGGATGATTCCGGCAAGGACCATGCTCTCGGACGTTATCCCGCGGTACCTCGAGAGGCCGTATATGGCGCCGGCTGCAATGATGCTCATCGAGAACGCGCTGATGACGATTGCCGTGTCCGAGGAGACCGCTGCAGGAAGGACGATGATGGTCAGCGCCGCCCCGAAAGAGGCCGCGGATGCGATACCGAGCGTGAACGGGCTGGCAAGCGGGTTCCTGAGCACCCCCTGCATGACGGCTCCCGCGACAGCGAGCCCGAACCCGGCCACGATCGCAAAGAGGACCCGGTGGAGGCGAAGGTCCCACACGATGGTATAGGCCATCGGGTCAGGGGTGAAGTGTCCCGGTGCAATGCCGGCAAGGACTGCAGTCAGGACGTCGCCGGCATCGATCCCGGCAGACCCGATGGCGATCGATACGACGGCGAGGAGAAAGATGCAGAAGAGGAGTGCGACGGAAAAGAGGAGCCTTTCCACCTGCATCTTCCGAAACAGGCCCCCGATCGTCTCGTCATCCCTCCCCACCGGTGTCACCTCTCACTCCACGGGATAGATGAACCTGTCCGGCCTGGCAAGCGATGGGGAGAGGCCCTGGAAATCCGAGAGATAGCGCTCGTGGAGACCCTGCGGGTCGAGGTCTCCTGCCCTGTCAGGGTGGAACCACCGGGCCATGTACGTCACCCCGATTATGTACTGGGGCCCGCCGAGAACGGCGTTGTGGAGTATATAAACCCGTCCTTCCCTGACGGCAGGCATCCTGCTCCACCCTGGTCGAGAGAGGATCGATCCGTGCACCTCGGCAAACCGTGAGCCGTTCTCGCCCGAGTACCCCCCGAAGATGTACCTGGCCGATCCGGTGAGCTTCACGACGACCTCGGGTCTCCGGGCAAGGACAGACTCGGGGTCTACCTCCGGGTACTCGGCTGCGCTGTCTGCGAAGATGTTTGCACCGCCGGCCATCGCGATCTTGTCATGGTACCCGGACCCGCGCGAGACGCTCTTGTAGTCGTTCCAGGTCTCGAAGTACACGAGCGGTGCCGGCTCCCGGGAGACCGCAGATGTCACGGCAGAGAGTGCGCCTGTATAGAAGCCGGACAGTTCCGAGAACTTCTCTTCCTTCCCGAAGATCCGGGCGATCTCCCCGGCATCCGCAAGGTATGTCTCCGGGTGGTAGCAGTCGAACCGGAATACGGTCGTGTCAGGAAGGGACGATCGGACTTTCTTTTCGATCTCGTCGCACTCGGCCCTACTCACAGATGCATAGAGGAAGAGGGCATCGGGCCGCAGGGAGATGATCTTCTCGTAATCGGGTGCCCAGATGGAACCGACAGAGGGATAGCCGGCGTACTCCGGGAAGAACTCTGGTTTCTGGATACTGTACTTGTCCACGGCAACGATATGCTCCCTGCTGACACCAAGGGATCGCATTGTCTCGAGGGTCTCGCCGTCCATGACGATGATCCTCCGGAGGGGCCTCTCCAGCGCATGCGTTTTCCCGGCTGCATCCGTCACGGTCCGGGATCTGCCGTCCCAGTGGAGAAATATCCATGCGGCGTCCCGCAGGTCGCGGAATTCCTCTCCGGAAAGTGGCTTTCCTGAGTCCAGCGCGGAAAGGACAAGGGGTGCAAGTTCCATGCGCGATATCTGACCATCAGTATCACTGTCACCGGGCAGGGCTGCCGATGCGAGAGTTCCGGATAGGTAAAGCAGCATGAGGACTGCGATACAAAGGACGCATGCCCGGGGCATCACGGAAAACCCCTCCTCCCGGAAAACCTTTGTGCGACGACGAGGAGTACAACCACCGCACCAAGAGAGGTCAGCAGGGGTGCCGGCCCGGACTGCCGGGAGGGCACCGGTGGTGCAGGTTTTGTGTCCTGCATCACCGGTTCCCCGGTTTCACCACGGGAAAGGACCCTGCCACCCTGCCCTGTCGTGATATCCGTCCAGGAACCCTCGATGGCGCCCTCCGGGTTTTCTTTCCCGGTGAGAGTATACTGCACGGTTCTCTCGCCGAGGATGACGAAGCGAATCGTGTTTCCGTCCACACGGAACTGCCCGGGCAGTGCATCCACACCCTCCACGTGGTACCCGGGCGGGACAGTCTCCACGATACCCGCAACCATCTCCCCGGGCATGAGGAGAACGACCTGATACGTGCTGTTCTCCCCGGGAACTACCGTCCGCACAATGGACGCTGCCAGCGCGGGGGAGAGGACGAAGAGTGATACTGCAAACACGAGTCCTGCAGCCCGAAACCACCGGTCCATGGGAATCTTGTTTCTCCTGTATGACATTAAAGTATAATGGTTTTACATTTTCTTCAGTATTTGATCCTGTTCCCTGAAAAGTATGGAAATAATATATAATTATCATAATATGTGTTACACATTATAGAGGAATCGCTCTTTCCTGCCGGTCCTGCGAAGAACCCCCAGCCTGGTAAGGCCCCTCGTTCGGAAATACTATCTCTTTTTAAGAAGAGAACCTCTGTGACAGGACAGGTTCCCGGGGCAAATTTCCCATGATTCCGATTGAGACATCAGGTCTGACAAAATACTATGACGACCTCTGTGCTGTAGATCACCTCGATCTCTCCGTGGGAAACGAGATATTCGGCCTGCTCGGGCCGAACGGCTCCGGAAAGACCACGACCGTCCTGATGCTGACAACCCTGCTCGAGCCGACAGCGGGTTCTGCGCGGATATGCGGGTTTGACACGACGAGGGAGGCACGGGAGGTCCGCAGCCAGATCTCCTACGTGCCCCAGGAGATGGCCGTCGACGCAAAGCTGACCGGGAGGGAGAACGTGGCCCTCTTTGCCAAGCTGTACGGGATCGGTGGGCGGGACGAGGCAGTCGACAGGGCACTCGAGATGATGGACCTTGCAGAGAGGGCAGATGACCTCGTCCGGACATACTCGGGTGGCATGCGGAGACGGCTTGAACTTGCGCAGGCACTCGTCCACGAGCCGAAGGTCCTCTTCCTCGACGAACCAACAATTGGCCTCGATGTTGCGGCACGGAGAAAGATCTGGGAACATATCCGGACCCTGCGATCACGGGGGATGACCATCTTTGTCACCACCCACTACATGGAGGAGGCCGATGCCTCCTGCGACCGCGTGGCGATCCTCGACCGCGGCCGGCTCGTTGCCATTGACTCGCCGGCGGGCCTCCGCGCGCGGGTGGGGAAGGATGTCATCAGTGCGAGAGTGACAGGTACCATCACCGGGAGATCCCCCGGGGGAGTGGAACTCCTTGGGACGCGGGAGAGCGGCGAGATCGTTTTTTCGACAGATCACGGGTCCGAGAAGGTCCCCCTGATCTTCCGGTGGCTCGAGGACCAGGGTGTCATGGTCCATTCCCTCGCGGTGCACGAGCCAACGCTCGACGATGTCTTCCTCGCCCTTGTCGGGTCCCGCGATGAGGCACGCGGGTTCGATGACCACAGGTTCCGGACGATCCTGAGGAGGAGATGATGCGGGACACCTTCTACTACTTCGAGCGCGACATGCTCCGCTGGGTCAGGGGCCGGATCTCCGTCATCTCGGCGCTCATCATGCCTGCTGCATGGCTGATCTTCGTCGGGCTCGCCCTACCGACCACGTTCTCCGAGCACTACATCGATTTCATCACGCCGGGCATCCTCGTCCTGACAATGCTTGGCGCCTCCCTGCAGGGAGGCTCTCTCCTCATATTCGACAAGATCCTCGGGTTCCTGAACAAGTTCCTCGCCCTCCCCTCCTCCCGCGAGAGCATCCTGTTTGGAAAGATCCTCTTTATCACGACCCGGGGGCTAATCCAGGCGACGGTCATCCTCGTCCTTGCCTGGGTCCTGGGTGCATCCCTCCTCTCGCCGGCAGGAATCCTCCTCTCCTACGGCATCCTCGCTCTCTTCGGGATACTCCTCTCCGCATTCTCGACAACAATCGCCCTCTATCTCTCCGACCACGACGCATACGCTGCGTTCAACGCGATGGTGAGCATGCCGCTCTTCTTCACGAGCAGCGCGCTGATGCCCTACAACGTGATGCCCGCGTGGCTCTCGGCGATCGCGTACTGGAACCCGGTGAGCTTTGCAATCGATTCCATCCGGTCGCTCCAGGAGGGCGTGCTCGCATGGACGCGGATCGGGGCGCTTGGACTCCTCGCCGTGCTCGTCGTCTCGTTCTGCATTCACAAGTTCCGGAAGGTGACCATCTGATTGACGGGACTCCCTTTTGACGGCGATTGAAAAAAAACCATAAAAATACCTCTTTTTAATCCGGTTCTGTCAGCGGGAAATGATTGCTGTTTTGATTATTGATTATTTTTATCATATTTATTGTTAAAAAAATAATAAAATTTATTACTCGAGGGAACAATAAAATGTCTGGCGGATTTCAGCTCCCTGAGATCCTGCCACAGGCCCGGTGGATGCCCGATCCACACAAGGCTTCCACCGCCTCATGGTAAAAAAATACATTTCCGTTATTGGAGGAGAGATCCATGAAACTGACCGCAGAAGAAAAGGGTGGTTCCACACTCAACCCAGCAAAGGATCCCTGTCTCTTCCGGGCCCAGCGTGGCCCCCCGGGAAGTGCGTATTCCCGGGGAAAAGATCTCCATGTCCACCAGAGAAAGGGTGATTCTCCTCTCTACTACCTCCGTCGCTGGTCAGTGAATCCAGGGGAGAAGGAGAGTCTCGTTCCCATCTCGCCGGTCATGGCCGCACGGTTCCTGGAAGAGAGGGGTCTTGTCTGCCCGGCGCTCGGGCACGAGCGGGGGGCAGAGATCCTCCGCAAGTGGGGGTACGGTATCCTCGAGGAGTTCTGATTGTTTCACCAGCCATCACAAAACCACACTGCTCGTCCCCGGGGAAACAAAATATTCCCCCAATTTTCTGTTATCCCGCCATGTGATATGCACATGACACTCCAAGATCCAGAATCTTTTCCTGCATTCCCTTTGCCATCCTGCGGGAGCGACCATGGATCTGGTATCTGATAACAGAGCATTTCCTTTGTATTAATATTCTCGCGACGATAATCCTCAAACCGGAGGATGGGGGAGACAGGATAAATACAGAGCAATCGTCCTTCCGGGGTGAAAAGTTCCCTGGAACCGGGCCGGCTGGACTGCTTCGGGACTGCCCGGGAAAACCTCCTCCTGGGGCCAGTGTCTTTGCCTGCGGGTTTTGGATTTCAGTGCGTCAACCATTCTCAGATACTCTCCTGCCGCCAGGGACATGTTCCGGGCATTGAGGAGGAGGCTGTCGAAGAGGGCAGCTTCATCACCGGTAACTCAAAATTTATTCATTCAGCCCATGCAGCGTGATCAGGATATCGATGTCTTCTGTTCCGCGGGGCCTTTTAAACAGAATAGCAACGTGCCCGCGGACAATGACATACTCTGATTCCTGTTCCAGAACACGGGTGAAGTCTATCATAAACCGACCAAGGGCGGCCAGGAATTTCTCCTATACTATAATCGTCCGATCCGCACACTGGATATCCATCCCCTGACTAGGTTTGAGATATCCCCTCACAGGATTCTATCGGTTTTTAAAAAATGGCAGGTTTTTTGTTGAAAAACAGTGAGTCGACCCGGCTTCCGGACTAAAAATATCCAGATTATGGAGGGATCTATCAAGCTCCGGAGATTTGGCCATTACCCAAACCAGAGGACAATTTTTTCATGGTATCTGATTTATTTTCCAGGCATGCGACCTGATCCATCGCTCATATCTTCTCTCTTTGGATGTGAGGGTCTTTGGTAAAAATATACATGAAATGGAACCACTTCTCCTCTTTACCATCCCCTGGTTCTCCCCATTGTCGCACCTCCCTTCATCTCTCTTTGGGTCTCTGGACTGACACGAGGACGTCCCTTTCGGGCAGGATATCCACCTCGAAGTCCTTTTCGGCATCATCCCACCGGATCCGACCCTGTATCGTCCCGACCTGGAGGTACTCGAAGGTAGCCGGCGTCTTCTCCCCTGTATCCTTCCCGAAGAGAAGAATCCGTGCACCTGCTGGGTCGCTTTCCACGGTCAGGTTTCCTGACAGGTAAGGTTCAAGGGAGAGAGAAACCGACATGTCCACGGGCGCGCCGGTAAAGTCAACGAGCGTGACAAGCTTCTCCGCCGGGAGATGCCCGGGCAGCGAGACCCTCACGAGGTGCTGCCCTGCAGAGAGGTTCCCTATCACAGCAGGCGTGGCCTGTTCGGTCGCAAACCCGTCGATAGAGATACGGGCTCCCGGGGGCGAGGAGATCACCCTGATTCCTGCTCCGGCCTCACCCTGCCGGGTGACAGTGACAGCACTCCTGTCCTGCACCCGCGGCGGGATTGTCAGGGAATACAGTCTCCCGTCGTCCCTTATTGTGATGAAGGGCGAGTGTCCCTCGACTGCGACCGTTGCAGGGAACGGAAGGGCAAGACCCCTCCCGTTCACCGTGAAGAATGCACCATCAAAATCGCGTGTCTCGAAGGTCAGCGTCCTGACGAGGGGCGTCCCTGGCGCGAACGCAACAGGCGTTATCTCGCCGGACTCGACCCGGACCTGCCGGGTATCGGGGGAGAACTCGATATTCTCCAGTTCGACGCGGACGGTATGCACGCCTGGTTTCAGCCAGTTTGCAACCATAGGGGTCTTTGAGAGGACTTTCCTGCCATTGATATACACGGTGGCCCCACCCGGATAGCTGGTGACAGAGATCCCGCCGGTAACCGGCTTTTCCGTGCCAGTGACTCTCTGTTCCGGGGCGGTCTCCCCGGGAGGTTCCGCTGTCTCCGCCGGGGAAAGGACCTCCTCTCCTCCCGGCTCAATACCGGAAGAGTAAGTCTGACCGGGACCCTCTCTGACCTGCACGCCCCCTTCCCATTCTTCCTCCCCTGCTGCATGCTGGAGATCCGCTCCTGAATCGCTGGATAGTGGCGTCCGTTCAGTCAGGCCGTCGAATCCTTCTGCTGCCGGGGGAGTCATGCCAAAGATGGTGAAAATTACCAAAAATATGTGCTGGATGAGGGCATCGATGGCATTGCGCGGTTTTCGCGCGGGAGGAACAGGCGGAGACTGAAAATCGTCTCCACCTGCAGGTCTCCCGCTGCCCGGACCTGCCGGGGAGAGGGTGGGGAGGGAACCGGTCTTTTGTCCCTGCAGGATCTCTTCCCCGCCGGGGGGCACCACGCCTCCCTCCCCGAACCCGATGACGAGAATGGCGTTCCTGTTCTCCATGTAGTCTCCCCTGCCCCCGGCAGGCAGGCTGGCTATCCCGGCTGTGTTGTTCCTCCCCTGCAGCCATGGGAGGACGTCGAGGTCGGCCATGCTGATCCCCGAGGAACCTGCCGAGAGGCCATTAGTCCATTCACCCCTGTTAAAGAGAACAAGGTTCTGGTCATCCTCCCCGCCCGAGGCGGCGGTGCTCACCACGAGAAGCCTTGCACTGCGGACCGGCAATATACCAGTGCTTCCATCGAACAGAACCCGGGTGCAGGCGTCCTCCCTCGTGGTGCCGAACCGGGGATCGGCAAAGACGATGTCGGATCCCTCGGCTATCCAGTATCCAATCTCCGGCGCCGATGCATCTTCCAGAACTGCAACGAGCAGGACTCCGTATACCGCAAACGCTTCTCCGGTTGTGGCAGCGTTCCTGACGGTGACTGTTCCCTGCTCACCCGGCCTGATGACATGCGACACCTCATACGCAAAGGTCTGGACAGGATAATCGTAGGCTCCTTCTCCCTTCCGGTCGGTATAGACCGCATCTGCCTCCAGTTCCTGACCGTTCCACGAGACGGCGGGGACAGCTGAAATACCCTCCCTCTTCCGGGTATCATGGCTCCATGTGGTGTATAGGTACAGGCGGGCGAGGGCGACCGTTCCGTTCCCGGGCAGGGGGTCCGGCAGGGTGAAGGTGACCTCTCCCCCGGCCGGGATCATGCCGGAATAATCGCTCGCAGAGGTGACAAAAAAGGTTCCGCGGAGGTTTCCTTTCCGGTACAGGGGGAGGTCAGACCCGAAGTACCCGGATGCGCCCGGACCTGCTGCAGTGGTGTTGATACCGGATGATGGCCCTGTCGTGTCTGGATGGAGGAGTTCGAGCCGGAGCGGGAGGGTTTCCCCGTCGGCGAGCCGGAGAGTCCTCTTCCACTCTCCAAACCCGGCGAGCCTGACCACGATCTCCCTCTCCCCGGCAGGGAGATCATCGATGACGCAGGGTGTAAGTGATCCGTGTTTCACTCCATCAACGAGCACCTCAGCACCGGCAGGGATCGTCTCCACCTTAAGTGACGAACGCGTCTCCTGCAGGGTGAAGTGGACGTGACCCGTCTTCCCTGTCTCGATAAGGACGGTCCGGGGTGCCGGAAGACGGAATCCCTCCTTTTCCACGCCCACGACATGGGTCCCGGAAATCATCCCGGAGAATGTGGCGTTCGTGCGCTGCCCCTGTTTTTCTCCGTCGATCGTGACTGCTGCGCCCGACGGGCTCGAGGTGACCACGAGGTTCCCGCTCTCCGTCCCGGGATACCGGATGGCCAGCGTTGCAAGGATGATCTTGAAGTACCTCGCCGTGTTGTCATAGGTAAGAACCGAGTCCTTCCCTCTCCTGATAGTGTCAGTCACGTCGTGCCGGTCGATCCCGCCATAGGCTCCCTGCGGTTTTCCCGCAGGAAGGGCATCACCACGGAAGTCATAATTCCCATTGCTGCTCGCGAGATGGACGATGACAAGATCCGCCCTGTCTCCCTCCTCGTCGAGCATGCGGGTGGAGAAAGTTGTCTCTCCAACGTAGGTCTCCCCGAGCATCTCCTCTGCCAGCTCGCTGTCCGAGTCATGGCCCTGGTTGACCCAGTAGTGCACCCTGTCCTGATCCCCGTCCTCATATGCTGCAACAAGGACAATCGCCTTGACCCTTCCGTCGAAAGTGCCCGTGTACCCGGGGGGGTGCGATGTCCGGACCCGGACGAGAACATTTTTCCCAAGAATGCGGTCCGCGACATCGTACCACATCAGGTAATCGCTCGTCACCCGGTTGGTGTGGTCATTGAGGCGGACAGGGCCTGTCCCCCCCTCGCCGGGAAAAGAGTATGGGACGTTTAAGACTTCTGTTGCCAGTTTCCTGATTCCCTGGCCCCCGTTGAACTCAATATCTGCCTGTGCCTGGTAGTTGTTCTGCATGTGCCCACAGTAGACGACGACGTAGAGGCGGGCCCACTGGATACCGGAATGATCGGGAAGAACAAATGTTGCTGTCCCGTCCGTTGTCATGGGAAAGGTTGCGTCCCCAAAGAGCCCTCCGGAGACGACCCCCTCTTTGACGGTCTCAAGCGGGATACCGCCAAGGTACGGGTCTGCTCCGGCCGGGAGAATGCAAAATCCCTTGACTGCGATAGCAATGAGCAGGACAAGAAATACCCTTTTTTTCTCCATTCCTACCTCCCGGCCCGGATCGCCTCCACGGGGTTGAGACGGGATGCCTTCCATGCGGGATAGAGGCCGGCGACGAGGGAGAGGGCAACGGCAAGGACGAGGCCTCCGGCAAGCAGGGGCCATGTCACGAGCGCGATCTCTGTGTCAAAGAGGCCGGCAAAGGCGTCCCCGAAGCGGGATGCAAGAAACGGCCCCCCGAGAGTGTTCAGGACCCCTGCAAAGGCAAGCCCGAGAAGGTCGCCACAGATCCCCCCGATGCAGCCAAGGACAGCACACTCGGCAAGGATCATCTCCATGACATCCCCCTCCGATGCCCCGACGGCCATCGCGATACCGATCTCTCTCGTCCTCTCGTACACGGACGTTATCATGGTACTTGCAATCATGAGGCCTCCGACAAGGAGGGAGAGTCCAGCAAAGATACCGAGGAAGATCACTACCATGTCCATCATCCTGTTCACCGCCTCGATCTGCTCGAAAGACCCGCGGGGTGAGAGCCCGAGTGCCCGGACCCCCCCGGCAACGGGAAAGACCGCGTCCGGCCCGTCGGTCCGGATCAGGACTCCGCTGTAACCGTCGTTCGCAGCATCAAGGGAGAGAGCAAGGGGAAGGTCCATCAGGAGGAACTGGTCGTACTCGTCGCCCCTCTCCTCCATGATCCCAACCGGGACGACACGTATCTCCCTGTCGACCGGGCGGCCAGAGGCATCGTATGTCCTCCTCACGAGGATGAGGGGGTCCCCTATCCGGACTCCCTCGAACCGCTGGAGTTTCTGCCCAAGAGACGCCCCGAGGACGACCTCGTCGGACCCGGCGGCAAACCCCCTCCCCTTCTGGAACCGGGTCAGCAGGACGTCATCGCGTGCCCCTGCGGGAAGCCCGACGACCTGCACGTAGGTCTGCCCCCGCGTGGCAAGCGTGCTCCGTTCAACGGGGGCAGATGCCCTCACCCCGGGAAGCGTCCCCGCAGCCGATGCCTTCGTCGCGGAGACGAGTGTCACAATCTCTCCCGAGGTTCCGGGGAGAGCCTCGATCAGCGTCAGGTCGGACTGGGTGCGGATTGCCTCGACCGCCTGTGTCCGGATGCCATCCCCAACTGCGACGGTTCCCACGAGCGCGGCAACGCCGATCGCGATTCCCGTAACGGTCAGAATGACACGGACCTTCCTCCGGAAGAGCTGGCGGAACGCGAGCCCGATGAATTCGAGAAGCCGGGCAGTCATGCAACTACCCTCCCGTCCCTCATCTCGATCCTCCGGTCAGCATACGACGCGAGTTCACGCTCGTGGGTGACCACGACAAGGGTGACCCCCCGTTCCCTGTTCAGGCGTTGGAGGAGGGAGAAGATCTCCCCGCTCGTGGCAGAGTCAAGGTTCCCGGTCGGCTCGTCCGCGAGGATGAGAGGGGCGTCCGAGACGAGCGCCCGGGCGATTGCGACCCGCTGCTGTTCTCCCCCCGAGAGCTGGGCCGGGTAGTGGGACTCCCGTTCCAAGAGGCCGACCATCCGGAGGAGGTCACGTGCAATCTTTCGCCTCTCCGTGACCGGGCGATACGAGAAGAGGAGGGGGTACTCCACGTTCTCCCGTGCTGTCAGGGATGATACGAGGTTGAACTGCTGGAAGACGAAGCCGACAGTCTTGCGCCGGTGGGCTATCAACGCCCTGCGGTCTGAGTAGTCGAGGATCTCTCCCCTGATGGCGACCGTTCCCCCTGTCGGAGCGTCGAGACCGCCGAGGATGTTGAGGAGCGTGCTCTTGCCGCTCCCGCTCCTGCCGACAATGGTGACAAACTCCCCGGGCTGCACGGTGATGTCGACCCCCCGGAGGGCCTCGACATCACCGGGGTACGACCTTGCAAGGCCGCGTGCCTCGACCATCGGCGGGGTCACGGATTCTCCTCCCGGTAGGTGACGGAGAGGATGGCAAGGCAGACCATGAGGTAGTCGCCGTTGTCCCTCACCTCGATGAAGTTGTCTGCGTATCGGAGGAACGGCCGGACCTCCCGGTCCGCGATCCCTATCTGGTCGTTCTCGTCTGCCGAGAAGACATCGCTCCACGTCCTGCCCTTATAGTGGGGGAAGAGGACGCCGAGGAACGGTTCGACCAGCGGGGGGAGCTGGCCGCGACCGGGCGTGTTCATCATCAGCTGGTTCATCTCCGGGATCTCCTCGCGGGAGAAACCGGCCGAGGGAGCGACGAGGAAGAGGCGGGCGGATTCCACGCGGGGGATGTCAACCCTGCCGGGAAACTCCACCCGCGTCGTGGCAAGTTCGGGAGGTATGCCATAGCTCCGGTAGAGGAGGTCTGCACCCTCGGCTATCCAGAGGGCACGCTCCTCTCCACCCGGTTCCTCGTAGACCGAGAGGAGGGATGTCCCCTGGACGGCAAAGGTCGTCCCGTCCATGGCCGTGTTCGTGATAGAGACGGAGAGATTCTCGCCGACTGAACCGGGGAGGAGGTAGCTGTCCAGTCCCGAGAAGAAGTCGTTTTTGCTCGCAAAACCCTTCGAGTCCGTGTACCGAGCGGCGAGGGGGAGGATGGGACCGGAAGGGCCGCCGAAACGGACCTCCATGGTCGGATACGATGCCTCCTGGTCGATGCGGCTCCATGTCCAGTACACGTGGAGGCGTTCGAACCGGGGGGTGGCGTCCCTTGGAACCTTCCGGGAGAGGGAGGCCGCGGAACACTGCCCGGGCGCAAGGGTGCCACTGTAGCCCCCGTCCCCGAGGGAGAACGAATACCCCCCATGGAGGGTTCCTGAGTAGACGAGGGAGAGCTGCCGATCCCCTGCATAGCTTGCCGTGGCATGGGCCATGCAGAGGAGGATGCAAGCCGCAGCAAGGATGGGAACAAGAACGTTACGGGAAGTCATACGTTGCGTCTACCCTGTTGGTCCCGCGATCCCGTTCCGGAACTGTTCCCTCCTCGTCGGCGATCACCGAGACGGAGTGCCGACCCGGGGTTGTGTGGATGGCGATATCCCGGTGCACCACCTCTCCGGCAGGAACCCCGGGGATAGAAACCCGTGCGATTCTCTCGCCATCGAGGATAACGGTCAGGAGGAACGCCGGTGCGTCACTCCCGCCGGCGTTCCGTATCTCGACAGGGAGGGAGTAGGTGGCGAACTGTCCACTTGCTGCCGGAGCCGCGACTGCTGATGGGACGAAAAGAAGGGGAGCAACGATGGCTACAGCCGCAAGGAGGGGGAAGAGACGGGTCCTCCGCAGGCAGAGCGAGAGCGCGATTCCAGACCCGCCGGCGAGAGCGGCAAGCGGGAACGGGGTCGTGGCAGCCGGAGACGGGGCTCCATCCTGCCGAACGGGCCGGCTCACAGAGACGACAATGTCAGCGGGAGTTCCGACCCTGAGGGTCTTCGTCGCCCGCGCCGGGACTGCACCCGTGGCTGTCGCTTCGACTGCCACCGTGTGCATCCCCTCCACGGCATCCCATGGAAGGGATACTTCTGCCCGCCCGGCAGGGGTGAGCATGACATCCGTGCTCCCGATCCGTGTCCCGTCCACGGAGAGAGTGACCGTGACCGGACTGTCGAGCCTCGTCCCGGTGTTCCAGACCGCGGCATTCACCTCCGCTATCTCCCCGGCATACGCGTTGCGGATATCCGGGGGTTCCAGTGTGAGCGAGGGGGGCGATGCCGCGCCCTCCCGCTTGACCGAGAGAATGGCAAGGCAGGGGTGGATGTAGTCCTCGCCTTCGGGGGTCGCACCGGTGGTGGTGATGTTTCCGTCCCCGTCGAGGTCGCGCCCCCGCTCGAAGACGAGGACGTTGTCCCGGCGGAGAATACCGGTGACGTCGAACGACTCCATGTCCACGTACCGGCTCTCGATCCCCGCTCCACCGGTCGCATCGTACGACTGCTCGTTCCCGATGTCCTTTGCCCCCCAAAGGTACGTCCCCATTTTCGGGGCGATCCCGAGGTCGGCACCGTTGAAGAGGACGTAGTCCGGCTGGCCCCTGTTCGTTGCGACAAGGAGGACCGAGAGGTCTGCCTTCGTCACCCCGCCGGTCGGCATCCCGCCGATCGGGACTTCCACCCTGTCCCTCCGGGTCGGGGTCGTGCCAGCCCATCCCTCGCCATGGAGGTTCTCGTTTCCCTCGAGGACGACATAGCGCGTCGCCTCACCGCCATCCTTTCCGACCGCTGCGACCACCACGATGGCATAGACCCGGCCGTCGATCCTGTTCCCGGACTCGCCCCGGCTCGTCGAGAGCGTGATGGTATTTTTTCCGGCGGAAAGGAGGCCGGTGGCATCCTGCGCGATCCAGTAGACACCGTGCCCGCTGCAGTAAACACCTTCGTTCCTGTCGTCCTGCCCGTAGAGAGTGATCCGGTCCATCGGCTTCCCGTTCACCGCGAACTGTGCCCAGCCGGAATACTTCTCGGTACCACCCCAGACGCCCCCGTATATCCGTGCCCATTCAGGTGCCCGCCCGAGGGTGATCGTGCACTCTACCGGGGGGTTTGTCAGCCCGTAAGTCCCGGCAGTGACCACTTCGCCGACCAACTCTCCCTGCGCAGAAGGGCGGAATGCGAGGCCCTCGAAGTCGTAGAGCGCTGTGCAGGGGAATGCGAGCATGATAAAGAGGAGAGAGATTGAAACCGCTTCGATTCGAAGGCCATGGTGCATGAGAAAGAATGGGACAGAAGAAGCATTAATATTATTATAAGGTTTTGGGGCTGTCAGATTTTTTTACCAGATTATTCTCCTTTTCGTCCTTTTCATATGAAAATATTTTCATATTTTCATATAATAGGATAAATATAGATCTTTTTTTTTGATCCTATTTTCAACGACAAATCCAGAATATTCAGGAGATTTTCCTATTTTTTCCCCTCTGTGGATGCAATTTCGGGATTGTGATAATTATATATATGTGTATGAAAAACTCTGCACATACATAATCAAGGTGGCATTATGGAGCATTATGAAATCTCCTTATGGAGTGTACTATTAGTCACTCTCTTTTTTTTCTCGACCATCATCGCCTTTCCTGTCATGGCAGACGCGTACGTGGGCGGGATTCCGCTGACAACGGTTCAGTCCGGCACAGTCTCCGGCGGGCTGTACATCGATGCTGACCCACCCCTGTTCGGACCGACAGACGTGACAAAGACCTTTGCACCGATCCCCTCGGTCGATGACATTGCATGGGCCCGTCTCTACGTGGCAGTCTACTCCGGCCAGATGCAGGACAATTACCGGGGGCACGCAACCGTTTTCTTCGATGGGACAGGCGATGGCATGTCATGGATCGTCGTCGGTGCCGAGTCGCTGGACACGCCCGGGAACTATACCTACCCGGGTGAGGGCGGATCGGGCCCGGTTTCCGTCAATGACCACTGCAACAGGGTGACAAGCGACTACCTGATGTGGTACAATGTGACTCCCCTTATCCTCTCGAAGACCCCCGTTGCCAGGGTCGTCATCCAGAAAGTCGATGGTGCCTTCGACGGACGGGTCAAGATGCTGACTCTCGTTGTCGCATACAATGACGGGGATGCGGACCGGATCTACTACTGGGTCAACCAGGGTCACGATACCCACACCCATTATGCGGAAGAGAACGGAATGCCCTACACCGGAGTGACCTTGTTTGACCTCTCTGCCCTCTCCGGTCCGGTTGAATCCGCTACTCTCACCGTCAACCACATGGCGGGCACCGACGGGAACTACACGTGGCAGGGCAGTGAACTCCCCACACACCCAACGGGATCGACGAATCCCCCGGGGCACTTCGTTCAGGGGGCCTATTCAGGATATGACGCGTGGGAGATGACAGGTCCTGTGACCCCGGGAGAGGAGAATATCCTCACCTACCGGCGAAGCGGCCAGTACTACAAGATACCGCTTGCCACGCTCGCCGTTAAGGCAGGGCCGTCTCCCTCTCCCGACCTCGAGGTCACTTTTGTCAACCCGGTGACGGGAAACGTCTTTGCACGGGAGCCAAATACCGTCCGGATAACCGTCAGGAACAACGGTCCCGAGGCGTCCGGCCAGACAGCAGTCCGGCTTACCTCCTCAGATGGTTTCTCCGGGTCGGGGAGCGTGTCACCGCTCCAGCCCGGCCAGAGCGCGATCGTCCCCGTTGTCGACACAACGGTCCGGGACACGGCCGGTGGGACAGTGACGTATACCGCCCTTGTTGACCCGGACAACCTCGTTGTCGAGACAGACGAGACGAACAACGAGAAGTCGAGTACGACAAAGACCACGGTCTACAACGGCTACAAGGGAGCCCGCTACTGGGAGGGAAAGAGCGATATCATCACTGTCAGGACCTTTGACCTTGCCGGCGGGATCCTTTCCTCATCCGGGGACAGCGTGTACAGGCCGGGCGGGGTCAGTGGCGGCTCGTGGAACGAGTATACAGTGACATGGTCAGCATCAGACCTCCCCCTGCCGGACGGTGCTGTGGTACGGGAGGCGAGGCTGTACGTTCCCTATAACTGGGACAACACGGGGGAAATCCCGGATCGCTTCAGTGTCACCTTCAACGGTGAACCCCTTGCCTTCGATGCCTGGTACTCCGACAGGAGCAACTTCGGGGGATATGCCCATTACGTCTACGGCCTCCTTGCATACAACGTGACGGAGCAGTTCTCGGCGGGAGGGAATACGGCGATTATCCACAAGGACAACGCCGGCAGTAACCTTGCGGTGTACGGCCTGACCCTTGCTGTCGTTTACGAGCAAGACGGTGAGCCGCGGAGGCAGATCTTCCTCAACGAGGGCTTCGACATTCTCGGAGCAGACGAGAATGGTTACGGGACGACGGTCGAGGAAGCGACGGCCTATATTCCCTTCACCGGGATGACGATTGCCCCCGGTAACGCAACCCATGCCCTCCTGACCACCTTCGTCCCGTCCGGGAACGGTCCTGAAGGTGATCTCCTCTGGAACGGCGCCACCATCGGCGACAATGTCTGGGACTATGGCCCTTCAACGGGAACGCAGGTCGCAGTGGACACGCGGGACGTGAAGAGCTTGCTGCTCGCATCCGGGAACGAGGCGGGTATCCGGAGCACGGCCGGTTCCACGCCGCTCATGGCCGCAAGCCACGCCTTCCTCGTTGTCGAGTGCGGGGAGACCCCGCTCCCTGACCTCGTCATCACGTCTCTCTCTACGAATGGGAACGAACTCTTCGCAAACGAGCCAAACGCCATCAATGCGATTGTCCTGAACAACGGGTCAGGAGCCGCAGGTCCGTTCCCGGTCGTCTTTAATGTCTCCGGTGCCCTGTACAATGTCACCCTTCCCGGCCTTGCTCCCGGGGAGAACAGGACCGCATCCATCACCGACACGACGCTCCGCACCACGGGCGAAAGTGTTACTATCACCGTCGTGGCTGATCCCGACGGGCAGAGCGGGGGTGGCGGGGTCCTGAACCGGGCGAACCTGACGAGGGTCGTCGCAAACAACGGGTACAAGGGGAAGAGGTACACCGGCGGCAGTGATATCGTGACTGCCGCAACCTTCGAGGGTCGGATCAACATCTCGGTCTCGACCGGGGACGCCGTCTACCGACCGGCGGGCTGGACTGCTGCGTCTGCGAACTGGTCAGCCTCCGACCTCTCCATTCCTGAGGGTGCATCCATCATCCATGCCCGGCTGTACCAGGGGTATAATTTCGACCAGACCCCCGGCGGAATCCCGGCCTGGACTGCCACCTTCAATGGGCAGACCATCACCCCGGTGGCAGCCTATTCCGACCGGAAGGGATACGCGACCTACAACTATCCCTCGGGCCTCTTCGTGTATGATGTGACGAATTTGTTCTCGAAGGCAGGAAACACTCTCCTGCTCTCGCCGGGCGAGGGCAATTCCAACGGCCTCTACGGCAGCCTTCTCGCTGTCATTTACTCTGATGATTCTGGGCCGGAGAGGAAGGTCTGGATCAACGAGGAGTGCGACCTCCTGTACGCCGGGACTGCCCGTTTCGTCTCGGACGAGGAGGCAACGGCGTTCATCCCGTTCAGTAACGTCTCGACCGGCAGGCTCCATGATGCATCCATCCATCCATTCCTCTTCTCGGCAAACGAGGCAGGGAAGAGTGCGTTTGTCTTCAACGACGGGAACTACGGGGACCTCTCGGGATGTTACATCCCCGGACCACAGGTAACCCTCGGCACGTTCGATGTCACTGATGATCTCCACGACGGAGACAACATGGCCCTCTACCGGAGCGTGATCGTAGGGGGGAGCGGGGACAACATGGTGGCCGCAGGAGGGTTCCTCGTGGTCACCTACCGGCAGGAACCCCCTGTTGCCGATTTTGTTGCGAACGTGGCGTCCGGCACTGCTCCCCTGACCGTCCGGTTCACCGACGAGTCGACCGGAACGATCGCCTCCCGGACGTGGGAGTTCCGCAAGGATGGTTCAGCCTGGACAACGTTTGCCACCGGCGCTGAGCCCGTCTTCTCCTTTGCAGAGCCCGGATCATACGATATCCGGCTGACTGTCTCCGGACCGGAAGGATCGGACAGCGAACTCAAAACCGGATACATCACTGTCTTCCCGCATACCGGTCCCATCGCCGATTTTTCCGCGTCACCTCTCTCGGGTGACGCACCCCTGACCGTCCGGTTCACGGATCTTTCCACTGGCACGATCACGCTGAGGATGTGGGACTTCCAGAACGACGGGCAGGTGGACAGCATTGCGAGGAACCCCACCTACACATACAGGACCCCCGGCACCTATTCCGTCAGGTTCCGGATCACAGGACCTGACGGTGGCAACGAACGTATCCGGGAGGCATACATCACCGTGACCGAGCCACCGAAACCCCCGGTCGCACGGTTCACGCAATCACCCCAGAGCGGGTTTGTTCCCCTTACCGTTCAGTTCACGAACCTCTCGACCGGTGCGGTTGACTCCTATCTCTGGAACTTTGGCGACGGGACGAGCTCGACGGAGCCCAACCCCGTCCACACCTATTCCCGTGCGGGGTTCTACCAGGTGACACTGAAAGCGAACAACAGCGCCGGAAGTTCCTCGACGTTCGGGCTGGTTTTTGCCATCCCCTCCTTTCGCATGGTCGGGTAATCTCCAAAACCAACCATTTTTCCGGCTCCTGGTGTCCGGCATGGACTGAACTCGTGAACTCTGTCCATTTCATGGTTCTTCCTCCCTCCCGGGAAAAATGCTGCACAACGTGGTGAACACCCCGGCACGGGAAGAGACTAAATTATCAAAAAATGTAAATCAAGTAAAAATAAATAATAAAAAAATAATTAAATTTAATACAATTCAAATCAACCATTTATCCGGCTAAGTGCCCCGCAGGGCACTTGTGCCGGCTGGCGGGATTTCCCGGCCAGACAAGGAAAGCAACGAACATACCCCATATTATCGAGTCAGGAGAACCGGGTGGCATGCAGGGCAGCGTATATCCAGCGTCTCCATCGGGGAGGAGGCGTGCCAGGACATCTGGCCAGCGATGGGACGTTCCGGATACTACGGGGGGTTCTGCCCTGCATGCACCTCAACCTCTTTTCGAAGAAATCTTTCCTCGCCTCTCCGAGGCGCTCCTCCGGGGGACGGCAAGGGGGGACCTTCACTGCCAGGTCGAAAGGTTCAATTTTTCTCTCACGGAGAGTCACGTATCGAACAGGAAACCTGTGACCTGGCCAGCCTGTGCACCGCAGGGGAGGCAGCGCATCCAGAGGAGGATGAACGGTGCCCCGCAGTGACCCTCACTATCGTTTCTGTCACAGGACAAGGTTTCGTGCCCCGGTCAACATGCTGGAGTGTGGTGCCTGTGAGCAACAGGCTCGGCTCGTTCTCCCGTCTTCGGTTTCCCGCAGGGACTGAATTTATCCGGCCGGAAACCGTGATCCTGAAAAGAGACCTGCAATCTCTGCGCCCGAGATATCCCTGATAATTGCAGGCGAGAGATCGCTGACCGGGTAGTACCTCCCCCCGGCAGTCTCGGCAATCTCGCGGCAGTAGCCGAGTCGCATCCTGAAGAAAGACTGCCGTGTCTCCTCGGTATCGATGACGACCGTGTGGATGCCCCGGGCCCGCAGGGCAGCGGCTGCATGGAGCACCTCGGCCCTGGTATCCCCCCCGGACGAGACGTTTGCCCTTCCGTCCGAGATCAGGACAAGGACGGGAACCGCACTCCCGTTCTTCTCTTTCTCGCGGTCAAGCACTTCGATTGCCTTCCATATCCCGGCGGGGAGCGGGGTCTTCCCTCCGGTCGGGAGATCGGAGAGCCTCTTCTTCGCAAGGTCGACACTGTGGGAGAGGGGAAGGACGAGTTCGGCGCTGTCTTTCCGGAACGCGACCATCCCGATCCGGTCCCTGTGCTGGTAGGAATCGAGCAGCAGGGAGAGGACCGCCCCCTTGGCAGACTCCATCCGTCTCTCTGCCCCCATGGACCCGCTCGCATCAACAAGGAAGACACAGGATGCCGAGACCTTCCCGACGCGGACCCTCTCCCGGATGTCCTCCCCGCGGATGGCGATTGCAAGGTCACCGTGCGCCCGGGACTTCTGATGCGGCGCTGCTGCCCGGATGGTCGCATCGAACGCGAGATCCCGGGAGCCTTCCGGCATCCGCGACGAGATGGCGGCACCGTTCTTCCCGGACGAATAGGTCTCGATCCGCCTCCCGTTCAGCCTCTTCCGCTTCTCCCTGTCGCGCTCCCGTGCAAGGGCGATCCCCCGGGTATCGATCGGGTCACCGATACCAAAGACTTTCTCCGGGGCAGTCCCCTGCCCGGAATGCTCCTTTTGCGGCGGCAATCTCTCCTGATCGCCGTGACCGGGATGGTGGGATGCACTCTCCTCCCTTCTTTCTTCCCTGTGCTCGGGTTGCTTTTCTCCCCCTGCCTCCCTACGTCTCTTCTCCTTTGCGTTCTTCATCGCTTCGTTTAGCCGATCCGGGTCGAGGCGGGGTTCATCGAAGGGCTTCCGGCGCATCCTGTGCGGGATGGCATACTCCATCGCCTCGCGGATATCTGCGAAACTCACGTTGGTCCGCCCGTCGAGGGCAGCGATTGTGCGTGCTGCCCGGGCGACAGCGATCTCTGCCCGGTGCGTCCTGACGCCGAGCTCTATGCAGGCTTCGACCAGCGTACGGAGGACATCCTCCCCGATTGTCACCGATGGCAGGATCTGCTGCGCCCGGGAAATCATTCCCCGGAGCGCATCCTGCGCCTCCCGGAATTCCCGGACCGTGCCGGCAGGGTCGTTCTCGAACGCCTCCGCGTTCCGGACGACCGCCATGCGAAGCTCCGGGTCGTCGATCGCCTCAACCGAGACCTGCAATCCGAACCGGTCGAGAAGCTGGGGCCGGATCTCTCCTTCCTCAGGGTTCATCGTCCCGACGAGGATGAACCGTGCCGGGTGGGAGAACGATATCCCCTCACGCTCCACCACGTTGATCCCGAGCGCCGCCGAGTCGAGGAGGACGTCAGCGATGTGGTCGTCGAGCAGGTTCACCTCGTCGATGTAGAGGATGCCGCGGTTCACGGCCGCGAGGATGCCGGGCTCGATCGCCTTCTTTCCCTCCCGGATGGCACGCTCGATGTCGATCGTTCCGACAAGGCGGTCCTCGGTGACACCGATGGGGAGATCGATGACCCTGACCCTCCGCGTGACAGCCTCGAGGGGAACGCCCTGGGCATGCTTTCCGGCACAGTCCTCACACATCTCGCGGGGGTCGCGGGGGTTGCACTGGAACGGGCAGCCCTTCACCACCTCGATCTCCGGCAGGATCTCCGCGAGTGCCCGGACTGCTGTCGACTTTGCCGTCCCCTTCTCGCCGCGGATCAGGACGCCGCCGATGCGGGGGTTGACAGCATTCAGGAGGAGCGCCTTCTTCATCTTCTCCTGTCCCACGATGGCTGTGAAGGGGAGGATAATGCGGCGGGGGGNGACGAGTGACATGTATTGTTATTTATTGCATACCTTTTCTTAAATATTTTATTTTTGTATTGATTGGTAATAAAATATTTTGTAATTTGCATAAATATTTATAATATCTAAAAAATATTTAGGTGATTCCTTAATAAAGGCCACAACTATATACTAACCAATGGTGGCCAGATGAATGAACCTGGTAGAACTAACCCAATATACGAATGACGAGGAGAGAGCAGAGGCATATCTCAGGGAACATGGTATCCTCAAGACATTCGAGGAATGCCCACACTGTGGGAGCAAGAGGTTCAACAGAGTCAGGAGATTCAAATACAAGTGTTACTCCTGTAATCGCGAATGGGGAATAAGGCGCGGGAGTATCATCGAAGGATTGAGAGTACCATTCACCAAGTTCCTCATCGCGATCACATTATTCGAAATAGACACCTCGGTAAGAGACGCATCGAAACAGTTGGGATTAGCATATAACACGGTGTATAATATCCATTCTCTCATCAGGAGAGCTATTCTCACAGCCGATGCGAATGCGTCCTCATTCTCCGGCGAGATTGAAATGGATGAATCGTACTTCGGAGGAAGAAGAAAAGGAAAACGTGGACGTGGAGCGGCGGGAAAAGTACCGGTCTTCGGTATTCTGGAACGAGGAGGAAAGGTGACCGTGGAGGTCGTGACCGATGTCCAGGGCGAAACAC
>JGI11944J13513_1000072_pt1 | contig 103770 bp, 81 predicted proteins | sample TerdegcoTASludge_FD_13513 | JGI IMG/M metagenome (IMG submission 13513) | reverse complement strand
GTTCATAATCCCCCCTCCGGACAGGCCAGCCTCTCCAGTGCCGATATCAATATGCGGGACAGGATAGCCTACCTTCTCGACGGCACTTCCTTAAAAACACGTTCAATTATTGCCATTACCAACAAAGAGTACAGCGCATACGGCGGCCTGGGTGAATCATCGGGAACCATGGCTTTGCCGGAGGCGCAAAAAACAGAGCATATTTTCGATTTGATGGGAAGAAGGTATTCCCGGATACCGGAAAATCTTGATTCAATCAGCAATTCCGACGCCCTTGCCTTTTTTGGCCGTAAATGGCTCCCGGACGGCGGGCTTATTCTGCTCAATCAAAGCAATGCTCCCGTTTCCCTTGTTAAGGTTTCTGACTATTCCAAGATACGTCCCGCTCATCAGGACATTCTTAAGGAAGCGGAGAAAAGGGTGGCGACTTCCTTTATGGTTTTTGATGAGGGGAAGGTGTTGACGAAAAGCGATTATAAAAACCTTGCCGCTTTTGCCAGAGATACCAACTTGAAGATCATAACCGCCTTTGACAAGAATGGCGAACAACATGAAGTTGTTTTATACACAAAGGCAGATGAGAAACCTTTTTATTCCCGCACAGGCAAAAAATTCCTCACCCCCGGTGAAATTAAGCAGGAGATTGATGAGATTGTCGCCACCGCCAAAAAGAATGGGACTTACCTGAAAGCGCCGAACGGCAAGGATACAAGACTCAATCCTGAACAGTGGGCGATGGTAAGGACTCAAAATTTCAAGAAGTGGTTCGGCGATTGGGAATCGGCTGCGAAGTACCGCTCGATCAATGAGCTTAATGTCATCAAAATTAACGCAGCGCGCATTTCCAAAGAAAATGCGCGGGAAGCATATCTCAAACTTAATCCGGTCAGGAATCTCCGTGATCAGAGAGAAATCCGCTTTGTGCATTATACCTTCGGTAAGATTGTTCGCCACAGAGGCAATGAACTGATCTTGAGGATAATTCCCAGCCTGGAGGAAATCGCGCAAACCGCAGTTCCTATTTATTCAGAAGCTGAACGAAATCCAGAGAAGCGGAGCAATGTACAAGGATATCAAAACTACTTGGGGAAAGTTGATATTGACAGCCAGGCATACTTTGTCAGATTGACGACCAGGGAATTGAAGGATACCAGGAATGAATTGCATAATGTTTTTGTATCAAACATTGAAATCGTAAAAGCCGGTTCAGAGAACGACATTTCCACGATTAGCAACGTGGCGTCTGGCTTTCCCCTTGCCGACTTTGATAATAGATTAAATGATTGGCTTCAAAAAGTCAAGCAGGACTCAGATAAAAGCTCCAAGATCATTGACGAAAACGGCGAACCGCTGGTTGTGTATCATGGGAGCAATGTTCGTCCTGAAGCATTTGATTTTAAGTATGGAGCTTATTTCAGCGGCGATAAGGAAAGGGCGGATTCCTATGCCGATGCCCGTGCGAGCTTTGGAGAAGGGAGTCCTGAAGTTACGGAAGTATTTCTCAATATCCGGAACCCGGAAATATTTAACGGAGAAAACGACGCTGATTTCGACAAATTCACGGCTGATAGAGAAAAAGACGTAGATTTGACCGCTCGCGGTTATGATGGCCAGATTTTGAAGTTCAATGATCCTGTCGATAATGACTATCGTGTCGTTTCGCCAAATCAGATCAAGTCCGCCACCGGCAATATCGGCACATTCAATCCGGACAATCCTGACATCCGCTACCGCCGGAATGTCCCCGCACGTGGCCTTTCCACTAACCGAATTCAGCAGATCGTTGACAAGGCGACGTCATTCCTGAAAGCCGCCCCGAAAATCCATGTTGTTCAGCATATCTCAGAAATTCCTGTTGCCGTGCTGGAGGATATGGAAAAGAACGGCATGCTCGATGATAACATGGAATCAGATGTTCAGGGATTTGCCTGGGAGGGGGAAGTCTGGCTGATTTCCGACAACCTTACCAGCAATCAGGAAGCCGTCTATGTCCTGATGCACGAACTTACCCACGGCGGCCTGGGGAAATTCTTTCAGGCCAATACGCCAAACGTGAAGCTGCGATCAATTCGGGTACGGTACAAATCCCTGATGGACGCCATTTATGAAACATACGGGAAAGAAGTCCGTCAGATTGCCAAAACAACGCATACCCACCTTGACGTTTCCACCCTTACCGGGAGGAGGCAGGCATCTGAGGAATGGCTCTGCAATCAGGCTTACGGGGCGCAACCGAAATGGTATGACCGGTTGGCGGCTATCTTCCATGATATCCTGAGGGCGATTGGTTTCAACGTCAAACTGAGCGATGCGGAAGTAAGAACCGTGTTGCAGGATGCCTTCCGGTCGTTTGGCAAACAGGAAGCACAACCTGAATATGCGAGATATGCCAGGAAGGAATCAGATGAATTTTCCCGGCAACTGGATGACTATGCCTCCGGATATCTCAAGCCAAGGGTTCCTGTAACTATTGGCAATACGCCTGATGTTCTTGAGAGATTGGGAATGAAACAACTTCCGCTGGTCATAACCCAGAACACAATAAAGAAGGTTACGGCAGATAAGCACGGAATATCTTTGGAAACACTGAAAAAGCTCCCATTGCATTTGGCAGACCCGATAATGATATTTGATTCTGCGACTGAGGCCGATAGTTTGGTGGTGATGACCGAGCTAAAACAGGACGGAAAAACAATCGTAGCGGCTATTCATCTCTCAACTGAAATAGGAAGAAACGTCGTAAATGATGTTGCGAGCGTCTACGGGAAGGACTCAGATAGAATATTCATTAAATGGATAAAGAATGGATTGCTGCGGTATATGAACAAAAAGAAAAGCCGTGTCTGGAGCGTGACAAGTGGGCTCCAATTGCCCACGGTGAGAGGCTCCATCCAAGGCTTTAAGAAAAAGATACTCTTTGAATATGATCTTGTCAAGAAGAATGAGGATGTCAAATATACCCGTAAAGGCGAACTTTCGGCTGAAAACGCCATGCAGAAAACCCGCGCCTTTGAACGGATCATGGAAGGCTTTGCCCGTGAAATAAACGTTGAGCGCGAGCAGATGAAGGAAGGTGTACTGGTTGAACATATGTTCATGAAGGAGCAGAATGCCCGATCAAAGGAGATTGTAGAAAACAATTACGACCAGGCTTTACGGATGCTCTATGGACAAGAACCTTTACCCGAAGGTCTGCGTTTCGCCAATCTTGCGGAATGGGTTGCCATGGCTGCCGCCGAGAGTGGCGACATCCAGACTCTGAACACCTTGGATGAAGTCTATGCCAAGCGGCAAGCCATGATGGGGCAGGAAATAGCCGCCGGATATGTCGAAGGATCACCTCTCAATGCCATCCGGGAAATCAAGAAAATCCGCCAGGATCTGAAGGAACGCACCGGCGCGGATATGGTTCCGAAAGAAGAACTGGAAGCCCTGCAGAAGAAGCTCGCAGAGACGGAAAAAGCCCTTGCCGACAAGATGGAAGAGCTAAAGAAACGCGGCGCGGAAAAGGCCGTCGATGAAATGCTCCCCAAAAAGAAGGAAAGGCCGCAGCGGGAGAGATTCGGCACTCGTAACACCCTGATCTCGGTAGAACGGCATGAGAATAACCGGAAGGCATTGCGCTCCGAACTGGGTCTGATCTCCGCAAACCCGATGTTTAACCCGAAAGTGCATCAATTACTGATCGAGGAAGCTCTGTTTTATCTGGAAGGCGGTATTCGATCCCTTCCGGAATTTACCGACGCCATGAAAGAGTATGGCGAAAAGGTAAAGCCTTATTTGAAGGAAGCATGGGAAAACGCTAAAGAGCAGTACGGCAAGGCCACCATCGAAAAATATTCCCAGAAGATCGAAAATGTGCTCAACCAGGGTGGCGATCTGTCCGAGGTCGGCCGATATGCGAACGAACTGGCAAAGGCTTTTATTGCCGGGGGCACTCAGGACAGAAACACGCTCGTTACCCAGGTCCAGAATATCCTGCGTGAATTTTTGCCGGAAATCAGCCGGGAAGAAACGATGGACGCAATTTCTGGATACGGGAAATATACCCCGCCCACCCGGGATGAAGTCCTCCGAAAGCTCCATGACATCAAGCGGCAGTTACAGGAAGAACGCAAGCTGATGGACATTGAACGTGGCCAAGCTCCCTTAAAGACAGGGAAGGGAAGGCCCGAACCGTCCGACGAGGAACGCCACCTTGTCCAGCAAGTCAAGGAGGCCATGCGGAAATTCGGGATTCAGACGCGGGACAAGGAATCCCAGTTGAAATCCTCCTTGGATGCAGTCAAGACCCGGCTCAACAATCAGATCAAAGATCTGGAAGCTCAGATTGCCTCCAAGAGCAAGATCGTCAAGACCAGAACCGGCGTCCAGTACGATGCCGAAGCAACTGCATTGCTGCATAAAAGGGATTCCCTGAAGAAGGAATTTAATACGATTTTCGGGAAACCGGGGATGTCCGACGAGCAACGGGCAAGGTTGGCGGAAAAGTATCTCCTGAAGGCCATCAAGGGGCTGGATCAGGCCATGCAAGATGTCAGGGCAGGTAAGAACCCCTACCAAGAAGGGCAAGTTAAACGTGAACCGATCAGCAACGAGCGCCTTGATGCACTCCGGGCAGAACGCTTGCAGAAGATGGCAAAGCTGAAAGAATACCGGGATGAGCCGCAGAAATTGGCAGCACTACGGGACAACATCAAGGAACTCAGCCGGAAGATTCGGGAAAACGACATTGCCCCGGTAAAGAATAACGCCTTTGAGACACCCACCGTTGCCATTTTCAGGAAACAGCGAGACGCATTGCGGAAAGAGATTATGACCTTGCGCCAACTGGCAAACCCGAAGAAGACCCCAGAACAGATCGCCTTGCAGACCTACAAGACCCGCCTGAAAAGTGAGGCAAAGAAACTGGAAGCACAGCTCAACGCCTTGGACTTCACCGGCAGGCCGAAACGGGAAACGATCCTTGACGAAGAGGGCAAACGGCTGAAGGCGGAACGGGATTGGGCAAAACAGGCTTACAATGCAGCCGCAGCCAAAAACGGCGAAGTCACCCAGGAAGAAGCCCAGAACATCGTAGCTCTTTCCAAGGCCATGATGGATGCGCGGGCGAAGTGGGACGGCAAAAGCGATATGCCGGAATACGGCGCGGCAAAGGTGGCCTTTGATCGGTACACCGAGCAGCTCAAAGGTGGGAATACACCCATCGGCAAGATGCTTAAAGATCGTTTTGCGGAGGCGCGCAAGGATTACAGAGACAATCCGGCAAAGGCTGTCGGGTCCCTGGCTCTGGATACCATCAAGACCATTGCTGACAATTCGATATCGATTGTCGCCTCTCTGGATAACTCCTTCCTCGGACGACAGGGGATCAAAACCTTGATGACCCACCCAACTGCCTGGTGGCCGGCAGCGGTCAAATCCTTTGATGATATCGTCAAGACGCTCGGTGGGCAGGAGGCAAGAGATGCGTTGCTGGCGGAGATTTACGGCCGGGCGAATTACCTCAACGGTACATATAAAATGGCTGGTCTTATTACGGAGCACGAGGAACAATATCCCTCATCCTTGCCGGAGCGGGTGCCTGTGGCTGGAAGGCTGTTCAAGGCGTCTCAGGTGGCCTTTGAAGGATCGGCCTTGCGGATGCGGACGGATCTCTATGATCTGCTTTCCAGGGAAGCGCAAAGCAACGATGTCGATATTCAGGACAGGAAATTTATCAAGGCGATGGGCAAGATGATTTCTTCCCTGACGGCTCGGGCGCAGTACGGAAGGACAGGTGAGGGCGTGATCCGGATCATCCTCTGGGCGCCTCGAATGCTGGTTGCCAATATCAATGTTCTTACGATGCACGGATTAGGGGCGGGACTGGAACATTCCTACGCCAGAAAACAGGCCGGATTGAATCTTTTGAAAATTGTCGGTTCTATCGGCCTGACGCTGGCCATTGCCGCGGCTATGGGTGCAGATGTAGAAGACGATCCACGCAGCACGGATTTTGGCAAGGTCAAGGTTGGGGATACCCGGTTTGATATCACCGGGGGCATGGGGTCGCTGGTGGTGCTGGCGTTCAGAATGATATCCGGGAAGCATAAGAGCGCCTCAACGGGCATTATCCATGAATATGGCTCTGATTACAATCAGCGGTCCCGGTGGGATGCCTTTATTGATTTCCTTACAAATAAAACCAGCCCTCCAGCGCGGTTTGTTGTGGATTGGCTGCGGGGCGAGAATTGGAAGGGTGAAAAAACAACGCTGGCCGGTTCCTCATATCAGGCTTTCACCCCGATTGCCCTGCAGAACATCATTGAACTGAAGGACAATGCTTCGGTGGATCGGGTTGCCGGTGTGATACTCGATGCCCTGGGGATTTCTACACAGAGTTTCACCGTTTCGGAAAAGACTTGGGAACCGGGGCAGAGCGAAGAAATGAGACAGTTTCACGATAGGGTTGGGAAAACGAAATTTGAAGCGGCGAACAAGGCTTATAATCATCTGGTAGTCGAAAGGTTTAATAAAACAAAAGCAGAACCTAAGTATAAAACCCTGAGCGAAGAGGAAAAAATAAACCATCTGGCAACCATCCGCCGTTTTGCGAAGAAGGATATTTTCAGGCGGTATGGTTTCCGGAAAAGCAAATAGGTAAATAACTTATACGAGGCTTATAAGTAAGTAACTTACCGATATTAATATCCCGTTCGGAATACCGTTGTAACGCAGTGAATACGGGCGTTGGCGAGGATTCAAGTCCCTTTGCCCCTTGCATGACAAGGCGTATCCTCTAAATGTCCTCTAATCTTTAGTGGACATTCCAAAACACTGATAAATGCTGAATCTGGAGGGGGCGGGGATAGGTTCAAATCCTGCCGCCCCGACCAGTAAAAAAGAAAGGGCTGACGAGAATCGTCAACCCTTTCTTTTTTCCCGCAATGTTTGGTGTCCTGCCTCATCAGGAAATGGACTTTCAGGAAGTTTTTGATATATAGTGATTTTGTGTTCAGGTTAAGTTCAGTACAGAACACTCTCTTTTTTTGATTTCCCAGTCTTCTTAAATTTGTATGGAGAGAAAGGGAAAGATTGGACAGAAGAGGCTTTGAACTTTTGGAAAAAGGAGGTCGAAAATTGAATATCGAAAAATTGTTTTCAATAAAAATCATGGAGGGACGGATCAAGGTTACACCATCGGAAGAGCTGTTATCGATGTCAAGGGATCAACAGATAACTACCCTTGAAAGCGAATTGCGAAAGTATGAATCTAAACTGCAGAACATCAGCAGGCCGCCGGAAGAAAATGAATTCAGCGAAAAGGAGGCCGATAGAAACTCAGATATATATGAAGTTGAATTTATAACTGTTATACTCAAAAACATGATAAAGCAATTCCGGGAATCACATTGGGAGCATCTTAAATTATAAAGATAATAGCGTGTTTCATTGAGTCAATAGAAACTGCTTCCACGAGTCAGTTTGTTCCATCGTTTTACACGGTTTAATTTAGCTGTATCTACCTCCGTTTTTTTTATTATTTCGTTTGAGTCTCCAGATATCTTTTGCCTTTTTCCCACATGCGCATTTTTTGAGTGTTTCTTGAAGTATGCAATGATTCTTTGTTGTCATATTTTGTTTTAAAATTTGTTTTTGACGCATCGAACTATACAATTATTTGGATATTCAAAAAGCAAAAGGACTTAAGCCAGATTGACCAAGTCCTTTATCTTATTGGTGAGCCCTGTCGGGATCGAACCGACAACCTACTGATTAAGAGCCTTGAAAATACGCCTTCCCATAGCTTCATTTAATCTAACATTCACCTTGACATATCAATTACTTACCTGTATTATCCCTTCAGTTTGATTCAGTTAAATTCAGACTATTTCAGCTAAAAAAGCGGGATAATAGCGGGATAACTTTTCTGGAGGTATTAATAATGGCAGTCAAGCGGATAAAGGCAAAATCTCCTGGGGTTCGATATCATGAACATGAATCAAGGAAGCATGGCGTTCGGTTTGATCGATATTACTCCATCCGATACAAGCTCGGCGGGAAGGATAAGGAGGAAGGGCTTGGTTGGTCTTCGCAGGGCTGGACTGAACAGAAAGCCGTTGAACGTCTGGCTGAACTGAAAGAGAATCATCGCAAGGGCGAGGGGCCGCAAACTTTACAGGAAAAAAGAGAAATCGCAGAACAAAAAAGGCAAGCGGAACAGGAAGCTAAAGAACAGACTGAAAAGGAAAATATAACTTTCGACACATTTATGAAGGAAACCTATCTTCCCCAAAGTAAACAAGATAAAAAGGAACGAACCTATGGGAATGAAGAAATGCTTTACCGCTTATATATATCGGACAAAATCGGGAAACTTCCATTTCCGAAAATCACAGCTTTTCATATTGAAGGGATAAAGAAAAAAATGTCAGACAAGGGACTGTCGGACAGAACAATTCAATATATGCTTCAGATAGTAAGGCATATTTTCAATGTAGCAAAGAAAAGGGGAATATTTAAAGGGGAATCTCCTACTAATGCCGTTAAATGGCCGAAGCTGGACAATATGAAATTACGTTACCTGAGCATTGATGAAGCAGAAAGGCTATTGGATGCACTTGCAGCAAAAAGTCAAAGCTTACATGACATTGCGCTTCTTTCTTTGCATTGTGGTTTAAGGTTTGGGGAAATCGCGGCTTTGACGTGGTCTTGTGTCAACATGGAAGCCGGAACGCTGGCAATCTTAAACGCTAAAACAGGAAGCAGAACCGCTTATTTAACGAAAAGAGCTAAAGCAATGCTTGAAGCAAGAAAGCAGGATAAAAAGAATGATGAACTAATCTTCCCGAAAAGATCAGGAAAGGCGGGAAGCATGATTCAAGCTTCTAAAGTGTTCAATCTAACCGTTGCTGAATTAGCATTTAATGACGGCATAACAGACAGGAAGCAGAAAGTCACATTTCACACTTTACGGCACACCTTCGCGACTCACCTTTATGAAAACACGAACGATCTTTATTTGACGCAGCGGAGCCTGGGCCATTCCACGGGGACGATGACGCAACGATACGCGAAAATGTCCGAAAACCGATTGAGAGAAGGCGCGGCGGCATTGGAAAAAGCATTTCAGAAAAATAATATTGTCGATTTACAGAAAACAAAACAAGCTAAATAATCAGCAAACTATATCTCATTTAATTCAAAAGCCTGCTTAATTTCATAAGTAGGCTTTTTTATTACATAAAATAACTATTTTCATATAGGTTCATTTATTACTGGATTACAGAATTGCTTTTATTATCATGATGACTAACGAAACACAAACACTTTATTAATATTATTATTTTGGAGGTTTTAAATGTCGGATATCTTTAATGAAATGGTGGAAAAATGGCCCTCAGCGATTGTTACCAGAACAGCATTACCGATTTTTACTGGCGGATTAGTTGCTGAATCCTATCAAGCAAATTTGGATTCACAGGGTCAGGGTCCGGAACGAATTAAAATCGGGCGAAAAGTGGCATACAGCACTAGGGTCTATACGGACTGGTTAAAAACAAGAATTGAAAAGGAGGGATAAAAAAATGAAAAAGAGAATCAGTGAAAAAAATAAAGCCACAGCCGGACTATATCGGAACTTTGCCAAATTACATCGGAACATGGCAACGAAACGGGATGAGATTGCCACGGAGATCGACGGAAATTTCAGTGATTTTGAGGCCGGGGAAATTAAAATTAGACTGAAAAATCTTAAGCTGATTCTTGAAAACATGACGTTGGAAAGTCGGTTGAGTCGATTTCAAATGCTGAATGAGGTGGGGAGGGGGTGAATTGAAACTAAATACTGAACGGGAAACTCAAGTTCATGCGGGTTATGGGTTCAATTTCTTTGAGCCACCTAAGCCTAAACCTGAAACTCATGAGGAACCGAAGGAATCAATTTATACAATGGTGCCTACGCCACAAGTGATTAAGCCGGAACAATCAACAGTTCCGAGTTTCACATCACAACCACAACAGGAAGTTTATGAAATTCCGAATTTCGGAACCTTTAGAAATTTTATCCTTGATAGCAAGTCTTTTTGTGACATCGACATTCCTGGGAAGCAAATCTATCTAAACCCTGTTATTGCCGAACAACAAATCATCCTCATTCCCGGCTGGAGAGGATCAGGCAAGACATGGTTTGCGTTATCACTTGCCGATGCCATAACCAGGCGGCTTAACTTTGGGCCATGGGAAGCGGATGAAGCTGTTCCAGTGATGTATGTTGACGGCGAGCTTCCGCCTGGGGATCTTCAAGAAAGAATATTTCTATTGAATCCTACACAGGAAATGAAACAGCCTCTTTATATATATAATGACTGTTTTATGAGTTCTAAGGGCGTGAAACGGGCGTCATTGCTTGATGTTATCTGGCAGAACGATTTAAAGGATACATTGCTTGACCTGGGTGTAAAGGTTGTCTTTTTTGACAATATTTCAAGTCTTTCTCCTGAAATTGATGAAAATAAAAAGTCTGACTGGGACCCGATTAACCAGTGGTTGCTTGAACTGAGGTTTGCCGGAATAACTTCAGTTTTATTGCATCATACGGGAAAAGAAGGCAAGCAGCGAGGGACTTCAGGAAGAGAAGACAACCTTGATATGGTTATTATGTTGAAGCAACCGCCGGATTATACGCCTGAAAAGGGTTGTGACTTTACCGTTTCATTCTCGAAAGCCAGGGTGTCGCATAAATATCTACCTTTGTTGGTCGACATTAGATTCACTATGGGAACTACACCAGAAGGATTTGTTAAATGGGGCTGGTCAAATGCCAAAACAGCGATAAGGGAAACCGTAATTTCGATGCTAAAGGAAGGTTGTAATTACAACGACATTATCGCAGCCACGGGAATCACTAAAGGACGCATTAGTCAAATTAAAAAAGAAATGGCTAAACAATAGAAAAAAACTAAACGAGGCACTAAACGGCTTATTTTAGCCAACTAAACAGACGCTAAACAAGAACTAAACAGTAACAATAAAATATAACAACAATAGGCACTTGCACCATCTATGCACTAAACATTTACTAAACAAAAGGCTAAATAGTTTAGTTTAGTTCCCCCCCTATAGGGGGACTAAACGACTAAACGAACATTCAAAAACTAAACAAAGGACAGAACCCGGACAATGTCCGGACAAGTCCATGACACAATAAGAGGGCGGACAACAGACCATCCAACATAAAACTTTAATATCTGTAACTTTTTACTGGATTAAATAAATATATAATCTATAATAACTAACAATATACTAATACACTATACTACACTATACTATATATACTACACTATACTATATATACTACACACTACAGATGACTATGGCTAATAAACCACGTAAATATTGTGCAGCTTTTCCATGCAGAAACTTAGCTGAGACAGGGAGTGCTTATTGTAACTTCCATCGACCTGCACCCGCAATTAAACAGACCGATGCGTTCTATGTATCGAAGGCATGGCGTCGCTTCAGGACATACTACATGGCCTTACATCCTTTATGTGAGCAGTGTGAGTCAATACAGCTCTATATCCCCAGTGTGATATGCGACCATATAATTGAATTGAAAGACGGGGGCGCACCACTTGATGAGGCCAACGTCCAGGCGCTTTGTGCATCCTGTCACAATAAGAAAACTGCAAGCGAGAAGAACAAGAGGAAAAATCATCAATAAACTTCAATAGATAACCGGCATGGTAGTGTTGCGGGGAGTTTGTTTCCAATGGGATTGAGAGGGCCGAAATCAGCAGCAGCTAAAGCAGCTAAACAGCTTCCAAAAAGCCGTTCTATGCGGTTTCCGTGGGATAAAAGGGGTTTGTCCAGAGCCGAACGGGTTATTGCCTTTTGTGAGTTCCTTCCAATTACAAGTGGGATTCATGCCGGAAGGAAACTTATACTTCGGGATTGGCAAAAGGAAATAATCAATTCGGTTTACACTACAGATGAAGCAGGAATCCGGAAAATCAGGACGGCTGTGATAACCTTACCGCGAAAACAGGGCAAAACGGCTTTAGCAAGTGCGTTAGCACTGTGTCATTTAATCGGGCCGGAAGCAGAGCAACGTGGTCAGTGCTTCAGTGCTGGAGCAGACCGGGAACAGGCGAGCTTGGTCTATCGGGAAATGGAGGCTATTATCCTGACTATTCCTGAATTTTCTGAGCGATGTCATATTCAAAGCTACACAAAAGTCATTTCCGACAATGTAACCGGATCGGTTTACAGGGCACTAACAGCCGATGCCAGAAAAGCGCATGGGTTGAGTCCATCATTCGTGGTTTGTGACGAACTGGCGCAGTGGAAGGATAGGGAACTTTACGACAATCTGACTACTGGAACGGGTGCAAGGAAAGAACCCCTCACCATAGTTATTTCTACACAATCAGCAGACCCTAATCATGTCCTGTCTGAATTGGTTGATTACGCTTTGAAGATAAAAGAAGGCACTTTACCGCCTGATCCTACTTTTTATGGTTGTGTCTATGCCGCGCCTGAAGATGCAGACCCGTGGGACGAAAAAGTCTGGCATGACTGCAACCCGGCATTAGGTGACTTTAGAAGTCTTGAAGAAATGCGGATTTTCGCAGATCAGGCAAAGAAAATTCCGGCAAAAGAAGCGGTCTTCCGGTCTCTCTATTTGAATCAAAGGGTAAATCCTGACGCTAAGTGGATATCCTCTTATGATTTTGAAGCCTGTGTAAGACCGATGCCAGACTTATCGGGGCGTGAATGCTACGCCGGACTGGACTTGTCATCTACTCAGGACTTATCAGCCCTGTCTCTTGTTTTTGTGCCTGTAACTGAAAACGAACCCTTCTACTCCTTTCATTATAGTTGGTGCCCGAAAGATGCGATTAAAACCCGTTCAAAAAGGGATCGAGTGCCCTATGACTTATGGGCGAAGCAGGGGTTTATTGAAGCTACGCCTGGGACGGTCATTGATTACGGATTCATACTTAAAAGAGTAGAAGCTATCGGCAAGCAATACGATTTGAAGGCAATCCTTTTTGATCGATGGGGGAGTCAAAAGTTAATTAAGGACTTTGAGGACATGGGATTGAATATTATCGAATTTGGACAGGGCTTCGCATCGATGTCTTCGCCTTCAAAGGAACTTGAGAAACTTGTCCTTGAACGCAAGTTCGTCTTTCCTAACAATCCATGCTTAAAGTGGAACTTTGCAAATGTGATTGTGGAAACCGATGCAGCCGCAAATATTAAACCGTCAAAGAAGCGCAGCCGAGAAAAGATTGACATGGTTGTGTCCTGCATCATGGCCTTAGATGGTGCCCTCAGGAATACCAAAAAGGAAGTAATGCCCTCTTTAATGTGGGTTTAGGCGGTTAAGCAGTAAAATCAGGCAGGGAGTCATCTCTTTTTTTTGCCTAAAATCGAATAGAACAAATGTTCTACTAATAGGAGGATAAATGGAAAAACGGAACTTTGAAATAGACATTGGAAATATTAGGGCCGAGAGCCGGACTGTTCAAGCGAGCTTATCAAGTGAGTTCCCTGTGATGCGTTACGATGGCGAAGAAATCTTACGGCATACTCCGGAAGCAGTAGATTTGAGTCGGGCACCACTTCCACTGTTACGGGCACATGACAATTCAAGTCTTCCCGTTGGAGTTGTCGAGCAGCTGTCAGTCAGCGACGGCAAACTGAAAGGCACAATCAGACTTTCCTCAAATCAAGATGCTTTATGGACGGATATCCAGGACGGGATTCTCCGCAATCTGTCTATTGGATATCAGATCATAGAAAAGGAAAGAACTAAGAAGGGATTCATAGCAACACGGTGGATGCCTTACGAGTGTTCACTTGTAGCTTCCCCTGCGGATAATACTGTCGGAATTGGCAGAAAATTTAATCAAACTTCCGGAAATGCCGGAAAAGGAGAATCAAAGAAGATGGATAAAAATGACATTCTGAAAGCGAAAAAAGCAGCGGCTGAAGAAATGGCAGAACTGGCAAAGTCCGGTGAGAACAATGAACGCATGGAAGCACTGAAAGGTGAAATCCGTTCTTTCGATAGTCGCCTGGAAGCCATTGAAATGGCTGAAGCTGGAAAGAAGGATAAACGGGACTTCAAGCCGGAACTAAAGAAAGAAGATAGGTCTCTGATTCAGTTTAACGGCGGGCCTTCCACAAACAGGACTTATACCGGAATGTTTAATGAAGGAAGGTCTATTGAAATCAATGAAGATGCTATTCGGGCTTTCAGGGCTTCTATGATTGAAGGAATCCCTTTAGCAGGCGGTCTTGCAGTTCCGGAACCTTTGGCTGCGGCTTGGCTTGATGACTCTATAGAATCCGAAATTATCCGTCCGCGAGCTACGGTCTGGGCTATGGAAAGTTCAAGTCGAAAAGTTATGGGCTGGGATAGTGCAGATCAGTCAACGGGTGCCTTGTTCGGCGGATTTGGAATGGAATTTCTCGGTGAGGAAGGTCAGGGCAATAAGCAGGTTGGGAAGCTTCGAGCTATTCAGCTTCAGGCTAAGAAGGGAGCTATCTTTGTAGATATCAGCAACGAACTGAGGGAAGACGGTCAGGGATTCGAGGCGCAGCTTGATCGGGCTATGAGAACTTCAATCGGCTACGGCATGGATAACCACTTTATTAACGGAACTGGCAGCGGACAGCCCCTCGGCATTCGGAATGACCCGGCGAAAGTCACGGTTGCCAAAGAAACCAGCCAGACGGCGGACACTATCAATTACGCGAACCTGTCAAAAATGTATGCTCGCATGTATCCGGCAGGACGATCAAAGGCCGTGTGGCTTGCTAATTCCGAAACCCTTACACAGCTTCTTGGTCTGACTATCGGATCAAATTCGGCTTATGTGCCTGTTCTGACTGAGAATAATGGCAAGTTTTATATTTTCGGACGGGAAGTTCTCTTCAATTCTCATTCCCCTGTCCTGGGCGACGAAGATGACATCATGTTCGTTGATCTTTCTCAATACGCTATCGGCATTAGGCGCGGGCTTACGCTGGAAAAGTCGAACATTCCCGGTTGGACGCAGGATTTGATGTCATATCGGGCACTTATCCGCTTCGACGGACAGGGAACGTGGAATGCCCCGATTACTCCGAAAAATAACGCTGATTCTATGTCCTGGTGTGTTGGACTGGCAGAACGTGGTGAATAACTAAACAATCGGGGGGCTTAACGGCTCCCCTTCATTCTATTTCTTATTTAAAGGAGATTTAAAACAATGAGACTTTCCGAAACTATGAAAAAAGTGCCTATGTTGGCATCCGCTAATATCAATGCGGGCGTCGATTCAGATTCTATCAATATGAAAAATTATCACGGAGCTTCTTTTGACTTTACCTTCGGGCCTTCCTATGCCGGAGCAGCGGGTGCAGTCATTAAGCTTTTCTCTGGAGCAGCAGCCGGAACCAAAACAACGGCTCTGCCTTTCAATTATCGATATGGCGGCGCGGCGATTAAATCCGCTAACGCTGACGTTTTGAGTGTTGAAGGAACCAGCGAAGCTTTGACTTGTGCAACGGCTACATTCGTAAGTCGGCTGTTGACCATTGAAATTGATTCAGCCTCCATTCCGGAAGGTGAACCTTATCTGACTTTTGAGATTGGGGCCGAAGCAGATGCAGGTGAACTGACTATTGTCGGCCACCTTGTTCCGCGATATTCCAGTGCGGCTGAAATAACCTGTCTTGTTTAACTAAAATGTGTGGTGTGGGCGGGGCTTGGACTTTAAAACAGTTCGGGCCTTGCCCACTTAAAATTTATTGCAAAAGGGTGCCGTCTGAATGGTTCGGGCGGTGCCCTTCATAAATAGGTGAAATATGAACTTTCCTTTTTTTAAAAAGAGATCAGCTTCATGGACTAATTTAGACTTGTACGAAGGCCGGGAAACATCAAGCGGAATCAATATCAATGAAACTGTAGCGTTAGGCATTCCGGCTGTTTACGCCTGTGTCAGAGTCTTGACTGAAGCTATTGCGGCATTGCCTCTTATAACCTATGAACGATTCAATAATGGAGACAAGGAGAGGGCGAAATACTTCTCTCTTTATAGATTACTTCACGATCAACCGAACCCGCTTATGACTTCCTTCGAGCTTCGGGAGCTTTTGGTTGGGCACTTATGCCTTAGAGGGAATGCCTACTGTTATATTGAGAGAGATCAGGGGGAAGTGGTTACCCTGTGGCCTTTGCATCCTGACCGTGTAACCGTTGAATTAAAAGGCCGGGAGCTTATTTACAAGCACCAGAATGACGCAATTGAAAAGATTTATCCCATGCAGGACATTCTGCATATTCGCGGCTTATCCAGTGACGGCATTATCGGCTATAGTCCTTTGTCCCTGCTTCGGGATACCTTCGGCTATAGCAAAGCAGTTTCAGAATACAGTTCATCCTATTTCAAGAACGACGCACAGCCGGGCGGAATCCTCAAGACAGCTTCAGCATTAAATAATCAAGCAAAAGCCGACCTTAAAAAATCCTGGGAAGTAGGCCATTCCGGAAGAGGCGCACATCACAAAGTTGCAATTATGGACGGCGGCCTGGAATGGCAGTCAATAGGTGTATCTCCTCAAGATTCACAGTTGATTGAAAGTCAGAAATTTTCTGTTGTCGAGATTGCAAGATGTTTCAGAGTTCCGCTTAACCTGATTCAAGACCACGAAAGAAGCACCTACAGCAATGTTCTTGAACAGAATCGGTCTTTCCTTGTCCATACGCTTCAGCCGTGGCTTTCCCGGATTGAACAAGCAATGAACAAATCCCTGCTTACTGAATCCGAAAAAGACAAATATTTCATTGAACATTTGACGGCTAATTTCCTTCGGGCGGACACCAAAGTCAGATATGAATCTTACAAAATCGCCATTGAATCCGGATTTATGACTATCGATGAAGTCAGACGGCTTGAAAACATGAACAGCTTACCGAAACCTGAAGTCTAAAGGAGAAAGGAGAATGACGGACAAAATCAACGGAATAAGTAGAGAGACTTTTGACAGGATGGACGTGAACGCGAAACTTGGGATTCTGTTTGATTTAACTTTTGAAAGTAACAAGAAAATTCAGGATATCAAAAAAGAGGTTGTGCAGCTGAAGAAACGTGGATTTTATCACAAAGCTTGTTCTTCCGCAGGCGGTGTTATTGGGGGAATGCTTGCAGCAATAGGGATTAAGCAATTCTGGAATTAAACAAAAAAGGACATCGGCAATGGATAAACGCTATGAAATTATATCCACGGTGAATGACTGTCTCTTTAAGGGGTGTCCATCGGTTACGGAAGCTTGCCGTATAATCGCTGAAGATCAGTCAAGGATCAGCGGGAGCACAATCAAGGCAACCGCAATTCTAAGCAGATATAAAAGGGCAATAAAGTCACTGGAAAGCGATGAATCCACTATCGATTCAGGCACAATCCGATTGTGGGTTGCAGTTCTGTTATACAGTGTCAAAAATATCAGTGACCCGGTTTGCCGGGATTTTATACTGGATAGAGATAATCCCTTTAGTGGTGCAGTCTTCGACCAGTTAAAAATCAACCCGGATAAGTTCCGTAAAAAACTTGAAGAGAACAGAGGTTGCCGTTATGCCTGTAGCTAATAATTTTCTGGATAATTTTAGTAATTTAGATGTCGATTACGCTCAGGACTTTGACGAAAAAGAAGAGTCAGGCGAGTTCCGTTTGTGGGCTGAAGTTACCTATCGGGCTATTGTGGATATCCATGGAAAGGAAGCTAATAATTTCCTATTTGATGAAAGAAACCCGATTATAGATGCCGTTTGTTCTGAGATCGGAATTGATACGGATGTCTTTAGGGACCAAATGCGGCTTATTGAAAAGCATGGACAGATGGTAACACAGGAAAAGAAACGAAAAAGACGGAAGCAATATAATGGCAGGAAAGAGTGGATATGATATCAGCCTTAGCCCGACGATATTGATTTGGGTTGATTACTGTATTTCCTCAAAAGGTCTTCAAGTGCCTCTTCAATTAAATTATTTTGCCTCTTATCAGTTTCAGCCGATAGAATCTTCAGTTTCCTAATCAGGGCAACCTTCAACGTTGTATTGTAATTTTTTCTTTGATCTTCCATATAAAAACCTTTACCACATAGTTAAATAGAAAACAATTAACATTAAAAAAAGGTTGACATTCTATTTTTACATTGATACATGGTTGCATAGATAGCAGACAGGGAAAGGGAAAAAATTCAAGTGGAGGTAGAAAAATGAAAAAGATTTTGATTGGGAGATTATCCAAAGAAGAAAGTATCCGCATAATCGAGGCAGAGAAGGACCCGGTGAAAAAAATGATGTTGCAGGATGAGTTCATTAATTGGCATGTCGATGGCACTATTTTGGCTGAAGCGTTCCGCCAAACTACACGAAATTTGTATGAGAGGGAAAAATCGTCAATAGCGGTTTAGCAGATTAATTACATAATCAAGATCAAAGGCGGGGGATTCATCTTCCGCCTTTTTTATTTGGCGGGATAGAAAGCGGGATAAGATATCGGGCGGGATAATAGCGGGATAAAAACGGGCGGGACAGCTTAAGACAAAAAAATAAGGACTTAACTTTGATGGCTAAGTCCTTATTTTTATTACCTTTTTTATTGGTGAGCCCTGTCGGGATCGAACCGACAACCTACTGATTAAGAGTCAGTTGCTCTACCAGCTGAGCTAAGGGCCCACTTATTTAATAACGCACAAACTAAGATAATCCAGTTATCAGCAACCGGATTTCTCTTGGAGGCTAAGCTATATATAGATAAAAATTCATGTTGTCAACAAAATATTTCGATACAGAAAAATGGAAAAGTATCATTAATACTGCATTCATGACAACATTAAAATCCTTCGGAGAAAATGCTTGAAGGCTGTTTTCATTATTGATAACATGCACCCCCATTAAACTGGGAAGGACGGAAGCGTGAGGGCGGTTGTTCAACGAGTCGATAAAGCCATTGTTAAAGTAAATGATCGGATTGTTTCCGATATTTCAAAGGGGATGCTTGTTTTCCTCGGCATCGAGAAGGGGGATGACTTCTCCGATGCGGATTTCCTTCTGGAGAAAGTGATTAATTTAAGAATCTTCGAAGATGAAGAGGGAAAGATGAACCGTTCTTTGTCAGACATTTCCGGGGAAATGCTTGTCGTTTCGCAATTTACACTTCTTGGAGATTGCCGAAAGGGCAGGCGGCCATCCTTTACATCCGCGGAAGACCCGGAACGGTCAAATATTCTTTATTCGCATTTCATTAATCAGGCATCGGAACGGATCCCTGTGGTCAAGTCAGGAATATTTCAGGCGATGATGAAGGTCAGTCTGGTCAATGACGGACCGGTAACAATGCTTCTTGACAGTAAAAGGCTTTTTTAAGAAAGAGAGGCTTTTATGACTGAGGATTTAAAAAATGAAATCCCTTCGATAGATATCAGGATAGACAAAGACGGTGTCTGGTACTACAAAGGAAACGAAATGATCCGAAAGGACATTCTGGAGTTGTTCTTTCAGAGTCTGGATATTGACCAGCAGGGAAGATATCTGATCAAGAAAGACCAAGAGACTTTTTATATTGAGGTTGAGGATGTTCCTTTCACGGTCATATCCATAGAACCTGCATCCAATGAAAAAGAGGGAGCCATGAGTTTCAATATCCTTCTTTCTGATCAGAGCGTCGAAAAACTGGATCCGACCACGTTGCGTCAGGGAGAGGAAAACGTTCTTTATTGCTCAATTAAAAACAAACGCTTCGAAGCCCGTTTTACAAGAAAAAGTTATTACCAGCTTGCAGAATATATTCAATATGATAGAGAAAACGATCGTTATTTCATAACCATCAATGACAGTCGTTACAACATTTCATCGAAGTAATACCAAAACCAGTAATGCGTGATGTCTGTGGCGGCTCTATTATTTTTAAAAAAGACGACGAGAGCCGACTGCCATAGTTTATTTTTTCAAATTTGAGCTGCTCAGAAGGGGCTGGAGCCATGAGTCGCTTTTCCTTCCCGGAGGTTTAATATGTTAGATGATCATGTAAGACAAGCATTCACATTTGATGATTTACTGCTTTTACCGTCGGAATCACAAATACTCCCTCGTGATGCAGACCTTTCGACGTGGCTTACGAATCGGATAGCCCTGAAAATACCAATCGTTGCGGCTGCAATGGATACGGTCACAGAGTCTGCCACAGCCATTTGCCTCGCCCGCGAGGGGGGGATCGGTATTATTCACCGCAATATGAGCATTGAAAGGCAGGTCCTTGAAGTCGACAAGGTTAAAAAGTCGGAGAGCGGAATGATTGTCGATCCGATTACCATCGAACCCGAACAGAAAGTCAGTGAAGCCCTTGATTTGATGCATCGCTACAAAATATCCGGTGTCCCCGTGGTTAAAAATAAAAAACTTGTGGGTATTCTGACAAACCGTGATCTGCGCTTCGAAGAGAATCTGCATCAGCCGGTATCAAACGTCATGACCCGGGAAAATCTGGTGACGGTGTCCGCCAACATCTCTCTGGAAGAATCCAAAAGACTGCTTCATAAACATCGGATTGAAAAACTTCTGGTGGTTGATGAATCCTATAACCTGAAAGGCTTGATAACGATCAAGGATATTGAAAAGATCAAAAAATATCCCAATGCCTGTAAAGATTCCCTCGGACGGCTGCGAGCGGGGGCAGCCGTAGGAATCCTGGACCGGGAAGCACGGGTTGACGCCCTGTTGAATGCTGGTGTGGATGTGATTGTAATCGATACCTCTCATGGTCACTCAAAAGGTGTTCTCGACGCAGTGAGGGATACAAAGAGCAATTTCCCCAATTGTGAACTGGTCGCGGGCAATGTAGCCACCGCAGAGGGAGCGCAGGCCCTGATCGACGCGGGTGTCGATGCCGTGAAGGTTGGCGTGGGACCCGGATCCATCTGCACGACGCGCATCATCGCCGGTGTAGGGGTTCCTCAAATCACCGCAATCGCGGACGCATACAGGGTATGTGCCCGCAATAATATCCCTGTTATCGCCGATGGTGGGATAAAATTCTCCGGAGACATCGTCAAAGCGCTCGCCGCGGGAGCCCATTCCGTCATGATCGGCGGTCTTTTCGCGGGAACCGAAGAAAGTCCCGGAGAAACCATCCTGTTTCAGGGGAGAAGTTATAAGGTCTATCGCGGCATGGGATCGCTTGAAGCCATGAAAATGGGCAGTCGGGATCGTTATTACCAGGACGATATAGAAAGCAACCTGAAGCTCGTTCCTGAAGGCATAGAGGGCAGGGTGCCTTTTCGAGGCTCATTGTCCGCAAGTATCCACCAATTGAAAGGCGGAGTCCTGGCCGGCATGGGTTATGTGGGATGCCGGACAATAAAGGAACTGAGGGAGAAAGCGCGCTTCACAAAGATCACATCGGCAGGCCTTCGGGAAAGCCATGTCCATGACGTGATCATTACAAAGGAAGCACCTAATTACTGGCTTGATTGAAAACCAGAACTTTGAAAGTAACATCCGATGAAAATTGAAACGTTTGTTCACCTCCATGTCCATACGCAGTACAGTCTGCTTGACGGCACCATCCGGATCAAGGATCTGATCTCGAAGGCTAAAGAATTCGGAATGCAGGCCGTCGCGATGACGGATCATGGAAATATGTTCGGTACGATTGATTTTTATCAGGCGGCATGCAAAGAAGGAATCAAGCCGATTATCGGTTGCGAACTTTATGTGGCCCCAAAAACCCGTTTTGAAAAAACAGGCGGCAGCATCGGCGATACAGCACGTCACCTTCTCGTATTGGCCAAGGATTATCAGGGCTACCAGAATCTGATGAAATTGTCCTCCCTTGGTTATCTGGATGGATTTTACTACCGTCCCCGGGTAGACAAAGAACTATTAAAGAAATATCACAAAGGACTCTTTGCTCTAAGTGCCTGTCTGAATGGGGAGATTGCTAATTATATATTAAAGGATAAGTTTAAGGATGCCTTATTAGCTGCTGAGAATTACAGGCAGATATTTGGTGAGCACAATTTTTATCTGGAGATCATGGAGAACGGCTTGCCCGAACAGAAAACCGCAAACGAAGGATTGCTGGAAATCTCCAGACAGCTTTCGATACCCGTGGCTGCCACCAATGACTGCCATTACCTTAATCGGGAAGACGCAGAATCCCATGAAGTTCTGTTATGTATCCAGACAGGGAAGACACTGGATGACTCCGACCGGATGAGATTTTCAACTGATGCTTTTTATTTCCGGTCGCCGGATGACATGAAGCAGTTGTTTAACTATTGTCCGGAAGCAGTAGAGAATACAAAGGAAATAGCTGATAGATGCAACTTGTCTTTTGAGTTCGGTAAATTTTATCTTCCAAAGTTCGAAGTGAGCAGCGATGAAACTCTGGAAGATCGCCTGGAAAAAGTGGCGATTCAGGGTCTTGCGGAACGAATGCCCCCAATTGTTGAGGAAAGAGGGGAGGAAGTCAGGGGAATATACGAAAAGAGACTGGCTGACGAACTGAAGATTATCAAATCTATGGGTTTCGCCGGTTACTTCCTGATTGTTTCCGATTTCGTTTCCTACGCGAAAAGGATGAACATCCCCGTCGGTCCCGGACGTGGTTCAGCAGCCGGCAGTCTTGTTGCTTACGCCTTAACTATTACCGACATCGATCCAATTCGCTACGACCTTTTTTTCGAACGATTTCTGAACCCTGACCGAATCAGCATGCCTGATATCGATATTGATTTCTGCCCCGAGGGGCGCGGCGATATTATTCGCTATGTGACGGAAAAGTATGGAGAAGACAAAGTCTCTCAGATCATCACCTTCGGTAAAATGCAGGCCCGTGCAGTCATTCGTGACGTGGGAAGGGCGCTGAACATTCCTTATGGTGAAGTGGATTCCATTGCCAAACTCGTGCCCAACATACTGAATATATCTCTCGATGATGCTATGGAGATGGAGCCTCGCCTTCAGGAGGCTGCTAAACGCGATGAAAAAATTCGGAAACTGTTGAAGCTTTCAAAATCACTGGAAGGATTAAACCGCCATGCCTCTGTGCATGCGGCCGGAGTCGTGATCTCGGATGTGCCGCTTGTGGAAAGAGTTCCGCTTTATAAAAGCCCGAAAGATGATGTGACGACGCAGTTTTCCATGAATGATCTGTCAACCGTGGGTTTGACCAAGTTCGATTTTTTGGGCCTGAAAACGCTCACAGTTATAAAAAACGCGCTTTCGTTCATTAAGGAGGGTCTTGGAACAGATCTTGACTTGAAAAATCTGCCACTGAATGATGCCGATACCTTCAAACTGCTCAGCAAGGGCGAAACAGATGGAGTTTTTCAACTTGAAAGTGACGGAATGAAGGAAATTCTCGTCCGTATGAAACCGGATTGCATCGAAGATCTGATTGCATTGATCGCCCTTTACCGTCCCGGTCCCATGAATATGATTCCTGAATTTATCGCCAGGAAACAAGGGAAAACCCCGATCATCTACGAAATTGACCAGTTGGAAGGCATACTGAAAGAAACATACGGCGTTATTCTTTATCAGGAACAGGTCATGCAGATCGCAAGTGTTATTGCTCAATATTCGATGTCTGAAGCGGACACGCTCCGTAAGGTGATGGGCAAAAAAGACACGGCCAAGATGGAGAAGGAACGCCCCAAATTTATGGAGGGGGCAAAGGCCAACGGCATTCCGGAGCAGAAAACCAGGAAGATCTGGGAGCAAATGGAAACATTTGCTTCCTACGGATTCAATAAGTCGCACAGCACGGCCTATGCTATGGTTACTTATCAGACCGCCTATCTCAAGGCGCACTACCCCGTTGAATTTATGGCTGCGCTGCTGACCAGTGAAAAAGACAACAGGGACAAAATCATCAAATATATTCATGTCTGCAAGGAAATGGGGATTGCGATTCTTCCTCCGGATATTAATGAATCTCAGCGGGATTTCAGCGTAGCTGGAAACCGCATTCGCTTCGGGCTCGCGGCCATCAAAAATGTTGGACTGGGTGCGATCGATGCCATGATCTCTTCACGGCAGAAAGGAGGAGAATTTTTATCCTTTGAAGATTTCTGTAATCGGACCGACCTTAAGAAGGTAAACAAGCGCGTTCTCGAAAGTCTGATCAAGTGTGGCGCTTTTGATTCGACAGGACAGAGGCGGCGGCAACTGATGTCAGAATATGAGAACATCATCGAGATTTCTCAAAAGCGTCAGAAGGACAAGGCCAGCAAACAGGCCAGTTTTTTTGACGATATGGAAGACTTGGGAGTTGAGGAAAAGAGATCCTATGCCAACTCCTCTGCGGCTGAAATTCAGGAATGGGACCCTAAAGAATTACTTGCCCATGAAAAGGAATTTCTCGGATTTTATGTTACAGGCCATCCGCTTGAGGGTTATGCGTCCAAAATCAGCATGGTAGCCAATACGGACTCAGCCGGCATTCTGGAAAAGGGTGACAAGGAACCGGTTTCCCTGGCGGGTATTGTGTCCGGAATACGGGAAGTCTTTACGCGGAAAAAAGAAATCATGGCCTATGTATCCCTTGAAGACCTCAAAGGAGCGACGGATGTAATCTTTTTTCCTGAAATTTATAAAAAAGTGACGGATATCCTTCACGGTGATGCCCCGATTTTTGTAAAAGGCATACTAGATGTAGCGGAAGAAAATGTGAAAGTAATCGCCGAAGAAGCCTCGCTTTTATCTGAAACGGAATACAATCCTTTTTCAAGCGTCCATTTCATGGTGGACATCGAAAATAACGGTACCTCAGATCATCTTGTCGACAGGCTGCATCAGTTAACCAAAAATTATAAAGGAAAATATGACGCATATCTTCATCTCATCAATGGCTCCTGTGAAACAAAGATCTATCTCGGTGACAAGGCAAAGTTATCCATCAGCCCGGAATTAAAGAGAGAAGCCAATATAATTCTTGGAGAAGGGGTGATGATTTTCATGTAAGATGAAATACATTGAGCGAACATACCGAAATCAGATTTCATGTAAATTTCTGACATCGTTTCATGTCTGTGAAGAACAGACCGATCTTTTTATTCAGGCGGATCAGGATCTGACAAATAACGCGGCAGCCTCTGTACATCATTACCGCACTCATCTCAAATACTACATGCAGTCTCACCCTGAATTTGTTACATCCTTCAGACCATTGCCTGAAGATGATCTGGCCCCGCCGATTGTGAAGGCCATGCTGAAGGCCAGTAGATACGCCGGTGTTGGTCCTTTAGCTGCGGTGGCGGGGGCCGTCGCGGAATTTGTGGGGCGGGATCTTATGAACTCTTCATCCCAGGTCGTTGTTGAAAATGGAGGAGATATTTTTCTCAATGCGTCGCAAGAATTAAACATTGCCGTTTTTGCGGGTGATTCACCCTTGAGTTATCAAATCGCCTTAAGGATAAAACCAGGTGACACACCGCTGGGTATTTGCACCTCATCGGGAACGGTTGGTCATTCAATCAGCTTTGGAAAAGCAGATGCCGTATGCGTGAAAGCCAAATCAGCTGCTCTTGCTGATGCTGCGGCGACGGCTATTGGGAATCGAGTCATGAATAAAGCCGATATAAAACATGCCCTCGAATCGGGAGCTCTCATTCAGGGTGTCCTGGGAATATTGATTATTCTGGAGAAACAGATGGGCGTAATCGGAGATATGGAACTGATATAAAAATAGTCCTTCTGGTTTACATAATATATCTTATAGGACAAAGAGATTATTTCTACAGACCTTCCTCAGCAAGTGACTTAATCAGCGCCGCCTGCCTTTCTGACAATTTTTTCGGGACGCTGACGGTGATTCTCACGTATTGGTCGCCTCTGGCACCGCCCTTGAGATTGGGAACACCATAGCCTTTCATTCGAATCCGCGTATTGTTCTGAGTTCCCGGAGGAATTTTAATCCGCTTTGTCGATCCATCTATAGTAGCAACTTCAATGGTCGTTCCCAATGAAGCCTGACTGAAATTAATGGTCTTTTCAATATAAATATCATTACCTTCCCGGGAAAAAAGAGGATGCGGCAGGACTGTGATGTTCAAATACAGATCGCCGGGAGGCCCGCCTTCAAGACCTGGATTGCCTTTACCGGCCAGTCTCAGCTTCTTTCCCGTATTGATGCCTTTAGGAATTTTTATGTTGAGCTCGTCAACCTTATCCCCTTTTTGAAGAGCAATTTTCTTTTCACCACCGAACACCGCTTCTTCAAGGGTAATGGAAAGATTGTACTGAAGATCCTGACCTTTCTGCGGAACACGAGCGTACTGAGCTTGCTCTCCGAAAAGCTCGGCAAACGGATCATAGCCGCCCTGCGTTCCATAGGTTCGATTTCTTCCACGATACGTGCGGGAGCCCGAGGGGCCATAACCTCCCAGACCACCGAAGCCCATCTCCCGAAGAATCGAGTTGATGTCAAAATTCCGGAAAATATCCTCCTGCGTATACCGCTGGCTGAAGGTATCTGAACCGAAGCTGTCGTATTGTTTCCGCTTTTCCGGATCGCTGAGAACGGCATAGGCTTCGCTGATTTTTTTAAACTTTTCTTCTGCTTCTTTGTTATCTGGATTTTTGTCCGGATGATATTTTAAGGCAAGTTTCCGGTACGCCTTTTTTATTTCGTCGCTTGTCGCCGTTTTTTCAAGTTCAAGAATTTTATAGTAATCTTCAGCCATATCTTTTCAACGCATCTTCTCAAGGAAGTAAAATATTAAAAATTATTTATTTTAAAGACATTTAAAAAATGTATCCATTGATTCGATTTTGTCAAGAAATACCTGAATCTATGACTTAAGTCCGCCTTCCTTATCAGGAAAGGGTTGCTATTTTACGCTTAATGAAAAGGGTGACAGTCGGGTCAATCGATTGCTCCAGGGCTTTTCTGTAAAATTTCAGGGCTTCGCTGCGATTCTGCATTTTTTCATAAAGCCTGCCCATATCCCGATAAAGGAAAGTCCCGAAGTATTTCCCCGCTTCAACTTTCTCCGCCTGTTGCAACGCCTTCAGCGCTTTCTGATAATCTTTCTTTGATTCATAGCAATAGGCAAGGCTGCTATAGGAAAGCACTTTAAATTCATTTTCGTCGGAGGCATTCGCAATAAATTTTTCATAGGACTTTATCGCTGAATCGATGTCATTATTTTTGAAGTAAAGATTCCCTAACCGGTAATCGCTCAACTGGGAAGCTTGACTTCCTGAAAATTTCGAAGAAAGATCTCTATATTTTTTAATGAGGATATCACTGTTGACGGCAGATTCTTGTAAAACTGCCGTTTTCTCAATTTCAGCATACTCTTCCCATGCCTTTTTTTCGTTATAATATTTATATGTAAACCAGCCGACAACGATCATAAGCACCAGAATCACGACGGCGGCAATGGTAAGAACTTTTCTCTTGTTCAAGACATAGAATTGAGAAATATTTGCAATAAATCTTTGAAAATAATCCGGTTTTTCTATTTCTCCCAAAATTGCTTTTTTTGTCATGGCTCTCTCCTGACTTATTCCTCAGATGGCGCATTGGCCTTGAGTACTTCAAGAATGTGAAGTGGTATTCGCACGATTTTTCTGTCCCGATTTGTACAGGCATGAATAGTGTAGCCTTCAACAAAAGTCTTTTCCCTCTTTTCGTCTAAAAGGGTGTAATTGAATTTTAAACTGGCTCTTCTGACGTAGGCAATTTCCGTTTCAATCAGGATGATTTGATCATACACCGCGGGAAAAAGATATTGACAGTATGCTTCGGAAAGAGGAAGGTTGATCCCCTGCTCTTCCATCTGGGCATACACAACACCGATTTCCCTTAAATATTCGGAGCGTCCGATCTCAAACCATTTAATATAGTTTGTATGATAAACGATGCCCATGGCATCCGTATCGGCATACATGACTCTGATTTTAGCTGTGCTTTTCTTCAATAAAAGACCTCCATCCCTTCAAGAACAGATCCATGAGATGGTGTCCCGGAGATATGAACAATCCACTCTTTTTTGCAGATGATTCGCAAAAAGACCATCCCGACGCCATGTTTTCATGTTTTTCAGATGAAAGAACCGCAAAGGGACTTGGCTCTCCTGAATGGGTTCTAAGGATGATCGGCGTCGGGTGATCGCTGAGGACCAGGACTCTGTAGTCATTAAAATTTTTGATGCCCTCAAGTACCGTTCCTACCACCTTCTTGTCGAGATCCTCTATGGAACGGATTTTTCCGGCCAGGGAACCCTCATGTCCCATTTCATCCGGTGCTTCCACATGGATAAAGACGAAATCCATATCCTTCAGCGCGGCCAGGGCCTGCTCCGCTTTGCCTGCGTAATTTGTGTCCGTATATCCCGTTACGCCTTCAACATGAATTTTTTCGAGCCCTGCGTACTTCCCGATTCCATTAAGTAAATCTACGGCAGAAATCATTCCTCCCCTGATAGAATAGCGGTCAGTGAGTCGAACAATTTTCGGCGCCTTTCCCTGCCCCCAAAGCCAGATGGAATTTGCGGGTTTCAGCCCTGCCGAAATACGATTTCTGTTTACAGGATGATCTTTAAGGATTTTCTGAGAACGCTTCATCAGTCTGATAACCTGATCCGCCCCTTCGCCTCTGGGCAGGTAATGATAAACTGACCGGCCTGTAATGTCGTGTGGCGGTGTTGTTTCCAGAGCTTCCTGTCCCCTGCGCCACACCATGAGATGTCTGTAACCCACGCCGGGATAAAATCTGTAGGTATCGGAACCCATTTCTTTATTCAGGTCATTGATGATCTCTTGCGCCTCTCCCGAACTGATATGACCCGATGTAAAATCTTCCATCATTGGATTTTCAATCGGTCCCAAGGTAACCAGATTGCATCGGAAGGCCACATCTCCGGATTCCAGTTCAAGTCCAAGGCTGGCCGCTTCAAGCGGTCCCCGCCCGGTATAGGTTTCCAGTGGATCGTAACCCAGAACGGAAAGATTGGCAACATCGCTTCCCGGTTGCAATCCATGAGGAATTGTGTCAATCAACCCCAGAGTTCCCTCGGCAGCCATTTGATCCATATTGGGGGTGCAGGCTGCTTCGAGAGGGGTTTTGCCATCAATTTCATCGATGGGATAGTCAGCCATTCCATCCCCTAAAATAATCACGTATTTCATGATAGTCTGTCATCCTCTATTCTGATCAGTACGGTACGATCCTGAACGATATCCAGTCTGTCGATTTGCCGCAGCGCCCTTTGTACATTCTTTTCCTTCGATCTATGGGTTGTCATGACAATCGGTACAGCCTGTCCCTGTTTTCTTCCTTTCTGAATCACGGTGGCAATGCTGATGTTTTCTTCCGCCAGGATGCCGGCGATTTTTGAAAGGACTCCAGGCCGATCAAGAGCCGAAAATCTGAAATAATAATGTGAGATAATTTCATCAACCGGCATCAGTTCGATTTCTTCAATGACTTTTTCCTGAAAGGATCGGGCCGGTACACGCCAGGAAATTCCCTTTAAGATGTCACGTGATATGTCGATGATATCGCTGACTACCGCGCTTGCAGTAGGCATCATGCCCGCCCCCTGACCATAGAGAAACACGGAATCCGAAGCATCTCCGATAATGTGAAAGGCGTTGTAATTCCCGTTTACATTGGCCAGGAGATGATGAAACGGGACCATCGTCGGATGAATTCGCGCTTCGATGAGTCCATCGTGCTGCCTTGCTATGGCAAGCAGTTTGACGCGATATCCCAGTTCGCCGGCGAATTCCACATCCTGCTGACTGATATCTGAAATGCCCTCCCTGTAAAGCTCATCCAGGGGTACTCTTTTCCCGTACGACAACGTCAGGACGATGGCCAGTTTGTGAGCCGTATCAATACCCTCGATATCGAAGCTCGGATCAGCTTCCGCAAAACCGAGATCCTGAGCCTCTTTCAGAACAACCTTGAAATCTTTCCTGTCATCCGTCATCTTGGTCAGAATGAAATTCGACGTGCCGTTCATGATGCCCAGAACGGATAGAATTCTATTGGCAACCAGCGCCTCCCGGATCGTTTTGATGATAGGAATCGTCCCTCCAACGCTGGCTTCAAATCCGATGTTTACCGCCTTCTTTTCGGCAAGTTCGAAAAGATCGTTGCCAAAGGTGGCCAGAAGAGCCTTATTCGCCGTGACGACATGCTTTCCTTTGTTCAAAGCTTCAGTGATAAAATGGAGAGCGGGATCATAACCTCCAACCAGTTCAATGACGATGTCGATTTCCGGATCGTTCATAATCGAATTGACATCGGTCGACAAAAGCTGAGGTTCCACGGAAACGATTCTTTGAGAAGTGATGTCGATATCTACAATCCTTTTCAGGATGAGCCTGGTCCCCAGGCGCCTTTCCAGAATATCCGCATTTTCTTTTAAGAGCTTGACTACGCCTGTTCCTATGTTTCCGAAGCCTATTAACCCGAGTTTGATATTCCTCATGAACGGATGATCTCCTTACACTTCCAATATGAGACCCTGTACTGTCTTGTATTCCGGAAAAAATTTTTTACGAATTCACTTCAGAGCTTTTCCGGAAAGCTGAACTGGACTTCCACAAACTTGCGTGAAGAGCTCTGCAAGAAAGAACAGTTTGATTTTTCAATGTAATTTTCAACTTAAAGCAGGTATTGTTAACAAATATTAATAGTTTGCGCAAGGAAAGATTTGACTTTTGGAGCGATCTAAAATAGACAGTCTCTTTCAATCTGGCATCAGAGAAGTTTTTTAAAACGTTCATCAGGGGAGTCTATATGCGTGAGCAATCGTCATATAAGGATGCGGGCGTGGACATTGATAAGGCCAATCTCTTCATTAGCAGGATCATTCCTCTTATCAAGATGACATCAAGAAAAGAGGTAATGAAGGGAATCGGAGGATTTGGAGGACTTTTCCACCTGGATCTCAAAAAAATCAAAGATCCTGTACTGGTTGCTGCAACAGATGGTGTGGGTACGAAGATCAAGATCGCCCAGATGATGAACAAACACGATACGGTAGGCATCGATCTTGTTGCCATGTCCGTCAACGACATCATCGTTCAGGGAGCTGAACCCATATTTTTCCTTGATTATATCGCCATCGGACAGATGGATGTTGAACGCAACGTCAAGCTTATAGAGGGGATCGTCAAGGGTTGCCAGGAAGCTGGATGTGCCTTGATCGGTGGTGAAACGGCCGAAATGCCGGGCATTTATTCTGAAAACGAATATGATCTGGCCGGCTTCTGCATCGGTGTTGTTGAAAACGGCAGAATCATCGACGGTTCGGACATTCGCGTCGGCGACCGTGTAATCGGAATTGCATCAAACGGCATTCACAGCAACGGATATTCCCTGGTTCGCAAGGTTATATTTGACAAAGCAAAGTTAAATGTCGACGACACAATAGAGGGTATCGAAAATTCCATTGGAGAAGAACTTCTGCGGCCAACACGAATCTATGTCAAACCCGTCCTTAATTTAATGAAGAGCTTTAATATCAAAGGGATTGTTCATATTACGGGTGGAGGCTTTGTTGACAATATTCCCAGAATCGTTCCCAATCAATGCTGCACTGTGATCCGAATGAACAGTTGGCAGATTCCGCCCATATTCAGTATTATCCAGGAGCTCGGTGATATTGACCAGATGGAAATGGTCCGTGTATTCAATATGGGAATCGGAATGATCCTCATTGTTTCAGAAAAGGAAACCGATGATATTGTGGAACGCCTCAACATGCTGGGGGAAAAGGCCTATATTATCGGATCTATCGAAAAAGCTGACGGCGAGAAAAGCGCTGTTTCTTTTACATAGCCTGATATATTGATTATGAACAGAAAGCTGCCTATTGGTGTCCTTGTCTCCGGAAGCGGTTCAAACCTGCAGTCCATCATTGATCACATTGAGCGGGGTCGACTTGGTGCGGAGATCAAGGTGGTGATCAGCAACGTACCAGATGCCTATGCCTTGGAACGGGCCCGAAAACATCACCTTCCCACTCTCGTTATTCGTCATGAAGATTTTGAAACAAGGGAAGCATTCGACGCGGAAATTGTCCGTGTCTTTAAATCCGCAGATGTTGAGCTTGTCGTTATGGCCGGTTTTATGAGAATTATCACTCCTGTTTTACTTGATGCCTATCCGTACAGGGTCATGAACATTCACCCTGCCCTTCTGCCTTCATTCCGGGGCATGAACGCGCAGCGTCAGGCTGTCGATTACGGTGTCCGATTTTCAGGATGCACGGTTCATTTTGTCGACCAAGGCGTTGATTCCGGTCCTATCATCATTCAGGCGGTTGTCCCCGTTCTTGATGAAGATACGGAAGAAACCCTTTCTGCAAGGATTTTAAAAGAGGAACACCGAATTTATCCCCAAGCCATTCAGTTTTTTGTCGAAGGACGAATTTCTGTCAATAATCGCAGGGTAAGAATTCGAGACGGAAAATGTGACGAATTCTTAACAGTTCATAACCCTGCCCTTTCCGGATTCTAAAAAAAGGCAAAAAACTTTATATAATATTATACTATCAATTACATATATAAAGGGCTGTTCTGTTCTTTTTTTTGTGTTATACATAAATTAAAACATATTTTAGTCTCCAGCTTGCGGCACGGGAGGATTAATGGTTTCATGAAAAAAGTTCAGCAGGAAGATTATATTATACAAAACTTGGGTGAATGTGCGATCCAGTCTCCGGTAATCGTTAATGATTTTACGCCCGACAGCAAGCGTTTGCTGCTGAAACAATATCTTGACTATAGTAATACCGGAAAAAATAAGGACGAAAAAGGGAAAAGGGAGATTCCCCTTTCTGTGGAAGTGGCAGGTCCACGGGAAAAAATATTTTTCGATCCTTCCAAAACAAAAGCGGCGATTGTCACTTGCGGCGGCTTGTGCCCGGGAATCAATGACGTGATTCGCGCCATCGTCATGCAATTATATCACCGTTACGGCGTTCGCAACATAATTGGAATAAAGTATGGATTCCAAGGACTTATACCATCATACGGACATGAAATTGTTGAATTGACGCCTGAATCGGTTGAAAATATCCATCGCGAAGGTGGCAGTATATTATCTTCCTCACGAGGTCAGCAGAATATTGGAGAAATGGTTGACGCCCTTTCGCGAATGAATGTCAATATTTTTTTCTGTATCGGCGGTGATGGAACCATGCGCGCGGCTGAACGCATTACAGAGGAAATTACAAGACGAAAATTAAGCATAAGCCTAATCGGTATCCCGAAAACGATCGATAACGATCTGAATTTTGTTCAGAAAACATTCGGGTTTGATACAGCAATCGCTGAATCCGAAAACGCAATCTCCTGCGCCCATGTTGAAGCGAAAGGTGCGCCTATGGGAATAGGACTCGTCAAGATTATGGGACGGCTCTCCGGTCAGATCGCTGTTGGTGCGGCACTGGCACAGAATGACGTCAATTTTGTCCTGATTCCCGAAGTACCTTTTGATCTTGAAGGCGAAAACGGCCTCTTCAAAGCCTTGGAAAAACGTCTCATACGCAGAAAACATTGTGTTATTCTTGTGGCAGAAGGCGCCGGTCAGGAACTGATGCGCACAAATAATACGCCTCAGGAAACAGATGCTTCCGGCAATATCCGTCTGCTGGATATCGGCTATTTTTTAAAGGTGCGGATTGAAGACTACTTTAAAAAAGCGGGCATCCAGATCAATCTGAAATATATTGACCCCAGCTATATGATTCGCAGTGTTCGCGCAAGTGCCAGCGACAGTATCTATTGCTCCGCTCTTGGCCAGTACGCCGTTCATGCCGGGATGGCCGGAAAAACCGGGATGCTGGTCGGTTTATTGAAAGATGAATATGTCCACTTGCCAATCCGGGTTGTTACTTCAGGGAAACAGATCGATCCGGAAGGCAATTTATGGATGCGGGTTCTTGAATCGACGGGTCAGCCTCCTTCCTTGCTTAATAAACCTTTGGACCCTCCTGTTGAGGAACATGTTGTTATTTGAATTTTTCCATGGGTGAGAAAAGCCCGCCAGTTAAACCTTACCGGCGGGCTAAGCATAAATCCAACACCTATAGAAAAATCCAGGTTAAATATCTAACTTTAACTGATTATGGATCGACGTCCATTATATCGTTCTTTGTCGTAATACTTTACAGTATCCACAAGTTTTAATTTTCCGATGCATTCCTTCAGAGGAACACTGGTAATTTCACCCCGCTGCAGGCTTGCCATACGGCCAAAATCTTCATTAATAATCAAATCCACCGCAGCGATTCCAAACCATCTTGCCATCAGTCTGTCATGGGCTGATGGTGTACCGCCGCGCTGCAAATGACTAAGGATTAAGTGTCTGGTCTCCAGACTCGTTCTTCCTTCAATTTCATCAGCGACGAATTTGGCTATCCCCCCAAGAGCGACATGGCCGAATTCATCTATTTTGGAACTTGTGATAAACTCTTTCTGACCGACCGGCTTCGCTCCCTCAGAGACAACAAGAATGGCATAGCGGATTTCCCTTCCTTTTCTTTCCTGGAGCAGCGTGCATATTTCATCGAGATTAAATGGATGTTCAGGAATAAGAATGATATAGGCGCCACTGCATTCACCGCCATGAAGTGCAAGCCATCCGGCGTGACGTCCCATGGTTTCCACAACGAAAATCCGGCTGTGTGAACCGGCTGTCGTCCGCAGACGGTCGATTTCTTCCGTAATCACATTGACGGCAGTGTCGAATCCAATAGAATAATCCGTTCCAACCAGGTCGTTATCAATTGTCTTAGGAATACCAACGGTCTTGATTCCCAGTTTGTGCAGACTGTAAGCCGCCCCCAGAGTATCTTCCCCTCCGATGGCGACAACTACATCAATTCCGAGTTTTTTAATATTATCCAGTAATATTTCCGATCTGTCATTTTTGGGATTGAAAGGATTGGTGCGTGAAGTTCCGAGGTTAGTCCCTCCATAACGGTCCCACGTCCGAACGATTTCTTCATCAAGAGGACGAGTGTATTTTGCCAGGCTTTTGGGATCGTCCGGATCAACATCAACCAGTCCACGCCATCCATCCGTAATCCCAATGACTTCGAATGACATGGAACGTTTTGATCCCAACCATTGATCTGTTGCACTTTTTGTAACCCATTTTACCGCGCCGTTCAAACCGGGACAATCACCACCGCCTGTCAGTACAGCAATTTTCATTTTCATAAGCAGCCTCCCATGATTTATGAATTCACTTGTCAAATAAATAAATTGGTAATATTCCTCTGTGCCTTGCCTGGCGCGGGCCATCTGTTTGCGTGAAGCTTTTAACATAAGTGCTTCAAAAGAATCTATCTTTTTTCATCTATTGAAAGTTGCCTGAGGGATAAGGAACTTGAATGAAATTAGATAAAGATAAAAAGTTCTTGCAAAAATAAACGTTATGTTTTAGTAACCAACGCATTCTTTTGAAGGGAGAAATGGTACATGTCTAGAATTTGTGACGTTTGTGGCAAGGGTCCGGTTGTCGGAAACAATGTAAGCCATGCAAATAATAAAACAAAGAAAGTTTGGTATCCCAATCTTCAGAGCCTCAGATGCCTTGACGGCAAAACAGGCGCAGTTAAAAGAATGAAGGTCTGCACGCGCTGTTTGCGTTCAGGTTTTGTAAAAAAGGCCTTGTAAAAAGGAGAGGATCCCTGAATCTCAGGCTAAATTCCGTATCATATTCAGGAACGCATCGCAATTGTCGATCAGAACCACCCCTTTGAGTGGGAACAATATAGTTTGCCTACCAAAAGAAATATCCGGATTAAGGTCGAATGGGTCTATATATAAGCCGATTCGGCCTTTTCTATTTTTTATAACCTTTTTCCTGATTATTCTCTTCCGTGGCTTTGCCTTTCCTCTATTTTCCTATGATTTTTCTTTCCATGCTTCACTTTGAAGAATGACCGAATTCTCATGAGTGAAAAAACGATCATATCCTTTCGCTGGAATAGCCATGTACTTTAGTTATGGATTTTTACCTTGCGGTCGGCATAAATGTGTGATGTAAATTCCCGCTCATATAGATCCTGCAAATCATTAATGAGCCGTGCGTAACCTGAAAAACCTACTCGTTATAAGGATTAGAAATCATGGAAAAAAGAATAACAGGAATGCGAAATTTATTGATCGCTCTGGCGGCTTTGCTGCTCGTCCTATTTCACCATCGGCCGGTTCAGGCCCTTCCTTTATCCGACGCGTCACACCCTGTCCCAGTCGCAGCTATGAAGCTTGTGCAGTTCTGTGCTGATCCCAAAGTCGGGTTCGATTCGCAAGCCGTTGCCAACCTTATAAATCATGTGATTGCACCTAAACAGAATAAAGAATCAGCTCTCCCCACATTTCGGAATGCTACTGGAGCCTATTATGAACTCGACACCAGGATCAACTTTTCCGATTTCCTGAAATATTCCTTCAGCAGCGAAATTCCATCGGTTCTCACCAGTCCGGCTTCTCTAAGATATTCACTTTGGACAGACACTCAGGGAAAATCACAGAAAATGCCCGTCAATTGGAAACTGGTCCCCTCAAATGGAAAGCCGGTTATCATCCGCGGGTTGGAACAGATCGGGATCACTCCAGATATCAATACAGGCATTCATTATAAATATAAACTGCAAAGAACTCTCATCCTTCTTAATCATGACAACCGGCAGGTCATTATTTCCATTTCAAAACAGACGGATATTTCCGATGTCGGCAAAAAGGGTGTCATTCTGGGGCATGATGACGACTGGAATTACTATTATTCAGCAGAAACCGGTTCGACCAAGGCAGGACTGGGCTGGGTTAAATCCTACATTTATGACTATTTTTCCGTGGGAGTTCATATCCAGTCAGGCTCTTCACCTTCCATGGTCAGATCCGGAATTTTTCAATGGATTCGGGCTGGCTGGTCAGGAATCAATTTTGCTGAACCGAAACACGTAATCAAGGGAATGAAACGATATGCCAGAAATTCAAAATCTATCCTTGAGTCTCCCAAATTACCTGAACCCAACCAGTTAGTCACTACTTATCGGCGCCTTTTAGCCTTGCCACAACATGCTTTATCAGAGAAATACACCGCATTGCAGCAGGCTCGACAGCAATTAGCTGTCCGAAGAAATAAAATCGCTATAAAAAATCAGGAATCCCATACTCCAAGGGAACAAATCATTCAGGAATTGATGCTGGAATATTTCAAGATTTCCCTTGGAAAGCCATCCCTGCTGAAAAATATGGATATTTAGAATGATGGCGCTTTCTTCCTAACCTTTCCCCATCAGAGAATAGCAGGAGAAACTTAAGCAGCGTTGTCTGGATATTTATACCCAGAGCCCCTCCCAACCGATGAAACAGCATGCGAACTATTTTGGGAGTTTTCAAGTAATTAATTGCTGTTTTCGTTGAAATATGGCAGGTAAGCAAATCTCCTAAAGTTCTCACCTTTTCTTTTTAACATAATGGATACAGCATTTCACCCAACCCTGTGTGAGGATTATCTCATTAACCCTATTGCATAAAATTGATGACGAAGATAAGTTGAACTCAACGAGGATGTTTTAAGCGCTGAAGAGACAGCAACTACAGATTGCCGTAAAGAATATTCGGAATAGGAAAAACTTTTTATATTCATGGCTCGGTAAATAAAGAAAGGAGCATGACAATGTCTGAATCATTTGAGGAATCTTCCATAGAATGCATGACCGTGCAAAATCGCTTTGTGCCACCGGAGATATGCAAAGGGGCAGTGAACAGGGTCGGCTCAGTTACACGAAATTCCTTAGAGATAAAGATCGATTCGACCATACAGCAAAAGATATCCGATTCAGTTGCAAAGGCGGTAAAAGCTATTGAGGCGATGCAGAAGAACACGGATCTCATGAAAGCCTTAAGGACAATCAGGGAAGGAAAAGGGGACAAGGCCACGGTAGAAATAGTTTGTAAAGAGTTTGATGTCCTGGAGAAGGAACTCCTCGCCAGAGAGAAACATCACACTGTTCACGAATAAGAGGAGCATAGAATGCGGCTCTTCCGAGGCCGGAAATGGTCAGCCCGACAAAAGCCTTCAGGCTGACTTCCGCCTGTTTCTGTTTAGTATTACATCATGAAAAGAACTGATTGCATGTAGGTTGATTGAAAAAAAATCAGGATATTCGACAATATTGTCGAACGAGCGACAATAAAGAAAATCCTACTATCTCATTGCTTATAATGATTATTCTCATATGAAAATTTTACATAGTCGACATTTATTGCCTTTAATATCAGATTATTATTAATAACTCTTCCAACCTTCCCTGGTGTATTGCCAATTAAATTAAGTAATTAATAAAGTTGCATCATAGTGGCGCAATGAATGCATACCAATAAAGATAAAGCAAAAACCCGGTTTACTCTAAGGTACTGAAGTAACCAAGTCGAGGCTAAAAATTTAAAGTGCCATTCTTTTAAGTTAATCTCCTTGGATAGGCGATTTTATCGGAGAAAAGGTGTTGATAATATTTTCCGTTTCGTTTCAGCACAGACCTTGACCCTCCGAAGTTCGTTTAAATTCTCTTTCCCGCCTGCTGATTAGACATCTGACATTGAACAGTTCGCTCCGCTTCCGCATCAATCGGCATTTTGACAAAAATATATTAAATATCATGTCAGGTATCGCCAATGTAAAAAGGAGGCTCAATCAAGGGGATGAATCACTGATTCTGTAAACTTCGCCATTCAATTTTCCCTGATTGTGGATCAGCCATCGTTCTTTTAAGCGATAATAACTGATGACGCTTGGGGGTTGGAAAAATTCTGCGAATTCTGAATTTCTCTTTTATCACAGTTTTTGCCATATTTTTTAGATAGCAAAAAATTCATTGCTTTCCCATGTTGCTCTTTTGCTGAAAATCCTGAATTGTTAACTTTCTGACCTCGACAAGGCGTCGTTGGAAGGAGGGATTACGATGTGGAGTATCAATCAGGACGGAACTGTAACGGCAAGAGCCAGGGCACTGCTGCACATTCTTGATAAACCCATGACACCGGAAGAAATTTCCCAACAGCTCGGACAACCTCTCTTCAAAGTAAGAACCTGTCTTCGGGAAATGGTCACTTGCCGAATCATAGACCAGAGGGGAGAGCGATTTATAATCACCGAAGAGGGGAGAGAAAAGCGATAAAATTTTTAAAACACAAACGAGAGAACCCAGGCCATTCACACAATCGGCAAAGAAAACCCGTTTTTTCAGCGGGTTTTCTGCTTTATAGGACTTTCTGGATTATTACCGGGGATCCCGGATGACGAGCCTGAGGCCAAAATTTAGTTAATCGCATTGTGAGGCTACTTTTTCGCCCACACTCCATTGTCGCCCTGCACCCACCAGCCGGGCTGGGATTTGCCTCTCCAGCTATTGGCAAATATCGTTGCTATCTGCGGCACCGTTTCAGAACCGAGCTTGTTGGCCGTTGCAATCTCCTGGTAAAGGGCTGTTCTGTCTTTGTTTTCCTGTTCGATCAGTTTGTTGACCTGGCTCCTCTCCTGGAGATTCAAACCGGCTATATTTCTTGCCTCAACAAGCCCCTTGTTATTCTCCCCGATTGCTCCCTTGTCGTAGAAAGGTTTCAACTGGAAAAACCTGTTTTTCATCGAATCTCTGATGCCGCGAATAGCAGGTGTTGAAACATCAATATTTACAGCGGCATGGGCATTTACGGGGCCAAATCTGAATTGCTTCAGCAAATCCAACCGGCTTGAGGGACCTGGAGCGGGCGCCGGCACCGTTTCTTTCTGAACATCATTTGCTTTTGTACGGACGTCTTCAACGATACTGTCCGCTGCCTTTTGTACTTCGGCGGCAGGGAAATATATATTGACCGTCACACAGGACACGATTAGAAACACCACAAAAATACCTGACGCTTTTATTACAGTTCGCATATTTCCTCCTGAAAAATTATTTTTTTGCTGAATTTTTTATGCTTTAACATGATTTACCCTGACGACATATTCCTGCTTTCTTCTCGAGGCTGAAATATGCGGCCCACCCGTTCCGCCATGTCCTTGAAGCTGATGGCATTATCAGGGTTCTGATTGATGACGTCAATACCTCTGAACCAAGCCCGTCTCACCAGATATTCATTTCCGCCCTTATAAATGAGTCCTCGCAGGGAAAAGATATCATCCGCCAGGGTGCACCTTATGCCAATCTCACTGTAGGGATAATCTTTAAAAAACTGGTTCAGACCGCTGCTCAGCACAGCGGACACTGCGCCAGAACCAGTACCGATTATTGAAATATTCTTGATCGCATCAACACTGATTCTTTGCGGCACCTTTCTGCTCCTGTCCGATCTAATAACCAGATCAAAGCTCACGGGCTGGCCGTATTCCATCATGAAATTCTTCAGGTATCCCTTAACAAGCCCTGTCATCCGACCGACTTCGATGCTTTCCGTAACCGCTTCGAGATCGATATTATCAAATTCTGCATCGGCGCCGAAAAAGCGGGATAAAGAGAAAAGTCTTCCCGCATATATATTGCCGATGGTAACCCTGCCACCGAATATCTGAATCACAAGCTCACCGTATGCGTTCCACTTTCCATCCTGAAATACGATTGAAGACAAGTCCCCGTTGATCAATCCTGTCAATGTAAAGGGTACCGACGACCCGATCAGTTGCCCAAGATCGAGGTTTTGAATAGTTACGCCAGTTTGAACCCGCGTTTCAGGGGAAAGAAGATTTTCAGCCCTGAAGCCTGCCATGTGGACCTTGCCGCCCAAAGTTGAAAAGTCAATTGGATTCGGAAGAATAAAGCGGTTGCCATAGAGCGCGACGGGTGTTTTAAGTTTATCGATCCTTAAAGTTCCCTTTTCGAGCAGTTCGAAGGCAAGGAAACCCTGGCCGGCTTCGTTTACACTTCCCGGTGATGGAGTTCCTGCCAGGACAATATCATATGGCAATGATATATTCAGACCGGTGAGCAAGAGCTGGTTTGAAGGAGAGCGAACAGCGCCGCCGCGAAGTGCAAGATTGCCTTCGATCATTTTACGCTGCTTCGAAATTGACGCAGTCAGTTTCAAATCTGTTTCTCCATCCAGCGTCATATCCTGCAGGTTCGGATAATTCTGCTGCATGTAATTCTGCATGAGAATGCCAAACAGACGTCGGCAGGAAACACCCTTTGCATCAAGGAAAAAAACCGAACTATTTTGTGAAATATCTACAGAAAAGACGTAATGACCCGTTTGGAAAAGATCGAAAGTTCCGGAGGAGGCAAGAGAAAACGGGTTTTGTGCAAAAGTGCCCTGCGAGACGACTGTTACCTTTTCCCCCTTGAAATCCTGATAGTATTGCCCCCAGAGAAACTCCCCCTCGCTGCCCTCCAGGGTAATATTGAAACTGCCCTGGCGCTTTTTTTCCGGTGAACCCACCTTCAACTCGATTCTGCCGGTAATCCGCTCTCCCGCCTTAGAACTGTCAGCAGAGGCGAACCCGCCTTCACTCAGATCAATGATTGCCGCTGCTTTCCATACCATAGCGCCGTCGGATCGCCGTCCCTCGCTCTCCACTTCAAGTCCGCCTTTGCCCTTGAATGTCCATTTTCTGTAGTCTTCGGGCAGGAGGGGCTGCACAAGACCGAAAACCTGTGCAAGGTCCAGCGATGAGGCACGCAGGGACGCGCGCCAGGTAAGGGGTTTTACCGTACCGGCCCCCCTACCCTTCAGCATTCCAATCCCTGAAGCGGATCCTTCAAAGGATGTAATGTTGAAGGCTGATGTCTTCTGATCGAATGAACCGTTTAATTGCGCTTTAATATTCCGCATATCGATTTTTCCGCTTCCTCCCCGACGTGACAGACTCAGGATTTCAGCCTTCGCACTGTGAAGAGAGAAAACATTCCCGTTGAGCGCAAGCCCGGTTGTGAGTTTCAAATCATCGAGCATCATACTGCCAGAGGAACCCTTAACAAGGAAAAGGCGGAATGAACCCGAACCGAAAAGTCGTGGAGACATCCGGTTTATGTCCAGGTCGACTTCAAATCTCCCCTGTCCGGACATGCCATTGTAACGGATATTGAAGCGGCTGTTGCCATTCAATTTTCCGCCGCCTTCGGGCTTGAAGTCCCTGATGGTCAAATTTACACATGGAACGGAATAGGCGGCTGACTCTGTCTTCAACTCCAGGTGACCATTCCTGACTTCAAGAAGTTGTATGGGAGGCAATTTCCGGAGAACCTCAAAAGGGTCCGTTTCTGATTTTTCATCCTTTATGGAAAAAGTAAATTTCGAACCGGTAAGCAGTATCTTCTCCACTTCGATCTTCAATCCCTTACCAACACCTGCATCGACATCTGCGTTTTCCAGGAAGAAATCAAAACCATTTTCCTTGATCTGCTGAATATGCAATCCGCTTAAATTCATACCCAGATAACGATTCAGAGAAATGTCATCGATATGCAGCGAGATGCCGGTTAGCGGCTGCAAGCAGGCCGCTATAGCGTTGACAGCTGGCGGACATTGAAAAATTGCGAACATCACCGTCAAAGCGGTGAGAGGTAAAGCAAGAATTACAGCGATTAGTATGATGATCTTTTTCTTACTCATGAAAAGTTTTTATTTATAGAGAGATAACAGGCATTAATCGAGTGGTGCTTGGGAGTTTCCTCTGGCACAGGTATTGTGAAACAAAATGGTGCTTTTGTAAATGATTACGTTAAAATAAATAAAAATTATTGTAGTGAAAAAGATTCTTTTTTTGTCAGCTTTAACAAAAGTGAAAATGCCGACAAAGAAATGGTGATGAGTAAATTGCTCTAAGTTACTGAAATAATGATGGAGGGTGCATTGAACCGGAAAAAATAAGATGTAACTATTCGCATGTATTGGCCTTATTTTTTGACTGCAAGTCATTTGCAAGTTCTTTTCGGTTTTGGTTGAGATTTAAACCTTAGGCAATAAAAAACCCGCTGTATTTAGCGGGTTCCATGTTGTACAGCTGCCTTCAGCGCCAAGGCAAGAGTGAGTCATGCTGCTGATTCAGGTCTCCGCCTCGCTGGTCGCTCTCCGCGTCAAGCAGAGCGAAATTCGCTCCCTCTCCGAAGCCATGGTCGGGCTGGCGGTGGCGATAGAGAGTTTTCCTGGCCGATACACAGGTAGGAAGCAAGACCAGGAGCGACACTGTTGCAACTGTCAAATATTCGTTGACAGTTGCGGTTCACAGCCCCCGGAGAACATCATGCAGAAAACCGAACCCAATCCTCTCTTGCTCAAGCCGAACCCGGTCCCCCCAATGGTTCCGGCGCAACTGATCGTAAAGGGCGCTTTCCTCGGAGTTCAACCGCGCGAGGGTCCCTGTTTCAGGCTGTTTCTCCACTCCCCAGAGTGACCTATGGGCTAAGAGTGTGTGCAGATCCATGAGAAAAGATACGGCGTGGGGAAAGAATCCACGCAATTGATTGAGAATGGCGAATCCATGGGTATCGATATCTCCCCAATAGTAGATGCCTCGCTGGTGCAACCAGGGGGCAGCAGCGAGATTGTCGAAACCGTACCCCGCCCCAAAAATCACCATCGCATCAGGAACATCCGGAAAAGCCAGAAAGTTGATCTCATTTTCGGTGATGAACACTTTCGATGCCGGCAGATCAAGAGAGGCGAAGGATGCCTGCGTCAGAGTGATATCCTGATCGGATTCCACCGCCGGCAACCGGATATTCCGGTCCAACACACGGAAGCGCACCCGTAAAGGTTTGTCCAAAAAACCATAACGGCGGCAGAATCCACCAATGCCCGTGTGTGTTGCATCAATGGCTTCCCCCGGCAACACGAGATCGAGCAATTCCGCCAGCACGCCTCGATGCCCTTCAATAAACTTGGTATGGACACCCGGCAGATCTATCTGGCGCAGGTAAATCGCGGGGCGGGGATGCTTGAGCACCCAGGTGACAATCTCCAGCAGGCGCGGCCAGTCTTCGGACAATTCCAAAGCTCGTAGCGGGCGCTTTGCCAGCCATGGAACCAATTCAGGCTGTTTCTTCCTGGTCAGTTCAACCAACGTGGCAAACTGATCCGCAGCCCGGCGCTTACCGATCAGTCCGAGCGCCTCCTCCAGCGTATCGATCCAGATTGCCGCGGGAATTTCATTGGCTCCAAGAACGCGGTGGTTTACGCTGCGCCATTCGATCCGATAGAAACCGGCGGCTGAGCACAATTGGGCGATCCACTCACGCACCTCGGGAAACCGCTCGCTCAGTCCCCGTGAATCCGGACTTTTGAGCGTCAATCGACGAGGGAAGAGTGCCTCCCCACCAGCCAGGGAAGCGAGCAGTAAGCCGCGATCCCAGAGTTTCCGCACCTGCGCTTTGAGATCGGCCGGGGTCGTCCACTTCATCCTTGCATCCTTAGCTTTTCGGCCTGATATTCCTCAATACTCAGGTTGCGCAGAACAGAGTTGCGACCATCTTCACTGTGAACAAAGCCGACACTTGCGACGAAAGGCTCGATGATGTGGATTTTCTGCAACGGCGTGACGATCAGCAGTTGCAGGTTGAGTTGCGCGAACAACTGTAAACCATATTGGGCCGATTCATCGGAACCTCGTCCAAAAGCCTCGTCGATCACCACGAAGCGGAAGGAGCGCGAGCGCACCGCTCCCCATTCCAAGCCGAATTGATACGCCAGACTGGCGGCAAGTACGGTGTAGGCGAGCTTTTCCTTCTGGCCGCCCGATTTTCCACCGGAATCCGCGTAATGTTCGTGTTCGGTTTTGTCTTCGCGCCAACGCTCACTGGCAGCAAAAACGAACCAGTTGCGGACATCGGTCACCTTGGCAGTCCAGCGTCGATCCAGATCTGAATGTTCCTCCCGGCCTCGAAATCGTTCGATGATTCGCTTCACCTGCAGGAATTTTGCTTCCGAATACTGCGCATCCTCCGAGCCGGTAAGCGCTCCTTCGGTACAGGCACGCAGCTCGGTCTGGAAGTCACGGATATCGGCATCGAGATTCATCTGTGCTTCGAGACTGATGTATCGGCCGGGGTTGTAATCAATCTGGATAAGTGTTTCGCTGATCTGAGCAATGCGCTCCTTGATGGTTTCACGTTCGCGTGCCAATTGAGATTGAAAATTCGCCACCTCTCGGATGGTGTTTTCGTTCAGAAGTTCCTTGAAACGCCCTTCAAAACGGGGCAGGTCGTTTGCCCGGAGTTGATCAAGCATTGACTTGAATTCAGGACCGGCTGCGATATGAACATCCACATCCCGGGTTTCCAGCATCCACTCCTTCCTGTATTCGGTCATCGCCTTGATGATCTTTTCGGACAAATGATTGATCTTCGAATTTTCGGCGTCGATCCTGTCCTGCAGCCATTCGCGCATATCGCGCTCACGACTGTCACAGGACTCAACCGTCAATGACTGGCTGCCAAGCGCCTCCTCGCGCATTTCTTCCAACATGGCAAATTGCCGGACAGTATCTTCTGCTGTTCCAGCCAACAAGGCTTTTGCCTGTTGCTGCAGATCTTTTGCGGCGCTTATTTTTTGTTCTGTTCTCGATCGCTTGTCCTTCCGGTCATCGAGTTGATCCTCCGTTTCCTTCAACTCGTTTTCGAGGGCGGTCAATCGCATCGTGAGGGTCTTGAGCAGATCGGAGGCCGCTTCAAGCTCACGTTTCTCGGCTTCCAGCCTGGCGATGGCAACCGCCACGGGTTTCCAGTCGAGGTCACGAAAATCAGTGTATTCGCCCAGTTTCGAGAAGATCGAAAGACGCTCCCTGAGGGCGGACTGTTCCTTTTGCAGCGTGCTGATGCGACCGGCAAGTTCAGAAAGGTGTGCTTCCTGCCGCCCGGCTTCCTTTTCCAAAGCGGCGATTTTCTCGGCATTGCTCCACCCAAGAACATAGCGCCGACGATCATCGAGACGATGCCGGTCATCTTTTTCATGCCGTTCCCCAGGTGCCTTGATCTGCCCTGCCCGGGTGATGGCCCTGGTTTCGCGGCGAAACTGTTCCTGAGACAGGCAACAAGCCAGATCAAAGCGGTGAGCCACCTCCCGTTCCATCCAGTCGTAAAAGGGCGAGTCGGGTTTGACCTGTAGCTTGCGCACCAGGGAATCGGGATGTACCGTCGGCAACTCGCCACGCCTCCCATCACGAACCCGGAAATAAACCAGCCTCCCCCGCAGATGCGTGGCGTCAACCCATTCAGTCACCTTGGGGTAATAACGATCCGGAACCAGCAGAGACAATCCGAAACCGTGGAGCAGCCGTTCGATAGCCCCTTCCCAATCACGCTCATCCTCGCGAACCTGCAGCAACTCACCGGCGAACGACATCTCCTCTTCGGCTAAATTCAACGCCTGGCAGAGCAAACGCCGCATGGCGATCTCTTTTTCGTCGATGTTGCTGACCCGAGCTTTCAAACCGTTGATTTCATTTTTCAACCGATCGTATTCACTTCTCCCCTGGGAAAAGTCGACCTCGGCCTGAGTTCGATCATTCTGAGCCTTCGCTTCAGCTTCTTCAGCAGTTTCACGCCACGTTGCGGTTTCAGACCGCTGACGAAGAAATTCTTCCTCAGTCGCGGCGGGGTGCTGCCCCAAGTCGCGGACCAGCTCCTCATAGCGGGAGGCCTTCCGCTTGCGACGTTCCAGCTCGTCCTGTTTCTGCCGGATTTCTTCATTGATGCCCTCGATCCGGTCCCCGCCGTTTTCCGCGATGGTGCGGCGAAGCTCGCGCTCCTGCCCCTGCTGGGCACGCCGCTGCTCCTCCAGACGCTCGATGGCGGCTCCGTGCCGGGTCAACTCCTCGTTGAGCGAGGTGAAACGCCTTTCCAGCAGATCCAGTTTCAGTGTGGCGAACCAGGGTCGCAGGGCATCGCGGCAAGCTCGCAGATCATCCGCCGCTCGAGCCAGTTCCCGATGTCGTTCACAGTCGGCCACCAAAGGCTCCAGCATTTCGACCTGACGTTTGGCCTTGAGAACCGCCTCGTGAGCCCGGTTAAGATCTTCGAAGTGCCCGATCAGGGCGGAGATGCGCGGTGCGACATTGAAGGGCTCAAGCATGTGACTGCGCACGAAGTCGGTCAGGTTTCCCACCGACTTGAGGGACACGGTCTGATGAAAAAGATCCAACGCCTGCTCATTATCGATGCCAAAACGACGACGGAACCATGATCCGTAAGAAGGAAAGCTGTCAAACAGCTCGACACCGCTCCCACGCAGCTGCTTGCGAAGACCGACCATCTCGCTGCCGAACCCGGAAAAATCAGCCGCAATGGAAAGGTCTCGTTCACAGGCTGCATATAAGCGAGCCGGTTGCGTATTGGCTTCCTTCATCCAAAAGACCTGCGCCAGGGTGACGGTTTTTTTGTACCCGGCGTTGTAGAAAACGCCGAGGATCACCGAATAACCGTTAAAGTCGCGCAGTGCGACCGGCCTGGCGCTGCCAAGGGTTTCCTGCCGCTCCGACTTATAATAGCCGAGCACATAGGATTTGAGCGAACGTTCACGGTTGTCGGCTCCTGCCGCCTTGTTGTAGGCAACGCGATGACTCGGTACCAGCAAGGTGGTGACGGCGTCGACCAAGGTCGATTTTCCGGAACCGATATCACCGGTGAGAAGGCCGTTCTTCCCGCCCATGCGCAGCGTCCAGACCCGGCCGTCAAAGGTTCCCCAGTTAAAAACCTCGAGCCGTTGCAGGCGAAATCCGGCCAGCCGGTCATCGGCCATAAATTCCAGATCAAGGGGCTCAGCCATCCATCCCCTCCCGGGGTTTCGCAATTTGTTGTCGATATTCCGCCAGCCGTTCGTCAAAGTCAGCGAGCCACTGCGCATCGACAAACGCCTTGATAATGCGCCGCACTTCAATCATCTGTCCCTGCCCCCGCAAGCGGCGGATGAACCCCAGCTCGGCAATCTTGTTCAAGGTGGCATCGACCTGGTCGATCAGCTTCACCTCGTTGCTGCCCGCCGGAAGAAAAATCCGGATCATCTCCACAACCTCATCCCGAGAAAGGATCAGACGCGTGTCGCCGCCACCGGCGTCAAACTCGGCCAGCTTCTTCCGCAAAAGCGCGAGCAGCAAACTGACCGGATAGGAAAGCTGCCTCCGGACAACCAGGCGTGGACCGGCCGCCAAACTGTCCTCATCGTCATCCTGCCGGGAACGCAAAAAAGCGTATCCTTCCGCCTCGTCGAGCATCAACTCCAGGCCGAGCACGGCCACATAATCCCGAACCCCCGCTTGCCGATTCAGAAGCAAGCCCCACAATCCCGGATTCTCCTCCCGATACAGCACCCCTTTGAGCAGAGGAACCACCACGGACGAGAGTTCGTGATCCGGCCTGACCGGGTGGCTGGAGTCGATATCGGTCACATTCATCATCAGTTCCTCAGCAAAATAATGCGCGGCAAGGTCGCCCGGCGCATGACACCCGTCTCCAACTGCCAGCTCACCTGCTCCTGTACGTCATCGTCCACGGCCGTTTTGGGCCATTCACCGGCCAGCTGCAAATAGGCAACCAGTTCGGCCAACCCGTGACGCAGTGGATGGCGACCCACCACATCGGCAAGGCTTATCTGGCTGCGGACCTGGAGCTCCTGGCGGATATTTCTGGCCAATTCAGCCCGGTCAACCACCACCTGCTCGTAGAGAACTGCCGTATCCACATCCGCATCCCCTTCATCCAGCGCCATCTCAACAATGAGGGGCTTGAGCGGTGGCCGGTAAAGAGGCCGCTCCATGGGAAGCTCGACAGCCGCGGAGGTCTCGACCAAAGGCATAAAATCCCCCGTCGGAAACTCTTCGCGCAACGCCAGCGCGTGGTTTTCAATGCTGTGCAGGATGTCCATGATGCGCCGATTCTCCAGCCAGGCCTGATCGTCGAGAAACCGACGCAGCTGCTCGGAGAGTTTGGCCACCGTTCGTTGGGTATGTTCCCCCGCTTCCAGCCAATCGTAATGCACACGCTGCAGACGGGTTTCGGGGCGCATGGCCAGGATCGGCGGAAGGGACAAGACCTGTTCCAGCAAGCGGCTCAACTCTTCCTGCCGGGACTGGGACATCAGGAAGTCCCAAAAGGCGCGAAAGCTCCTCCCTTGATCGGAATCGGCTATGGCATCGCGCTCGCCCATGATCTCTTCGAGCAGTGCCCCCTTGGCTCCTTCCCACAGTGCAATGCGCTCGCGTACCCGCCGGTCCAGCATGCGGAAATTGTGTTCTACTTCGCGAAAGTCGGCCAGCAGTTCCCGCGCAAGTTGCAGAAACTGCTGGAAACGGTCCTTCAGGGCCGTGTCGTCCAAGAGCGGGATGTCGCCCGCCAGAATGCGAGCGATTTCCGCATCGATATCGCTGCGGCGTTTCTGCATTTCGGCGATCCGAACGTGCGGATCGGTCTGGCTCCCCTCGCTCATCTGCCGAAGCAGTTCGAAAAGGGTGAGCAGACGGGATTCCGTGCCGACAAAGGCGCGTTCGGTCAACCCTTCCAGCCAGGCCAAGGCCTTTTCCGTCGCCGGAGTCAAGTCAAAGTGCGGTTCGTCCGTTTCTGCCGGATAGAATTTCCGCAGCCACCCCTTGTCGTTTTCGGCCCAGTCATTGAGATAGCCTTGGGCGGTTCCGGGAAAGGCTTCGGCCCCCAGCTGCTCGCGCAAGGCGAAGAGCTCATCTTCCAACGCCTCGACCAAGTCTGCCTGGGGAAGATTCCGCACATTGGGCACGATGAACACCCGGTGGAGAAAACCGGCCACCAGCGGCGCATGATGGGCGCGCAACAACCGCCAGGCCGGGTGGTTCTGGCGGAGCAGTTCTAATGTGGTGTAGTCCAGTGCCATATCGCCATCCCGGGGTTACCCATCGCCATGCCGGGCCGCCATCACTCCGACGCCGCCGCGCCGGGTCATGCCGTAAAGCCTGGTGCGGCTCATCCGGATGCAGCCCGCCCGTTCATCCATGATCAGCCCTTTATCGAATGTACCCATGACCTCACCGGTCGGGAGAGATTCACAGTGAAAAATTGATAAGGGAAGATAACCCTGAGCACCCATAAAAGACAAGATGAAAAACAGAACACCTGGCTTTTGCTGAATTATCCAGCGTCGATTCAACCCTTAAAGGGGCAGCCGATTTGTGGTCCAGAATCGTCGCAATTTTCGCAAGGTTTTCCCCAGTCGTTATTGTATTTTATTGAAAAGCCCGGAGGGAACGACGACCTACCGCAAAACAGTCTCAAAGCCCGCGCTCCTCGTAACTCCTTGATAATATACGCCGAAGTCATCTCACACAACAACTTCCCGACAACCCGACCAGAGAAACGATTTTCTCCCCTGATTTCCCGGCACCGGACGACGGTGACGGGTTTGCAGTAAAACCGGACAGGTGGAGCAATTTGAGCGGCGGCAATTTTGATTCATTGGGCATCCCCGCCTTCCTGCGGAGAATCGTCATCAGCTACCGCTTCCGATCCTGCCCATTCGCTGGTGATTTTGTCCCAATCGATTGGCCGAGGTTCTTCGTTAGTCCATACACTCCAGAAATCCGGGTCGTCAGATTCCGGTCTCTGACCGTCCTCCAGATGTTTCACCTCGACGAGCGCGGGTACCTTTGAGGCGATGCCCAGGAGAATGCAATGGCGTGTGGGCAGGCTGGGCAGTTCCCGAAGCAGTCCGCGTGCGTTATCAGGAACCAAGCGGGAGATCAGCTCCTGATCCCTATCATTCGTGATCCGGTGGAGGAGGAATGAATTGCATTGAGACAGTACCGTTTCGGATAGTTCGGAGGGCCTCTGTGATGACAGCACAAGTCCCAATCCGAACTTGCGCCCCTCTCTCGCGACTCGTTCAAAAATCCCTCGACACATATCAGCAGGACTTGGGATGTCGTCGCCATGAGGAAGGCGCTTTGCCACGAATGTGTGTGCTTCTTCCAGGACGAGCACGGTGGGTAAGTTCTGATTATTGTGTTTTCGGTAACGCTGTAGTGATTCCAGTATTAAACGTGACGAAACGGCAATAACAAGATGGAGAATTTCATAAGGAACAAGGGACAGGTCTATTACTGCCACCGGACCATTAGCTCCACCATCGGAGCCGACATGAAGGTCGAGCCAATCTTTCAGCGATATTGAGGAATCAGGGTTGATAACGCCATTCATTCTCGGATCTGACATGATCCCCTTGATCCGCATCGTCAGGGTAGAGATGAATTGGGAGGCCGATCCACCTTCTTGCATGGCCAATGACTCAAGATGCTCAGCCAGCACATGAGGATCAAAGGGCAGTGGAGAATCTTCGTTCACTGTCCCAACATCTTCGCCTTGGGGAAATCCTTGGAGGACATTTTCGATCCATTGATCGACAGTGTTTAAATCGTTGTCACCAAAATCGTTGAAGCCAGTTCTTCCACCGCTTGTCCATTTTCTGCTATCAACCACTTCAGTAATGGCTGCCGCCGCACGCTCTGTTCTTGTTTTAATGTCGCCAGTGAGAGTGGGACAGTAGGCTGTAATATCTTCGATAAAGCGGCTTAGCTGCTGTCCGCAGTTGTTATTGATAGGAAAGCCGGATGCGCCTGTGCCAGCAAACTGCAGCAGATAAGACTTTAGCGACTTGCAACGAGCCCTCAGTCGATTTTCTATGGTGAGCGTTATTTGCTTATTCGATCTTAGATTTCGCAATGCTTCTTGCAACAACGGCCTTTGAGCGCGTGGTGCCGCCTGGGCAACTGCTGCCCACTCCGAGCTATTCCACATCCAGGCAGGCAAAGTGAATTCAGCGGCATCGGTGTTGGTAAGCGGTGGGACCTGAAACACCCTGCAGCCCGCTCCCAAGTCCTGAAAACATTTCGAATACTCGCCATTAGGATCAAGGATTATCAAACGTGCGTTTGGATTGTCTTGTCCGTTTTGAGCTTCCTCGGCTCCCGCAGGAATCTCGGGTTTCTTTATAGATGTCTGAGCCGATTCAACGGCAGATCGTACCAAGGCCGCCAAGGTGCAAGACTTACCACTGCCAGTGTTACCCAAAACGGCGAGATGGCGGCCAAACAGCTTGTCAGGGTCAACCGCAATTGGCGCATCATACGCGATAGGACAGGTCCCCAGTGGAACTCGGCTGTCCTTGTCTTGCCCGGTAACTATGGCAATGGTTTGCTCCCTTGTTGGCAGAATTACTGGATCGCCAACTGATGGGAAGCTCTGGACACCTCTTTCGAGCCTCCATTTATTCTTTTCCGAAAGCAGGGTCCCAATCGGACACACTGCCATTTTTCGCAGCGGGAATGGCAGGTCGATCAGGCCGAAATCCTTGAGCCCTTGTCGTTTGGGATAGGCCGATCTTTCCACCCCCAGCCATACGACGATCCCGACGACCGCCCCAGATTCGTTGGGCAGTAGAACGAAATTGTTTATTCTCGGAAATGGGGTCGGGACGCCTGTATTGAGGGCAGTGTTTCTGGGAGAATCTATGTCCAACAAAACCTTGATTTCATCTGGGGCAACGCTCTCCACCGTCCCGATTGTCAGGGATGAAATCTTGGAGATCGGTGAGGTCATGCCTCGTCCTCCTCGACTTTATGTGAGGATGGTTCCCAACCGCGATTCCGAAGCAATTCCGTCTGCCGGATGGTGATGCGATCTATTGCGGGCTTCGGAAGGTAGTTTTCGACCAAGGTCGGCATGTTTCCAAAGTGCGGACCGATCAATAGCGATATCTGCGCTTTCCTGCCGACCTGTTTACAGAAGGAGCCAATCCGCCCCCCTTCATCACCAAAGGAAATAATGACTATATGCGTCGATGGAATTGTCAGCATGTCGGCTATGGTGCGGTTGATGTGTTCGTCACCAAAACCATAGCCATAGGTGACAAGAACCGAGTTCGGGCGACAGACCGCAGCTGCATAATCACGAAATAGCTCGACGTAGGGATATTCGGATGTCTCTCGGTCCTTGGCTGAGTTCGGGTAGATCATCACGGAATCGCTTGGCTGGTCGTTGATCGCTGGATGGTCATCCTGCGGGCCGAATGGTAACCCAACCTTTCTTACAAAGCTTTTTCGGTAAACCCAGTCCAATGACCCGTGAAGCTTGGTAAGACGAACTACGCCCTCCAGATAACGTGGCTCACCACGTATACCAGGTGGGTTGTAGTGCATATCGATGTCCAAGCGCGAAGACCTGAAAATCGATTCAAGGCAGCCGACGAAGCGATCAAGCAAATGCAGACCCGCCAGATCTGCGCCATATTCGATAAGCCGGTCGTAATTGGTCGTGAAGATATGGAGGCGCTCCCTGGTCGCAGTCCGGCTCGAGAAACTGAGCAGAAAAGAGACAAGCATGACAAGCGGATCGAGCTTCTCCGAAGCTTCTTCCCCACCTTTTTCTTCGACCGCAGGGTCGGCATCTTCTGGTTCAGCTGCTGCGCATTTTTCGACCGCTGATTTCAGATCTCGTTCGGTTTTGGATATACCGTTCAGAAACTTTTTGAACAAAGCATCAAGCGCGGTGGTGACCTCGGTATGGCGATCATCGCCCAGAATTTTCAAGCCTTGGGCCAGCGCGTTGGCAGCCCGGATCTGATCCTCAATATTTGCCTCGCCGCGCCCCATGGCCACAGCGGCCTGCTGAGCGGCATCCTTCAGCTTTTCGTCCAGTGGGAAGCCACCATAGTCACAAGCCATGTCAGCTGCGCTGGTTCCGGCCTGATATGCAACTGCCTTTGTGAAACCGCTACCAAGCAAGAGAGCAAGGTGCTCACTCTGAAAAACAGCCGCCAACCAGGGTTCGATATGCTTTTTCTGGAGCTCGATGCTTTTGCTGTCATCGGGGTCTTGTACGTCAAGGTTTTCCTCGTTCCCGATGCGATAAACGTGAGTTCCCCATATCTTCATTGCCGCCCCTCCTGATCCGTGCTGTTCATAGACAAAACATCTATCTTGTTCCTGAGAGGTCTCATACTCGCGCCCCTCCCATGCCGACAATCTCCATCAGCTTTCCATAGCTGGTCACCACGTCGTATTTCACGTGTTCGGGATCAATCTTGCGGTTGATCTCTGCGAAGAACTTGCGGGCACATTCGATTTTCGTATGCTCGATGGCCCGAAGTTCCATACTGGACATGGAGCCCTTGGTCTCGGCGACGAAATAGATGTGCTTGACCGAGCCTTCCTTGAAAGAAATGGCCCAGTCCGGGTTGTAGTCGCCGACGGGAGTAGGAATCAGGAAGCCTCGGGGAAGCTTTGCATAAACGACCACCTCGGTGCTGGTATCCAGCTCTTTCACAAACTCCCGCTCAACCTTGGAGTCGGTGATCACATAGTCGTAGATGTGGTTCTTCAGCTTCTCGCTGGCCTTGGTGAAGTCCTGCTTGCTCTGGCCTGCTGTGAAAATATCGATATCGTGAGTCTCGGCAATGTTGTCGTAGCTTAACCGCTCGATGATGATCGTGGCCTTCTGCTCATTGATAAGCCGTGAGCTTTCGGCAATGAAATGCTCCGGGTTTTGTTTGAATTGCTTGAACACCGATGCCTGAACACCGTTCAATATCTCGGCGATGGTCTTTCTCGTCAGTTGGGTGTTTTCGGCAATTTTCCCGAGCAGGTCATAGGTGACCATGGAATGGATTGAGGCATTATGGGTTTCGACTGATGTATTGGTCAGCGTGAATCCGTCACCGCGTCTGAGTTGACCATCGGTGATCTGATCGCTCTGGAGGCCGCTTTGGATGGTGTACTGCAGTGGGGTCACCCGCAATTCTTTGTCCAGAGCCCGGATGCTGTTTCGGATAAGTTCACTGGAATCGAACTCGACACGGTAGACCGCCTTCTGATTGATTCGGCTCCAGAGCGCCTTGAACTCTTTCTTCTCGAAGTTGGCATTCAGCGGATTGGTCTTCGGCTTGCGGTCATCACCCACGTCGGGCAGCTGGGACTCGCTGAAGACGCTGTCGATCAGGCCAAAAATCTGGTCCGCATGAGGGGCAAGCTCGGGCGGAAGCGCCGCCAGGGTCCCGTTGGCTTTTGCCTCGTGGTAGGCTTCGGCGACCTGATCCTCGTCATCGTTATAGTCGTTTTTGAGCAGATACTTGTATATCTGCTTGGCCATGACCGGGGTAATTTCCACCGTACCGGTTTCCGTGGTGATGACCTTCCCGGTGAAGTAAGCTTCGTCCGCCTTGCGGGGGCGTGCAGAGAGGGAGTCGCTGATCTCACGCTGAAGATTCCCGACGAAGTCCTTGTAGCTCTCGCTTGCGACTACGGTCAGGATATTCACGTCATGGACCGTTGCCGGGTTGTCCATGCGATCCCCGAGCTGGTTGACGCTGATCCGCAAACCCCGGCCAACTTCCTGGCGGCGCGAGATCGTGTTGTCGCTGTGCTTGAGCATGCACATGACGAAGACATTGGGGTTGTCCCAGCCTTCCCGCAGAGCGGAGTGGGAGAAAATGAATCGGACCGGTTCCGCGAAGGAGAGCAGCCGTTCCTTGTCCTTCAGGATCAGATCATAGGCATCCACGTCATCGGAAAGCCCGGCTTCCTCTCCACGCGTCTTGAAGCTCGGATCGGTGAGCTTCTTGGTTTTCTTGTCGATGGAGAAGTAACCGTTGTGGGTGCGGCCAACCTGAATGCCCTTCAGATATTCCTGATACACTCCACCATCCAAGGGAAGAAGGCTTAAATATTCGGCTCTTAGCCGTTCGTATTCTTCTTCAAAAATCCTGGCGTACTCTCCCTGTTCATCGGCCTGGCTATAGTCCCGGTATTTGACCACTTCGTCGATGAAGAAAAGGGACAGCACCTTGATGCCCTGGGCAAAGAGTACCTGCTCCTTCTCAAGGTGAGCTCTTATCGCCTCCCGGATCTGAATCCGCCGGATGGCCATTTCCGTAATGTCGCCGGTTGCATCGCCCGCACTCAGAATATGGCCGTTGGTGAACTCCACCGTGTCCTTGTTGGCGTCGATCTGGGCGATGACAAAGCCGCGATATTGGTCCAGCTCATTTGATTCAACGAACAGATCCTTGCCGCGCTCCAGGCGTTTGACGATCCGCTTGATCCCGCCGCCCTGGCGCACTTCCATCTCGATTCGGGCAACCGGTGCCTTTTTGGAAATTTCGATGGATTCCAGGTAGAGATAGGCGTTGGTGCCAGCCAGGCCCTTGACGGCGATTCCGCGCACCGCGATCTTCTTCACCAGCTTCTGGTTATAGGCATCCAGGGCATCGAGGCGGTGGATTTTGTTGTGCGTGGTCCGGTGGGTGGCCGAGTAGCGCAGGATCATCAGCGGTTTGAACTTGGCCAGCGCCTCCAGCGTCTTTTTGCCCTCCATCTTTTGGGGTTCATCCAGGATCAGGATGGGGCGGTTGCTGCTGATCACATCGATAGGCTTGCGCGACTGGAAATCGTCCAGCTCGTCATAGATGCGACGGTTATCCTTTCCCGTGGCATTGAACGCCTGGATATTGATGACCATGACGTTGATGCCCGCATCGGATGAGAAGCTTTCCAGATGATGCAGCTGCCTGGAGTTGTAGGCAAAAAAGCGGGCCTTCTTGCCGTAGCTCTTAGTGAAGTGTTCGGCGGTAATCTCCAGTGATTTGAGCACGCCCTCACGGATGGCTATGCTGGGCACTACCACGATGAACTTGGTCCAGCCGTACCGCTGGTTCATCTCGAAGAAGGTTTTGACGTAGCAGTAGGTCTTGCCGGTCCCGGTTTCCATCTCCACGTCAAGGTTGACCTTGCATCCGGCGCTGGACACCAGCTTGTCCGACAAGGGCAGATTCTGCCGCCGCTGTACGGCATGGATATTGGTCAGCATCTGGGCATCGGCCAGCTGGAGATCGGCATTCTTGAAGCCGCTCTGCTCAATTTCCATTCCCGGCAAAGCCGGTCCCTGTGCCAGCAGCTTTTTGTTTACGCCAGGGTCGATCCGGTACGCAATGCCCGAAGAATTCACCTGCCCGGCAAAGCAGTCAACCACGGAATCAACCGCGTTGGTCTGATAGGGCTGGACTTTGAACTTCAGTTTCATGCCAAGCCCTCCTTATATTGATTTTACTTCAGTGCCCGGAGACATCTGCTTAAAGATCTGCTCCACGTTGATCTTGACGGCGTCGGAGACAAAACCGGTGTCGCGGAACACAACCCGCAGCGGCTCAAACCGGGCCAGCTCCTTGACCAGGTCCTCATTCACGCCGGTATCGAAGCAGGCGACAAGATCGTAGGGCAGCTCATTGACGAAAAAGACGGTCTTACCCTGGATTGACTCTTTCCGAATAGGAAGTGAAAGATCCACGCCCCAGGCCAGCAGCACCTGGAAGAGCAGGTCTTCGGGCTTGCGGTCCGGCTTGATGTTGTCGGTGAAAATTTTCAGCTGACTTTGCTCGATGGCGTCCGGGTTATAGTAGACGTCGGCCATGTTGGATGAATCGACCTTGAGGACACGGAAGCCGATGTCCCTGTTCCAGCCTTCATGACATTCGCCTTCAAGAATCTTCTTGCCCGCGCGCCTAAGTCGTTCTTTGCAAATATCGGAGACATACTTGAGACCTTCCTTAAAGGCCTCGGATTCTTGCGAGGCAGGCTCACGCAACTGAACTAAGATAGATTTCCGCGTGCCACCATCCTCGGCATTAAGCTCCATGACTGCATGAGCTGTCGTGCCACTACCAGCAAAAAAATCCAAAACAATATCCTCGTTCGTCGATGATGTTATTGTATCAATTAGTCTCTTCAAGAGCTTTAAGGGCTTCTTGCCATTGGGAAATGTCACCCCTCCCTCCAGAGCAACGCCGCCAGCCGTTTTTATGTCTGACCAAAAGTCGCCTGGATTGTGCTGCAGATATTTATCCGCAAAAAGAATACGAATTCGAGGATCTCGACTTTCCTCATCAAAATATGTTTTAAAAAGGCTCAACTTGCCCCGTGACGACAGGACTGCGGAGAGTTCTTGCCCGTCCTTCCGGGATTCAAGCGCACGATCCTTTAGGCTACCTGCTCCAACAGCCTGAATAATCCGCCATGCATTGGCCCATTTAAATTCATCCTTTTCAGAATCTGACGATAGCCCAATGTCACGAAAGTGACGTGTAAGGGAGCATATTTTTGCTCCATAAGCGAGTTGATTGAGTTCCTTCAGATCTCTTTCAGTGGATATTTCTTGATAGATCAACTCTTTTATCCGCTCAATTCGCTCCCTGTCTAAGTCGAGCACTATTTCTTTATATTCGTCATTCCAAGATTCATTTGCTACCTGCACAGGCTTAATTGAAATTTCTGGGCTGCGCCGGTAAAAAAGTATATATTCCTTAGTTTTCGGAAATCGGCTACTAGCGTGGGACATCTTTACGCCCGTAGCTTCTGACAATTTAACAGATATACAATTGACAAAATTCTCTTCACCAAATAGCTCATCGCATATTTTTCGCAGATTATGCTGTTCGTTGTCATCTATCGAAATAAATATAGCCCCGTCTTCAGAAAGAAGATTTCTAACCAATTTCAAGCGGGAGTACATCATAGATAGCCAATCGGAGTGAAATTTCCCATTGGCCTCTGTATTCGCCACCAGCCGATTACCTTCTTCATCCTTCTGGTTCGACCTTTTCAGGAATTCCTCTGTGTTCTCGGCAAAATCGTCGTCATAGATAAAGTCATTCCCCGTGTTGTACGGCGGGTCGATGTAGATCATCTTGACCTTGCCGAGGTAGGTCTCCTGGAGCAGCTTCAAGGCCTCCAGGTTATCGCCCTCAATAAACAGGTTCTTCGTGATATCAAAATCCACGCTCTCTTCCTGGCAGGGGCGCAGAGTCCTGGCGATGGGCGCGTTGGCGGCGAGTAGCGCCTCGCGTTTCCCTGGCCAGTTGAGGTGGTAACGCTCCTGTGGGCCTTCCACGATGGATTCGGACAACTCCTGCCGCAACTGGTCGAAATCGACCGCAAGCTTCAGCTTGCCGTCTTCGCTCTGGGCCTCGGTCACGCAGCCGGGAAACAGCTCGCGGATACGGGCAATGTTTTCCTGGGTCAGGTTCGGGGAGTGCATTTTCATCTTTTCCATCATGTCCGTCCTTTAGGGTGTGACTGCCGCCCCGCTGGCAGACAGCGGACGGGTCAGATTTTCAAGTTCTTGTTTCAGGTCACGCAGCTCGGCGTTGATCGCGACCTTGCGGTTGAATTGTCTCTCTTTGCGGAGCCGGGCCTCGCAACGCTCTAGCTCTCGTTGCTTGAGGCGAATGAGCTCCATCCGTTCCACCCGCGCCTGCAACCCTTCATCCGGCCGTGCCGGGTACGGCATCAGGGGCATCAGCAAGTGACCATAGAGCGCCTCAAGGTCGAAAACCATCGGCAGTGGCTTGCGTGGCATATCGCCGGAAGCCCAGTCGCTATCGAAATATTCACTGATGACCCACTTGCTGGCATCCGCTTCACTCGGCCGCTTAAGGGCGGCGACAGGTTTTACTTTCCCGTCGAACCGAAGCTCAAAAATGATCGGGAAGGGAATGGCCAGGTCAATGCAGCGCAGCACCTCGGGTTTGAGCTCGTCCCCCTTGAGAGCGATGCTGAAGATCTGGATTTCAGGTACGGCCTTTGATGCCTTCAGGTTGACTGTCTCGGGGGCAAGCTTGTGCTGCCAGACGATCTGTTCCACCTGCCGGACAAATAACTGTCTGACGGCGCTACTTACGCTTCCGTGCTCGTAGATTTTGTTCTTGGGCAGCACGCGTCCGAAGACGGCGTTCTTTGGATAGTCGAAGAGCACGGTTGTCATCCTTCCTCCTGCACCACGAGAAAGGCGACGAGCTCGAAATCGTCAAGTCCGGCGATGGTATTCACAAGGGCCGTGGTTCTGCCGCCGGAGAACAGGCTATCCAGATCCTTTTCCTCCTTGACGTCGATCATCGAACGGATCGCGGCACTCAGCAGGTCGGAACAAGCCATCATGTTCCGGCCTTCGTCGGTCTGCTGATTAAAGAGACGGCAGACCGCCTGAATGGGTTCCGGTTGTCCCTTGCAGCTGGATCGCACCAGGTCGAGCAGTGTTTTGACCTCGGTGTGGTTGGCAATGACCTGGCCGTCGCCAGAGATATAGATCAGGTAGAAAGGATGCAGCCGGTTCTGCTGATTGATGTTGACCTCATGATTGCGGTTGCGCAGGGCAAAGATGACACCGGGGTGCAATCCCATTGCGGGCCGGGCTGGGACAACCGCATGCATGCCATTAGGCACGTTGGCAAGGTCGCCATTGGTTTTGACATAGTTCAGCAGATCCATCCGGAAGTCGTTCAGGCCGAGATCGGTGATGGATACTCCAGTCTTCAGATCTTCCAGTTCGATCACCTCTTCCTGCAAGCGCCGGAGTTGCTCCTTTCGATACGAAATCTCGCTGCTTTTTGCCGTGAGGACGTTGTCGTCGCCGGTGGCCGTCACGTCGGCAATGACCATCCGGTTTTCAACCCGTTCCTTGAGATTGATGTATTCATCCAGAGAAATGTCGGGCCAATAATTCACCAGTTGGATGGTCTTGTTGATGGAGCCGATGCGGTCGATCCGACCGAATCGCTGAATGATGCGAACCGGATTCCAGTGGATGTCATAGTTGACCAGGTAATCGCAGTCCTGAAGGTTCTGCCCCTCGGAGATACAGTCGGTGCCAATCAGCAGGTCCAATTCGGCCGGTTCATTTGGCAACACCTGAGCCTTCTCCTTGGCGCGAGGAGAAAAAAGCGTCAACAGCGACTGGAAATCATAATTCTTTCTGAGGGTTGATTTCGGCGTATCCTTGCCGGTTACTTTTCCAGTGTGCAGCCTCTGCGTTGCCAGTAGGGTATCCGCCAGGTTGTTGTAGAGGTAATTCGCTGTATCGGCAAAGGCAGTGAAAACAAGAACTTTTCTATTGCCGTCATTGATAGGGTTTTCAATCTTGCTGAGAATCAGGGCCTTGAGGTGTTGCAGCTTGGCGTCGTCCTCGGGTGTGACTTTTGCCATGGACTCCAGCAAGGCGTTAATGACTTCCAGATCAGCCTTCAGGTCGTGTTCCCACGAAGGAAGATCCATGTCCGCAAGGTTTATCTTCACCTTGCCGCCGATCTCGGCGTCCTCCAAAACGGGGATATCGTCCTCTTCGGCTTCGAGGTTTGCCAGACTATCGGTCCAGTCAGAGACACTGCCAGCATCGCCTGCAACCCTGAATGAATCGATTTTGCTCAGGGTGCGAGCGTGGTTGTCGTGCAGGCTTTTCAGGGTGAGCCGGAATGCCTCAACCGAGCTTTCCAGACGTTTGAGCAGATTGGTCGTCATCAATGCCTGCAGGCTTCGTTCGCGGTCCGCCTGCTTCAGCTTCCCTTTGCCACCTTCCACCTGCGTGTCGTACAGGTCTTCATATTTTTTGAGCCGACTGGGCAGGATGTAGCTGATCGGGGCGTAAACGGCGAGCTTGAGCAGCGAGAGCTGTTCAAAGATCTCATTAAAGCTCATGACATCCGTGCGGCCGGTCAGTGGCGAATGGAATGACAGCGGTTTGCGGCGCTCGGGAAACTGGCCTATGTCACTGGTGTCGTAGAAGGTCTGGATATGTTTGCGCGAACGGGCAATGGTGACGCTGTCAAGCAGTTCAAAGAAGTCAAAATCAAGGGAATCCAGAATAGCCCGCGCCGTGCGATCCTCGGGTGCCAGTTTTGACCACTGGTTGAAGACCGTCTGGGCATTGCGGAAGATTTCTTCCACTGATCTGCCTGTGCGCAGCTTCTTGCTGAGATTTTCAGAGTCGCCTTCGTAAGCCAGCGCGAGTTGGTTGCGAAGATCATTGAAGCGGTTATTGACCGGAGTAGCGGACAGCATCAGAACCTTGGTTTTAACGCCCTGGCGGACGACCTGGTTCATCAGTTTCTGATAGCGGGTTTCCCGGTCTTTAACGGCATCGTTGTTGCGAAAATTGTGCGATTCGTCGATCACGACCAGATCATAATTTCCCCAGTTAACGCGGTTCAGAGGAATGCCGAACGACTCTCCCGAGGTGCGGGAGAGGTCGGTGTGGCACAGAACGTCATAATTGAAGCGATCCCTGGAGAAGATGTTGGTCGTCAGGTTTCTGTTGTAGTTCAGCCAGTTGTCAGCGAGTTTCTTGGGGCACAGCACCAGCACCGAGCGGTTGCGCAGTTCGTAATATTTCACAACAGCCAGAGCCGTGAATGTTTTACCAAGCCCCACGCTGTCGGCCAGGATGCAGCCGTTGTAGGTTTCCAGCTTATTGATAATGCCTATGGCGGCATCTCGCTGAAAGTTGAAAAGCTTGTTCCAGACCAGCGTGTCCTGATAACCCGTGCGGTCGTTGGGCAGGACGTCTTCATCGATATCATCGAGAAAATCACTGAAGATGTTGTAGAGCATCAGGAAGTAGATGCGCTCGGGTGAATTTTCCTGATAGACCGACGCGATATGATCACAGATTGCGGTGGTTACATCTTCAAGTTTTGTTGGATCATTCCAGATCTGGTCAAAGAGCTGAAGGTATGTCGATGTAAAGGCCGTCTCGTCTACCCGGTTGACGATGTTGGAAACGGCATCACCCTGCTGATATCCCAGATCCACGGCGGTAAAACCATGCAAAGGCATATATGCCGCTTCCAGCGAAGGCCCCTGAATGCAGGCAAACTGCTGCATCGGGGATTTGGTCTTGTTGGAGCGGAATTTGGCTTTACGACGCATCCATTCGGCGCACTCGCGGGCAATAGCACGTTGGGTGAGCTTATTGCGAAGCTGGATTTCAAATTCGGAGCCGTAGAGGCTGCGTTCCCGGTTGGCCTTGGGGATAAAAAACTCTCGGCGTTCTTTTCTGAGTTTGTCGGTGACTTCATTGGGGACGAATGTTGGTGCTGTGAAGATGAATTCCAACGACTCAATCTTTGCGAGCTCGGACTTTAAAGCTTCATAGGCATAGATCGAAAAGCACGATGCCGCGATCTTCAATTTGGCCTTGGGGTGGATGGAAGCCTTCAGATCGTCGCCCAGCAAAGAATTGATGTTGTCGATGATCTTCATTCGTCAGAACCCTTCTTGTTGCGGTCTGCCGCGCCGCCAGCCTTCACCCACTCGTCGACCTCATCTTTCTTGAACTTCCAAAGACGGCCCATGCGATGGGCGGGCATCGCATGCTTGTCGATCCAGCGGTAAACGGTGTCACTGCTGACACCGAGGTACTTGCCTATCTCGTCTACTGATAACCAGCGGTCTTCCATCTCGGCCATTTCTCTAGCTCCTCATGGGCGATTGGTTTTCTTGCCACGCCAGAGGCGGTAACGGGGATGCTGGGCACAGCTTCCCCAACCTAAAACATCCGGTACCATACTTTAGGCAGGGGCCGATTGTCAAACGCTTTCGTCCGGATAAGGCCGCAATGGTCTGCTCACGGGCGTAACCACTCGCCATTGGCGAATCTCTCGCCGTGAGACGGGCATGGCATCCGGGTTGCCGATGGCCCGCACATCCTCATGGCGGATGGTGAGCATGGTCATGAGCGGCACCTCCAGCTCGCGGCAGGCCGAGGCGGCGGAACAGGTGGTCGGCGTTGTAGATGGTTCCGATGACGATTCCGGACGGGATGGGGAGTAATATCGTACCCTCGACGTCGATGGCTCGTGTGTGGCACGCATCCCCAACCTGACGAGGTCGACCCCGGGCATCGTCGCAGCCCTGATCAACGGCAAGGAGCCCAACGGACTCTCGCTGGCCAAGCGGCCCAAGAGCTTCCCCGAAGACGTGGCCGATCAGCGCCGCCAGTTCGGCTTCGCCACTGACTGACGATTGGACCAGAAACCACGCCAGAGAGCCGACCATCTGCTTCGGCTTTTCTTCTTTAAGGGGCAGGAAACCGGAGTTGACCACACTTTTTTTCACGGCCGATGCGGGTGATTTCGAAAAAAACGTCCGGTTGCGGCATCGAGCGATGACCTGAGACAACCGCCAAAAACGGCAACCAGCCGCAAACCCATATCAATCAAGGATGTAGCTTTCCGGACGAGCTTCGGACTTGGTCCGGAGAAAACAGAGAATCAGGGGCCAAACAGAGAAAGAAAGGCTGGAGGATGGGGAGAATCGATGGTGCGGAGAGGTGCTTTGGAAAGATATGAAACAGGCGCAAACCATTTAGAAGCAAGGGGAAAAAGAAAACCCGTCACCCTGGAGAATGACCCCAGAGAGACGGGTTTGTCTTTTGTAAATGGTGGAGGCGGCGGGAGTCGAACCCGCGTCCGAAAATATTCCACTGCAGTTTCTACGTACGTATCCTTTGTTTTGTCATTCGCACTCTGTAACGCCCAAAGGCAGGCTTTACTGATTGCTATCCCATGTGAATTTCGCCCTGTTCCCCACAGGAAAAGGTTAGGACTATCCTGCCTGAAATGACGCCCCCTCTGATCCGACAGGAAAAATCAGAAAGAACGTTAGCCGACTAAGCGGCTAATGCGTACTCGTAGTCGTTTGCGAGTATTGTTTTCCTACCTGTTTAACGAGGCCTGTAGGAACCTCGGTACGCTTCTACAGCTTCAACTATCCCCGTCGAAACCGTGACGCCCCCTTTTTTCAATGAACACGATACTTCACAAGTATCCATATTTATTTTTTATTATAGTAATACTGCATTTTCCTAAAGTCAATAACTCTTTTGATCGTCAATATTATTAATAAATTCCGCATCCCTACCCTTCTCTGCTTCGGCTGCGCAGGCCACGTTCCATTGCACGGCGGTCCTCCTTTAATTTAATATCTTCTCTTTTATCATAGAGTTTTTTACCCCGGCCTACGCCGATTTCGACTTTGATCCGACTATTATTGAAGTAAACCTTCAAGGGAATCAGAGTAAATCCCTTTTCCCGCGATTTCCCGTAAAGTCTCCGGATTTCCCGTTTATGCATAAGCAGCTTGCGTACACGCTCCGGCTCGTGATTCGATATATTGCCATGGGAATAAGGCCCGATATGCATTCCGTAAAGATATATTTCTTCATCCTTGACCGCTACATAACTGTCTTTTAAATTTCCTTTACCGTCGCGCAGGGCTTTGACTTCTGTTCCTGCCAGGACAATCCCGGCCTCATAGGTATCTTCAATAAAATAATTTATTCTGGCCGTCTTGTTCTGGCAGATTATTTTTTCCGGCTTTTCCTTTTTTGCCACTTCTGTTTCACCCTGGGTTTCTTAATAAACCCTTTGTAATTTCTTTTGCCGTCTCTCTTCTGCATTCAGTGCCGATTAACGGTTTATTGCCCTGAAATTCAGCTTATCAACGCCGCAATCTCCATGCCGCATGAATCCGACTTCCGGATACGATGCAAGCCAGGCAGATAGTCCATCTTAACGTGACTCATCGCTTTGAAGATATTAGCACGGATATCCTTGTTCTCCTTTTCCAGAGAATCCAGCAGGTTCTTGATGTACCTCCGTCTAGAAACGGGGTTGGTGGGACAGGAGGATTCGACAATCGGGAATTCTCGTTCCCGGCTGTATTTCTTGATCAGTTCCTCACGGATATAAGTCAGAGGACGGATAATGTGCATCGATCCACCGAATATCGGCTGATCCGGCATCATCGTGCTGATTTCACGTCCATAAAACATGTTGATGAGCAGGGTTTCGATCATGTCGTCCTGGTGATGGGCCAATGCAATCTTATTGCAGCCTATTTCACCTGCAATTTCGAAAATCCGCTTTCTACGGAGTCTGGAACAGAGAAAACAGGGATTTTTTTTGTTGTAGTCGCTGTGGGACAGTGGGCCGATATCGGTCTTCTCCATCACGTAATTGTATCCACCAGCCTTCATATAACTTTCCAGCCTGTCATACCCGGCCGCGTCCGGATCAAAACCAGGGTCGATGTGAACGACGGTCAGAGAGAATTCCGGGACAAAAATCATAGGAGTGTTGAGCAGATCCAGAAGGGCAAGACTGTCCGCTCCGCCGGAAACGCCGACAAGCACGTGATCCCCCTCTTCAATCATCCGGTAATCCATGATGGCTTTTTCGAGCCATTTTTTGAGGTGATAAAACAGTTTCGTTTTTTTCCCTTCCTGCACTTACTCTTTATTCTCCTTCAAATTTCAGTAAATTTCTTTTTTACCTGAGAATAGTTTTTATATCAAGGATGAACAATGAAGAAAAAATCTTATTCATAAAGGATTTCAAGAACCGTCTATGGTTGATATCATGGATAAAATAACAAGCTTTTTGAAATTAAACGTCATCATCGGAACGCTTTTATCCGTTGTGAAATGTACGGGACTTTGTTAAAAGAAAAATTTACTGAAGGTCAATAGAAAACAGGCACCAACAAGGGACAGAAAAAGGGAATTAATTTTAATGAAACATGTTGTTCTGGGCACAGCCGGACACGTCGATCACGGAAAGACTGCGCTGATCAGGGCGCTCACCGGTGTGGATACCGATAGGCTCAAGGAGGAGAAAGAACGTGGCATCACCATTGAACTTGGTTTTGCCTCCCTCCGCCTTCGCAACGGTCAGATATGCGGCGTCGTTGACGTTCCTGGTCACGAACGATTCGTTAAAAACATGGTGGCAGGGGCTGCCGGCATAGACATGGTTCTGATGGTCATCGCCGCCGATGAAGGCGTTATGCCTCAAACCCGGGAACATCTTCAGATCTGCTCCCTGCTCAATATCCGCAAAGGCCTTGTGGCCTTGACCAAGATCGATCTCGTTGACCGCGACTGGATGGAACTTATCCGGGAGGATATTACAGACTTTCTGAAAGGCTCCTTTCTCGAGTCCGCTCCTGTGATCCCTGTCTCCTCTCAGACCGGTGAAGGGCTTACAGAACTTCTTTCTGCATTGGAAACGGTGGCCGCCGGTATTGAAGAAGAAATGGATACAGGGATATTCCGGCTTCCTGTGGATCGGGTCTTTACGATCCGCGGGTTTGGAACTGTTGTAACCGGATCGCTTCGTTCCGGACAGGTCAACGTGGCGGATACTGTGCAGATCCTTCCAGGAACCGTGACCGCAAAAGTCCGGGGCATTCAGGTCCACAATGCCGCAGTGACCTGTGCGGAAGCCGGCCAGAGAACAGCAATCAACCTGCAGGGACTGGAGAGGGCGGACATTCAGAGAGGACAGGTCCTTGTTCATCCGGACACAATGACGGCAACACTGCGTGTCGACACCTTTCTGGAATATCTTCCCCCCGACAAGAAAAAAATGATACACCGCTCACTGGTGCGTTTCCATACAGGGACGAGCGAAACCATGGCCAGAATTCTTCTGTTGGATCGGGATGAACTGCAGCCCGGAGAAAAGACCTATGCTCAATTCTTTACTGCGGAACCTGTAGTCACTATGGCCGGAGACCACTTTGTCATTCGGAGCTATTCTCCGATTACAACTCTGGGTGGCGGGCTCGTAGTGGATCCCCTCCCCCGGAAACATAAACGGAACGATCCGGCCATTCTGGAATCCTTTGCTCGGCTGCATCACGGCAGCGATGAGGACAAAGCCGCTGCCGTCATCGATCGGGCCGGTCCCGACGGCATCTCTCTGGCCTTTCTGGTTATGCGAACCGGACTGCCGTCGGCAAAGCTGAAAAAAATTCTGGACGTCCTTATATCAAGACACGCACTGGTCGTCCTTGATAAGGAAGCGCCTACGGTTGTGTCCGCACTGTTTCACCAGGAGCTTCAGCAGAAAATATTCAAGGAATTAAGCGCCTATCACAAAAAATATCCTTTAAAGGAGGGGCTTCTCAAGGAGGAGTTGCGTTCCGCACTGGGACGTCGTGTCCCGAACCGGCTGTTCCTGTCTGCCGTCCAGGCGCTGTCTCGAACGGGAAGAATCGTCCTTGACCGCGAAATCATCCGCCTTGCTGAGCACCAGGTCAGTCTCCAGGAAGACCTTGGAGAATTGCGGGAATCCTTGAACCGTCTCTATCTGGATGCTGGATTGACACCACCTACGATGCGGGAAGTGATGGAGAAATTTGCCCAAAAGAAAAATACGGCGCGCAAGGTCATGGATGTTATGCTTCGGGAAGGCATCCTGGTCAAGATCAGTGAAGATCTTTATTTTCATCGGGACAGTCTGCAGATTCTGCGGGGAAATTACAAGAATCTTCTGCTTAAGGAAGGCAAGGCAACCCCGGCCAGCTTCAGGGAACTGACGGGGCTGTCCCGGAAATTCATCATTCCATTGATGGAATATTTCGATCTTACGAAACTCACCATCCGTGCAGGGGAACACCGTCTTTTACGCGAGAAATAAGCATCATAGCCATTGGGCACAGTAAGGTTGATCAATGCCGGCTTATAAAGTTTTACAAAAAGGGAAAACTGGTGATCTTTTGAATGTGAAACATCTTTACATAAAGGATATTCAATCGGGAGAAAAAGTTCAGGACTCATTTCTTGTTACAGAGAAAAACGTGGCCTATTCTCAGAAAGGCGCCCCATATCTTAATCTCCGCCTGAAAGACAAGACCGGTCAGGTCGATGGAAAAATCTGGGATAACGCCCTGGAATGGGATAAACGATTTCGTAAGGGAGACGTTGTTCAGGTCAATGCCCGGGCTGTGAGTTTCAGGAACTCACTGCAGCTTTCCATCCTGTCCCTGAATACTCTCGATGATTCCGAAGTTATTCTGAATGATTACGTACCAACGACCCGGATGAACGTCGAAGTTATGTTCAGTGAACTGCAATCCATCATCGACCGGATCGATACCCCACCGCTGAAAAAATTACTTAAATCCTTCTTTGATGACCGTGAAATTGCGGAACGTTTCAAGCGGGCGCCGGCAGCCAAAGGGTTCCATCATATCTACCTGGGAGGACTTCTGGAGCATACCCATTCCGTAACCCGATTGCTGAGCCAGATCGCATCCCATTACCCCGGAGTGAACCGGGATCTTCTTCTGACAGGAGGAATCCTTCATGATATCGGCAAGATCAATGAATTTTCCTATGATCGCTTGATTGAGTACAGTGACGAGGGCAGACTCATCGGTCACATTATCATCGGTGTAGAAATGATTGATGAAAAAATTACCGCAATCCCGGATTTCCCCGCTTATCTTGCCATGGAACTCCGCCATTTGATTCTGAGTCATCATGGCATACTGTGGAATACGGTTCCCCCAAGCGGCCCAAAACCCTGGAAGCCCTTATGGTTCATTATGTGGATGACTTAGATGCCAAGGTCAACGCCTTCCAGGAATATTTGAATGATTTCCGTGATGAAGATACGGGGTGGACGCCTTTCCACCGTTTTCTTGAACGGTATCTTTATCGGGGAAGAGTTCAGGAAATCACAGCAGAAGAACCGATTTCCCCGAAGGAATTTTGATTCCTCGACGAAACCGTTCCTTTGTTGCTCTCGCCGTCAAAATACAGAACCCGCAGGGAGATTGCCACTGCGGGTTCTTTTCAGGTATTACGGTGTAGTTAATAGCGGAACACGGCCGCCATTTGTGCGCCACCGGGGAGAATTTCCGGCGCTACAACAAATACTTTTCCCCCATTCAGGAAAGTCTCTATGGCTGCATAATCTGCGAGATCCTCATTTCCCGGTTTTTTGCTTTCATCCAACACGATGGTATCGTCTTCTTCGTTATAGTTACCCCAGCATTGATATCCCTGGGCAATAAACAAAACTCCGATTTTTCCATGATGGGCGGCAGGAACGATTTCCAGAAGGTTGTCAGATGTCAGTCCCGTTCCCACAGACTGATTTAACTGCGATAGAGCCTCATCTTCAGCCTTCTGAAAATAAGGTCCCAAAATGGACCACGCATCACGGTGCAGCTGATCGAGACTCATCCCTTTCGGATGACCTGCAATGCCTTCTTCCATGAGCAGGGGATAGCTGTTGGCTTCACGATAAATAGGGAACTGATATTCCACACCCGCAAGAATCAGGGGAATATCGCGTTCTTTGAGGAAATCACGCAATCCTTTATCAATACGCTGGAAGTATCGTAAAAGATTTTGTTTCACATCTTCGATCTCGGCGCCATGACCAGACATCATTGTTCCGCGTTCTCCGCCTATTCCAGACCTGAATCGAATCTGTCTTTCCGGCTGATCAAGCTGAAGTGCATCCGCCAGGCCTTTCGGCAGATTGTCAACACTTAATTCACTAATGGATTGAGATGTACCTTCAAAAAGGTTGACCTCATTCTGACTCAGAGCAAGAACATAAAATCGTTCATCACCATGCATAAGTGGAAGAAGTGGTTTCATATGAAATCGGTCGGCAGTTACGAGAAGTTCCTCGAGATGATCAGGCAGACAGAAGTATCGAAAAATGTCCCTGGAAAGAAAAATAGCCAGACCATCACTTTGATTCCGCCAGAACAAAATATTACTCACCAGTTCCATTGCCGGTTCCAGAAATTCCTTAGCCTCATGCGCACGCATACCAGAACTTGTTAACGCCTCTTCTGCCTGGCGTATCATATTGCGCAAACGGATTGAATTCTGTTGACTTTCCACGCCGGTACGATAAGTCGGCATAAACATGGATACACACCAGTCATTCCGCTTCTGCATCAAAGTTTTCAGTTCTTCTTTAGATAATGCATTCATACGGCTTATCTCCCTTCTCCAACATTTTTCTTTTTAGTTAACATCTCACGAATTTCCTACTGAGCAATCCACCTTCTAAAGACCATGAACTCTGGTGATACGAGTTACAGATAACCTTAATTTCCGGGAGCATTTTTTATTTATTATACCTCAAGAGCAAACAAAAGTCATTTAAAGGATAGTCTGAACATGCCGATAGCTTCTTCACTTTTCATTAATATTAATCTGAAATTATTTCTTATCTCTGCAAAGCCATTTTTCTGCTGAATATTCACTTTGTGATTGACAAACCATGCAAAACTCAGTATCAACAAATTTAATATATTTAAAAATAGGATGTAATTTACTTTTGACCTCGGAAAACATCATAACCTCCATTATCAGTCCTTCGGCAATTATAGGCATAATTAGCCCCGATATATATCGGGACCTGATAAGGGGGTAGTGTCTTTCTAAAAAAAGATTCCAAAAATCCGTTATCAGGTAAAACTGATAACGGATTTTTTTTTCCAGATAAGGAGAAATACAACATGACTGACCGGACAGATGTTTTAATTTATGATACTACCCTCAGGGACGGCACCCAGGGTGAAAAGATCAATTTTTCCGCAGAAGAGAAAGTGCGCATCGCCCAGCGGCTTGACGAAATGGGCTTTCATTACATCGAAGGCGGGTGGCCGGGTTCCAATCCCAAGGACATGCGATTTTTCGAACTTGGGAAACACATTCCGTTCAAGAACGCACGGCTGACGGCGTTTGGCAGCACCCGCAGACCCAATATCAAAGTGGAAAACTGTGCAAATATCCAGACACTGCTGGCGGCTGAGACACCGGCCGTTACAATTTTCGGTAAATCCTGGGATCTTCATGTCACCGATATTCTGACAATTCCTCTGGAAGAAAACCTGGCCATGATCCATGAGTCCATTGCATATCTGAAGGCGAACGGCAAGGAAGTCATCTATGACGCGGAGCACTTTTTCGATGGCTACAAGAAAAACCGTTTCTATGCGCTTCAGACGATTGAAACGGCATGGAAGGCTGGTGCTGATTTTATCGTCCTCTGTGATACCAACGGAGGAACGATACCACATGAATTGACGGTAATCGTGGAATATGTCCGAAGTTTCCTTCCAGATGCCCCACTGGGCATTCATGTTCACAACGATGGAGACCTTGCTGTGGCTAACTCCATTGCCGCCGTTTCTGCCGGCGCAACCATGGTCCAGGGCACTATCAACGGATATGGCGAGCGATGCGGTAATGCTGATCTTATTCCCATCATCGCCAATCTCCAGCTTAAAATGAACCGGTGGTGTCTGCCAGACAACTCGATCCGGCAACTGACCAATCTGTCGTATTACATCAGCGATGTGGCCAACATTCCGCCGCAGAATTCAAGGCCCTTTGTAGGGCGCAGTGCCTTTACCCATAAAGGAGGCGTTCATGTCAGCGCGATCCTTAAAAATCCTGCGGCATACGAGCACATCAGGCCGGAACTTGTGGGCAATGAGCAGCGCGTCCTGGTTTCTGATCTCTCCGGCAAGAGCAATATCGAATATAAAGCCCGGGAACTCGGAATCGATTTGGGGACCGAAGACGCCATCAGCACCCTGATCGTTCAGAAGATCAAGATCATGGAAGACGAAGGCTATCAATTCGACGCTGCGGACGGATCCCTGTCCCTGCTGATCAAGAAGATCACCGGAGAATTTAAGGAACCTTTCGTGCTAGAGTGTTTCCATGTTATCAATGCCAAAACGAAAAACAACCCTTCCCTCTCCCAGGCAACGATCAAGATCGTCGTGGGGAATGAAGAGGAACTGACCGCCGCGGAAGGCAACGGCCCCGTCAACGCCCTGGACAATGCCCTGCGCAAAGCCCTGGTGAAATTCTACCCGCAGATAAGCGAAGTTCACCTTGTGGATTTCAAGGTTAGAACTCTGGAGGGCGCTGATGGAACAGCCGCCAAAGTGAGGGTTTTACTGGACTCGAAGGACAACGAGGATGTCTGGAGCACGATCGGCGTTTCCACAAATGTAATTGAAGCAAGCTGGCACGCCCTGGTGGACAGCATTCAGTACAAGCTCTGCAAAGATAAAATTAACAAGCACCATGTGGGAGAATAAATCTGAGGAAAAAGCTCAGTTAACCGAATATACCCCTTATATTTCTGAAATACCTCAGAATTAAGGGGTATTTTTTTGTATCCTTCCCATTCGCATCCTGCATCAAAAAAATATCACACCATTCTCATTAACAAGTATATTGATAAGGTTATGGTTTTATGTTATCAATATAAAGTTAATAGATTTATAGATGTGAAAACGAAAGAACATCCTCCATGCTGTTATCGATAAACACTCAGAACCCTCAGACAAGACTTATCAAGAAGGTTGCCGAAATTCTGCGTGACGGAGGAATAGTTATCTATCCAACTGATACGGTATATGGCCTTGGATGCAATCTTTTCAACAAAAAAGGCATCGAGAAGATTTACGAAATCAAGAAAAGAAACAAAAAGCAGCCCCTCAGCTTTATCTGCGCCGACCTTAAGGATATCAGCAAATATGCCCAGGTAACCGATTTCGGTTACAGGATAATGAAGCGTCATCTTCCGGGCCCTTACACTTTCATTCTTCAAGCCTCGAGACTCGTCCCGAAGATCATTCTTCCCAAAAGACAGACTACTGGGATTCGTGTACCGGACAACAGGATCTGCATGGCTCTGGTTGCTGAACTGGGCCAACCCATCATCAGCACCAGCGTGAAGGCGGCTGATGATCGATATCTGAATGATCCGGAAGAGATTGAAAGTATATTCAAGCATCACGTTGATGTCATTATCAATGGGGGCATCATTGCAGCTGAACCTTCCACCATCGTCAGCCTGATCGATGATACCGTGGAAGTTTTGAGAATCGGCAAAGGAGATGCTTCTGAATTTATATAGACGGATAGGCCCGCCACTGGACAAGTCTGATTCTATTCTTACAGGATGGGTCTGATAAAGATATTAAAGATGTCATAAGGGAAGGTCGAGGGAAAAAACGTTTTTTAATCGTTTGAATCTTTTTTCTCCAGCCCGCAGTCTGCACAGGCGGACACCTTACACAAAAAGGATTATAAGGACTAATATGAAACATATCATGTTGATCAATGCTGTTCACCATGAACAGAAGCGCATGGCTATCGTTGAAGACGGAAAGCTAGTGGAGTTTAACATCCAGATGTCTCTGCGGGAACCGATCACAGGGAATATCTATAAAGGGATCGTTCTCAAAGTCGAACGAGGTCTGCAGGCCGCATTTGTCAATTTCGGCGTCGGCAAGGACGGATTTCTTCCTTTGCGGGATGTAAGTCCTGCATACTTCACAGAAAAAAAAGAGGCAGGGCGGGAAAGCGCACACTCCAGAGGGTCATTGAAAATCGGACAGGAAGTCATCGTTCAGGTCGCACGTGAGGTGAGTGGACGCAAAGGAGCCCTGCTGACCACATACTTATCCCTGCCTGGACGTTACCTTGTTCTGCTGCCCAATAAGCACAGCAGTGGAATTTCACGGAAAATCGAAGCTGAAGAAGACCGCCGTCTGTTGAAGACGCTAGTGGAACAGATTAAAATCGACGAGGGCATGGGGTTCATTGTTCGCACCGCGGGCATAAACCGGACAAAGCAGGAACTGTCCCGGGATTATCAGCACCTGCTTAGACTGTGGAAGGAAATACAGAAGCGGGCGGAAACCGATCCGGCACCGGCACTGATCTATCAGGAAAGCGACTTCGGCGTCAGAAGCCTGAGAGATTACTTCACTTCAGAAATTGAAGAAATACTGGTTGATGATCTCGAGACCTATCGCAAGATGAGAGCCTACTGCAAGGCTGTTGCGCCGAGAAATCTCCGAATGATCAAGCAGTATAAGGAAAGATTGCCCATTTTCAGCCAGTACAATCTTGAGGAGCAGATACGAGAGATTTATCAGGAGCGTGTGGAACTGAAGTCCGGGGGGTCGATCGTCATCAGTCCGACGGAAGCGATGATCACCATTGATGTCAACTCGGGACGTGCCTCAAATAAGAAAAACGTCGAAGATACGGCTTTTAAAACAAACCTGGAAGCCGCTGAAGAAATTGGAAGACAGCTTCGACTGAGAGACTTGGGTGGATTGATCGTCATCGACTTTATTGACATGACGGATCGGAAGCATGAGGCTGAAGTGGAAAAAACCTTCAAGAAAGCACTTACCCTTGATCGCGCCCGTATCCAGATGTCCCGGATTTCAAAATTCGGCATCCTGGAATTGTCACGCCAGAAGAAGCATTCCACGATTCAGGAAATCAGTTATACCACTTGTCCCTTCTGCAGCGGTAGCGGTATCCGCCCCTCCCTGGAATATACGGCACTGAGCGCTTTCCGGAAAATTGAAACGGAAGCCGCCAAGGAAAAAGCAAACGCCCTGAAAATAAGTGTTCCCTATGAAATTGCTGATTATCTTCTCAATCAGAAGCGCACTGACATTCAGAGAATAGAAACTCTGTATGATCTTTCCATTCATATTTCGGGAAAAGCGGATATGACTTGGGATCATGCGGCCATTTCAGCGGTTGCCCGTGAACTCGCAACCGAAACACCGGAAATGGCGGAGGAAGAAAAGCCCTCTCTTCCAGTTGAGGCGCTTCGAGGTCAGGAGCTGGAACCTGCCGCGTCGGGAAACGCTGGAGAATCTGTGGAAACAGCTTCCGGCTCGGGCGGTCCGGAAGAGCTTTTACCTGCAACGGAACCGGCCAAGAAAAAAAGTCGGCGCCGCCCCAGAAAGAGGAGAAGGAAATCGGAAGAGAAGGTAGAGGCTGCCGCGGCTCCTTCTTTGCTGGAGGGCATGGACGAATCTCCAATTTCCCCCGAACAAGATGTTTTCGGAGAAATTCTTTCCTATCCACCTGTAATAATTCAAGAAAGCGTTGAAGAACATCCGGTTTTGTCACCCGTCTCACAAGAATCGGATAACAGGAAGGAAGTCATCGAGGAAGAATAGGTCGTTTAATAATTACAGCCACATTTTATTCATCCCCGGCCAGGGCCTTGGAACGCCGGGTGGCGGCCTCAACCGCCGTCATCAGAGTCGCTCTCAACCGGCCCTCTTCCAAGGCTTTCAAGCCTGCAATGGTTGTCCCTCCCGGAGACGTCACCATATCCTTGAGTTCTCCGGGATGCTTCCCGGTCCGGAGATAGAGTTTTGCAGAGCCAAGCAAAGTCTGTGCGGCCAGCTTCAAGGCTGTTTCCCGCGGCAGACCGAGAAACACCCCAGCATCGGCGAGTGCTTCCAGGATAACAAACACATAACCGGGTCCGCTGCCACTGAGGCCGGTTACAGCATCCATGAGATTTTCATTGATTTTAACTGTCAAGCCCACGGCTTCGAACAGCCTGGCGACAGTCTCAACATCTTTTTGTGTTGCATAAGCACCCGCGGCAAGAGCGGTCACACCCTCACCGACGAGAGCCGGGGTATTCGGCATGGCCCGCACGACACGTACCGGTCCGGAAAGGTGCTTTTCGATCAATCGGGTGGAAATGCCGGCTGCAACCGAAACGATCAATTGCCCGGAATGGATATCTTCTGTAAGCTCATTAAGAAGTTCCGGCAGATTCTGAGGCTTTACCGCAAGAATAAGGATGTCGACCGAACGAGCAAGTGGTTGATTGCTTTCCTGAACAATGTCGGGATAAGCCTCATGGATTTCCTCAAGGCGTTCTTTTACCACATCAGCAACCCTTATCTGACTTTCAGCAACCAGACGATTACGGAGCATCCCGGACAGCAGAATCGTTCCCATCTTGCCGCAACCAACAAGCCCGATCTTCTGATTTTCAAACATCCCTTCCTCCTCCTTTACTCCTTCTTATATCCAATCTGCGTTATTTCAACAGATGGTGACGATGGCCTATTTTCGTGGACCTGTCAATAAGGAAAACAGGCTGCACGGAAAAACGTTTCCTTTGCACTCCACCTGTCTTTATGATAGCAACACAACATCGTTTTATTTGCCCCAAAAAAGGAGCCGTTATGTTTATTGCTGAAAATCTCATCCTTGCACTGGCAAAAATGCTGGATATCGCACTGACACTTTATATGTGGATCATTATTGCCCGAGCTGTGATTTCATGGGTTAATCCCGACCCTTACAATCCCATCGTCATGTTCCTGTACCGGGTAACCGAACCAGTTCTGGCCCCGGTCCGACGCTGGCTGCCCTTCAGAAATCTGGGAATCGACATCTCCCCCATAATCGTCATCATGGCGATTATCTTTCTTCAAAACTTCCTGGTCAGAAGCATGATGCAAATGGCCACGACAATGCGATGACCCACGTAATCTCCGATGGATTCCGAGGTTGTTTGTGATCCCCATTCAGGAAAGAAAAAACGGAGTTTCTTTTTGCGTTCATGTGTTGCCCCGGTCGGCAAAATGCGCTCTGGCTGGAGCACAGGAAGGGGCGCTCAGGATCAAACTTACAGCGCCGCCTGTAGATGGGAAGGCCAATGACGAATGCCTTGAATTCCTCGCCGGAATTCTGGGGGTGAAAAAGGGACAGATGGACATTATCAGTGGACACACATCCAGAAGAAAAATTGTGCAGATCATGAATGTGCCCCGCGAACCCCTGGAAAACCGCCTTTCGACTCTTTTGCAGGATAAACTTTCCGGGAAAGATGGGCGCAAGGACACAGCATCAGGTCGTAAAGCATAAATGGCACATCGCGGGGAAAATGAAAAGGTAGCCCGGGCAGCAGGTATTGTGGGACTGGCCACGATGCTGAGCCGTATTTTTGGATTTATCAGGGATATGGTGGTCGCAGCCTTTTTCGGCGCAGGAATAGCGACAGATGCCTTTTTTGTCGCTTTCCGAATCCCCAATCTGCTGAGGCGGCTCTTGGGAGAGGGCTCCCTGACCGTAGCGTTTATTCCCGTTTTTACGGAATATCTTAAGAATAAATCCAGGGAAAGCGCCCTTGAACTTGCAAGTATTGCCCTCACCCTTCTTTCCATCCTACTTGTAGTGGTATCTCTGGCCGGCGTATTGTTTTCACCTCTCATCGTCTCCGTGATGGCTCCCGGATTTATCAAAAATCCGGCCCAGTTCGATCTCGCGGTTTTTTTGACCCGTGTGATGTTTCCTTATATATTCTTCATCTCTCTCGTGGCCCTCTGTATGGGCATTCTCAATTCACTCCGTCATTTCGCGGCTCCTGCCCTTGCACCGGTAGTCCTTAACATCGCGATGATCCTGTCCGTCCTGGTTCTTCACAAATATTTCGAAGAGCCGATCACTTCCCTCGCCATTGGCGTTGTGTTCGGCGGGATTCTCCAACTTGCTCTGCAGTGGCCCTTTCTGATTAAAATGGGGGCACGACTGAAGCCCAATTTTAATTTCCATCATCCCGGTATCAAGAAGATCGGACTTCTTCTGCTTCCCACGCTGGTCGGTTCTGGCATCTATCAGATCAATATCTTCATCGGCACCATCTTGGCATCGGTACTTCCCAAAGGCAGCGTTTCATTTCTTTATTATGCCGACCGTGTGGTCGAACTTCCCCTGGGCGTTTTTGCAATTGCCGTGGGGACAGCCAGTCTGCCCAGTTTTTCCGCACAGGTAGCCAGGGGCCTTTTTGACGAATTCAAACGTACCATTTCTTTTTCTCTCCGCCTCATCCTATATATTACCGTTCCGGCCACGGTAGCCCTGATCGCCCTTCGCGAGCCAATTGTCTCCGTGCTTTTTCAACGCGGGGCCTTCGATTCTCATTCAACCCTTATGACAGCCCAGGCCCTGCTCTATTACACGCTCGGTCTCTGGGCCTTTTCTGTTATCAGGGTCATCGATTCGGCTTTTTTTTCTCTGCAGGACAGGAAATCTCCTCTCAAGGCCGCTTTCGTATCTCTGCTGGTCAATGTCGGCTTGAGCATCCTTCTGATGTTTCCTCTTAAGCACGGAGGGCTTGCTCTGGCCACCTCCGCCGCCTCCGCCGTCAATGTCCTGATGCTGTCTTTTATCCTCAGGAAAAAAATCGGGATTTTTCTTGACCAGAAGTTTTACTCCTCCCTGGGTAAGACATTTTTTGCATCCGCCCTGATGGGAATCAGCTTTTATCTTGTTGATTTCATGTATCCCTGGAATATCCAAGCCGCCTTCGAAACTCGGGCATTATTTCTAACAATCTGCATAGCCACGGGCATTCTTGTTTTTTTTGGAACATCCTTTCTTCTCAAAAGCGACGAAATCGTTTCCCTCCTCAATGTCATCCGAAGGAAATTGAGACCTTCATCCCCCTGATCCGTCTAAGGACGGATAAAATGGTTGACTTCAAAATCCCAAGATGATAGAGACATCGTCTCTTGCGGGCACAAAACACTTGAAGGCAATCCGATGCTTGACATCAAATTTCTCAGACAGAATGTCGATCTTGTTAAGAAGAAAATCGAGGAGCGGGGCCAGGGTATCGACTTGAGCGCCTTTGTCAGCATGGATGCAGAACGGCGTGATATTCTTCAGGAAGTCGAGTCCCTTCGTAATGAGCGAAACGCCGTGTCCAGGCATATCGGGGAAAGAAAGAAACGTAAGGAAGACGCGCAGGATCTCATTGATCGGATGGGAACGGTTTCCGGGCGAATCCGGGAACTTGAGGAAGGACTTAAGGAAACGGAAGAGAACCTGCATAACCTGCTTCTGACGATCCCCAACATCCCACATGAATCGGTTGTTTGCGGAGTGAATGCCGAAGACAATCCTGTAGTCCGGGTCTGGGGAGAGAAACCTCTCTTTGATTTTTCTCCGAAACCCCATTGGGAGATTGGTGAAGATCTCAGCATTCTCGACTTTGCACGAGGCGCTAAGATTACAGGTGCCCGCTTTACACTCTATCGCGGGGCAGGCGCCATGCTGGAACGGGCGATTATCAATTTCATGCTGGATCTCCATATCATGGAGCATGGGTACACGGAGATTCTGCCGCCCTTTATGGCCAACCGAGACAGCATGACAGGCACGGGTCAGTTGCCGAAGTTCGCAGAAGATCTTTTCAAAATCGAGAATTTGGAATACTATCTTATCCCCACGGCGGAAGTTCCGGTGACGAACATCCATCGTGAAGAGATTCTTGAAGAAAAGGCTTTGCCGATTTATTATGTAGCTTACTCACCCTGCTTCCGGGCAGAGGCGGGATCCTATGGGAAAGACACCCGGGGGCTGATTCGACAGCATCAGTTCAATAAAGTCGAGATGGTAAAATTTACCTCTCCGGAAACATCTTATGATGAGCTGGAAAAACTGACGGTCAATGCTGAAGAAGTGCTGAAGCGGCTTAATATACCTTATCGGACCGTAAGTCTTTGTACCGGCGACTTAGGATTTTCGTCAGCAAAAACCTATGATGTCGAAGCCTGGCTGCCGGGACAGGATACGTACAGAGAAATTTCTTCATGCAGTAATTTTGAAGACTTTCAGGCTCGAAGAGCTTCCATACGCTTTCGTCGGGAGTCAACCGGTAAGCTGGACTTTGTCCACACCCTGAACGGCTCCGGTCTAGCAGCTGGAAGAACGCTTGTTGCCGTACTGGAAAATTACCAGCAGGCGGATGGAAGCATCGTTATTCCTGATGTACTGCGCCCCTACATGAAAGGAATGAAGAAAATTTCCGCGGCATGAAGCGGGAATTTTAATAATTAAAGATTCGGAGGGATGGCCGAGTGGTCTATGGCGGCGGTCTTGAAAACCGTTGACCGAAAGGTTCGCGGGTTCGAATCCTGCTCCCTCCGCCAGAATAATAGAGGAAAATACACCGGGGCACATTTCATCCGGTCATGTTTATTCTTCCGTTGTCTAAATGACAACAGCATTACCGCACCGAACCGATTGAAGTTGCGGAGAGATGGCTGAGTGGCCGAAAGCGATCGCCTGCTAAGCGATTGTACGCCCTATAAGGTGTACCGCGGGTTCGAATCCCGCTCTCTCCGCCAGTTCACTTCATGTCCCAAATAAATAACGGTGCATTTTCATGAGTGTGCGCCCATGGCTCAGCTGGATAGAGCGTCGGACTACGAATCCGGATGTCGCAGGTTCGAATCCTGCTGGGCGCACCAATATATTCAAGGACTTAGCCGAATAAGGTTAAGTCCTTTTTTCTATTTGCTACCCTGTTGCTGCCCACAAAGAATACTTTTGGTGACCACCACGGAGTTGCCCTCCTGCCGATTTCTTGAAGAAATGGTCTCTGTCCTGATCGTCGTCCCCTGCGGCACAGTAAGAATTCACATTGCACAGGGCGTTGGTCACTGTGCCATCCGGGAAGCACATGACGTGCCGTTTACCAGTGCATCCAGGATGATTTCCAAGCTCCATACCGCCCGGGCAACCAACAGCTTCGAGATGCAAATTGCCAAGCTCATCGACTGCGATCTGTTGATCATCAATGACTTCGGTCTCAAACCCTTCACCGGCATCCAGGATGAAGACTTCCACGAGGTGATCTCAGAATGCTACGAGCGTAGGAGCACAATTGTGACCTCGAATCTTGACGTTCCGGAATGGCCCGATGCCTTTCCCAACCGCATCCTTGGCTCCGCCACGATCGACCGCCTCCGGCAAGGCGCTTACAAAATTGTCCTTGCCGGAATGAACTACTGGACTGCGGCAGATAAGCCGGGATGACAAAAAGCATGTTGTCAGAAAGCACGAAAACAATCCTTAAAAGGAGGTGAGATCACCTGATTAAAAGAGGGGTCGAAGATCTTTTTTCATCCCTTTTCACCGGCTCCATTACGGCGAAAATCGGTGGCTCCATCAAGGCGATCATTGACAGCCCTTTTTTTGCCTCGCTGATGATTTATAATATCTCCAGCTTCGATCTTCCGCATCGGCTCAGTTCAGGAACAATCAGCCATCCATTTTCACCTAACATATCAATAACCTCCGTGATTCGTCTTCTCTTCCATGACACTTTACCTGAATCGACTTTCTGAACAAAGTCAACATTTCCAGGTGTGCGATCCAATTTTTCTGGACAGTCATTCGACTGGACGTTTCGAATGAACGGGAAATCTTGTGATTTTGATATTGGGAGGGTAGATTTAATCAGGTAGAAGTTTGTTTTTTCTCCTCAACCCCCACACCACCAGGCATGGGTGTCCACACCGGACGGTTCACAGAGATGACCAGGTTGTAGCCGGGCAGTGAATGTTCACCCATCGATCTTTTACAGTTAGAAGCCCTTGATCTTTGAGCCATTCGCTGTTCATGCTCAATTTCTTTACTAATGTCCGGAACAAATGTCACTGACCCTTGGGGCCGATGGCTACGGAAATGAACACACGGAGCGCTGTTCCCAATTCGATAAGCTCACGCACCTCGCACCTGCTATAGCCTCTGCTGACTCCTTCCTGATCTCTTGGCATGTTACCATGAGGGGCGCCACTCTCGGAGTGCTTGCAAACCGGGCGGGTTCCCCCTGATTAGAACGTGAACTGTGACTCTGCAACCGCAGCATTCAACGTATCTCCAGAATCCAGGACTTTGTCATGTTGTGCTGATTTGAAGGAGACTCGGCCTTGCATGCTGTTTCTGTTCGTCAGCTTATAGCTTTGCACTCCGGCGTCCTTCGCACGGTGCCCTATGGTTCCGCCCTTGCCATTGGCGGGTATTTGTGTCAATGAATATAACATTGACAGGATTCAAATAGAGGGGATTTGCACCCCATAAGTTCACGCTCGTGCCGGCCATACACAAACGGCTGCAGCGGACCGTCAGCTCAGGCCCACCAATGAAGCGGTACGATAACTGAATAGAGGAATTATTGCAGATGGCGAAGTCGTTTATAGGCCTGATATGCTGGCTTGACGTTTCGCTGGCGACTGGTTGGGTCGGCTCGAGGTTTTCGCCAGGTGAGTGGTACGCCGCCTTAGCAAAGCCGAGCTGGAATCCACCGAGTTTCGTGTTTACTCCCGTTTGGTCGACATTGTACGTGTTCATGGGACTGGCAGCATGGCTGGTCTGGCGGCGTGCGGGCTTCTTTGGGGCGAGTGTCGCCTTAGGGCTTTTCTTGTTCCAGCTATTTCTAAACGCCTCATGGTCGTATCTCTTTTTCGGACTCCACCGGCCTGACTTCGCTTTCGTCGATATCGTCGCCTTATGGCTGGTGATTCTGGTAAACACTTTCGCCTTCTGGAGAGTCTCAATGCCGGCTGGTTTGCTGATGTTGCCCTATTTGGCCTGGGTAAGCTTCGCAAGTGTACTTAACCTGCAGCTATGGCGGCTCAACGCATGCTGAGCTCCATTGTCGGCGGTCATCCACGCGTTCCAGCTGATTCCGCTCCACATTGCCCCGGATGCTCAGCGCGCATGAATACAAGGACCCTGTCAAAATACATAAATGTTAGTAATATTCGGATAATGGACGATTTGTTACTGATGATGCATTGATAGTTCAATAAGCAAAGTCTTTGGAGGGTTCGGCTGTGAGTTTAGATCCTGAATATGCGCGAAATTATCAGAAGGACATTCACCTCAAAAGCGGCATCCTCTTGCGGATCAGAAGTATAAGGCCCGATGACAAAGATGCAATCGCGGATCTGTTCAGCCACTTAAGCAGGGAATCCATTTATCTTCGCTTCCTGTTGAAGAAAAAGGAGCTGTCAAATGCTGAATTATCTTACCTGACCGAAGTAGATTTCATTAATCATGTAGCTCTTGTCGCCATTCTTCCGGAAATTGACGAAAAGGAAATCGTCGGCGTTGTCCGCTATATAAAAATCAAAGAAGTGGCAGGGAAAACGATCGCGGAGATTGGGCTTCTTGTCATCGATGAATATCAGGGCAAGGGTATCGGCATGGCCCTCCTGGAACACCTTGCCGGGTTAGCCCGTGATTTCGGAATTAATGAGCTTGAAGCTTGCGTACTAAAAGAAAACAAACGCATTCGCTATCTTTTTAACCGTTGTGGATACAAGGTTACAAGTGAGATCGACGGCAAAATGCTCAACCTGACTGTACACCTCGATTCTTTGAAAGAGCGATCTTCAAAAGAAAAATGACAGTTGTTCTCTGTGACAGACAATACTTTTATGAATTAGGAACTTTTGTGATGTATACCGCAGCCAGAATTATCTCAGAAGGACATGGAAACAACCCAATAGTACAAGCATGCCCTGAAAGGGCACCTGGATATCGCAGCAGATGTCATTTCTGCATGTTTAAACGAGGCGTTGATCATCAAAAGTCAGAACATACAAAGAATTGCGGAGGAATGACAACATTATATTTTGCAATAAATTGATATTGTTGATATAAAAGGAAAATTTTGAGTTAAACATATTTGACTAAGGAGGAATCCGCTCAAAGATGGCAGTTGATAGACAAAACCAGTCGTACAATGAATTGCAGCACATATCGGCACGATTCAATCAATTCATCTTAGACAACACGCGTGATCTCATCGCCATTCATAATCTGTCTGATTTGAGCTACGAATATGTCAATCCCGCCACTCTGAAAGCTCTGGGATATGAGAAGGAAGAACTACTGGCGAAGAACGCCATCGGGCTTGTCCATCCTGATGATAAAGAGAGATTCTTAATTTATCTAAAAGAACACTTACACAATTCAGTGCGCCACCATGAAGAATTTCGTTATCAGAAAAAGGATGGCGTTTACATATGGTTGGAAGTAACAATCGATGTTATACCGGAAAATTCAAGCATCGTAACAATATCACGGGATATCAACAGACTGAAACAAGATAAAGAACATCAACAGTCACCAGGAGACCTTTTTTACACATTATTAGAACAGGCGCCTGTAGCCATTGGCATCGACCGGGACGGCCGCAATCTATTCGTCAATGGAGCCTTTCTGGACCTGTTCGGTTATGAAAGCAACGCTGAGTTACTCGGCGCCTCCATTCTTAACCAGGTAACTCCGAGTTTCCGCGATGAAATTGCTGAGCATTTATCTCTGCGGTCGCAGGGCAGAGTCTCTCCCTACTGGCAGGAAATTCAGGGCCAGCGCAAGGACGGATCAATCTTTCCGCTTCTTGTTCAGGTTTACAGCATCCATCTTCCTAATGGACCGGCCAATATAGCGTTTCTCACCGATCTTTCAGGTCAAAAACAGGCGGAAGCTGCTATGAAGCAGCATATAGCAGCCCAAACGCTCATTTTGGAGATATCTGATATTTTCCACAAATTGAGCCTCGAAGATATTGACGCGATGATCAACAATACACTGAAGATGATCGGGGAATTTGACAATAATGATCGCAGTTACGTTTTCTTGCTGTCTGAAGACGGATCCACCATAACTAATACCCATGAGTGGTGTAGGCAAGGAATCCAGGCAGCAAGTACTGAAATCCAGAATATTCCTGTTAGCCTGTATCCATGGGGAATGGAAAAACTGCACACCATAAAGCACATATATATTCCCCGGGCAAATGACCTGCCTCCCGAAGCCCACCGAGAAAAAGAAATCATGAAAGCCCATTCCGTACAGTCAGTGTTCATCGTTCCGATGATTTTGGAAAATCAACTGATTGGCTTCTTAGGATTTGATTCGGTCAGAAGTGAAAAAATCTGGTCAAAAGAAAGTATCATGATACTTGAAAGTGTGGCACATATCTTTGCCAATGCAATACAGCGTAAAAAATACAATTTATATTTAAATCAAGCTATCCAGGTACTTGAAACGGGCCTGGATAGAATGCAGAAGATAATGATGCAGTTTGTGTCTTCATTGGGAACCGTCTTAGACATAAGAGATCCCCACACTTCCGGTCATCAGAGAAAAGTGGCAAAACTTGCGGAAGCTATTGCTGAAGAAATGAAATTATCTGAAGACCAGATTAAAGGAATTGCCGTGGCAGGAACCCTCCATGATATCGGCACGATAAAAGTACCCACTGAGATAATGAGTAAGCCACAAGGGCTATCGGACATTGAGTTTGAACTCATTAAAACTCACAGTCAAGCCGGGTATGAAATCGTTAAAGAAATTGACTTTCCCTGGCCGGTAGCCAAAGCCATATTACAGCATCATGAAAGAATGAATGGTACTGGCTACCCACGCAAATTGGCAGGCGATGACATATTGCTGGAGGCAAAAATTGTGGCCGTGGCAGATGTTGTAGAAGCCATAACGTCTCACCGTCCCCACAGGAAAGCACTGGGTATAGATATGGCTCTGGATGAAATTTCACATAATAGCGGCATCCTTTACGATACTGACGTGGTTGAGGCTTGTATGCGACTATTCAGGGAAGAGAGATTCAACTGGAATTAGTTGTCGTCTGAAGAGACAAGAATCATTTACTCGTTCTATGAGGACGGCGGATCGACAACCAGTTATTTTTATTGAAGGTGCAATTTCAAAAAAATAAGAGTTTTGCAGGACCCTTCTCATATTATATTCGATTCCGCTTTACCCGAAACATTCACTTTACCCTGTGTTTTCTTCATGCAATATTGGAATCAATTATGAATCAATATCGTTTGTGAATCGATGAATTCAACGTGAAGCAAAGACATTCAATTAAAATTTCAGGAGTTTCACTGAGACTGATATTATCTCTGTTCATCAATTGCTTGCTCCTGACCAGCCTTTGCCATCATGGTCTGGCACAGCCCTACGACGATGCAGCCGTTTTACTCCGAAAATACACGACACTCATCCCGCTGCTCAGCCATAACCAATTTCAGCGGCCACTTTACATGGAATCCTCAGAATCACCGTCCAATCTTAAGGGTGATATCTATGCCGTTGTCGATTATCCCTTTTCCGACATCAACAACACACTGAACGATCCGGAACTGGGACCGGCCAATTGGTGTGATGTGTTGATGCTGCATCTCAATATCAAATATTGTCATGCCGTCAGTGACAGGAAAGCAAAAAGCCTCAGCGTGGAAATAGGGAAAAAAGTCGATCAGCCTTTCTCAGGCCCTTACCGGGTGGAATACAATTATCATCTTGATTTTGTAAGCCCGAACTATTTCCGGGTCAACCTTAACGCCGAACGGGGACCGCTGGGCACACGTGATTATCGTATTTCGCTGGAAGCGGTTGCGATTGACGGCACACACACTTTCCTGCATCTCACCTATTCATGCAGCTACGGCAGAGCCGTACGTATGGCGATGAAAACCTACCTGGCCTTGGCAGGCAGCAGCAAGGCCGGTTTTACCATCATCAGCCGCCGATCGAACGGCGAGGCTGTTTATTTAAGCGGAGTGCGCGGTGTAATGGAACGTAATGTCATGCGTTATTACCTGGCAATTGATGCCTATCTGAAAAGCCTGTCTCTGCCCGCAGAAGACCGGCTTGAGAAGCGCCTCTCGAGCTGGTTCAGCGCAACAGAGCAATACAAGCTGCAACTGCACGAGGTGGAACAGCAGGAATACATGCGGATGAAACTCGATGCATACCAGCGCCTGCATACCGGTCGATAGTCGAATTTCGCTTCCGATGAGTTTCCTTTGTGGTACCATAATAAGAACAAATGATTTATAAGGGTGCCCTTCACACCTTACTATTCAGAAATACTTCAATTTTTAAGAACGGCCTGAAAACTGGCCACAAACCTGTCTGAGAAAAACTGAAAACATTTATGATTTTTACTCTTCATGACGTCACCCTTTTTCCTTGACAGAACGCCTTCATCCTCCTATTGTCACACTCATGAAAATTTTTTATTATTCATAACTTATATATCAAGCGGATGGAAATATATGACCAGACGCCGCAGGATGAACATTAAATATGAGCATGTGCGATAAAAGACCCAGAAACATATCCGAAAACAGTCCCTGGAACTGCCGGGATATCCGATTCGGAGACAAGTTCCCATATTATTTTCGAAGTTTTATAGTCATTCTGCTGCTGATTCTGCTTTTGCCGTGCTGCTCAGTGTCAGACAATCTCACCTGTCACAGACTGCCCATGGTGATGCAGAAGTTTCTGGACAACCACTACGCCATGAAGAATATGACCGGGGAGATCAAGACCCGTGCCGTCGACCAGATGATCAAAAATCTCGATCCCTCGAAAACGATGCTGTATGAATCAGATGTGAAAAGGCTGAAGCCGATTCTTCAAAACTTGTTTTCAAGTATGAAAACGGGAAACTGCACCGCACTGCGGGAAGTTTACGATGTCCTCGTTGCGCGGGCTCGGGAAAACGAGACCGTCGTCAAAGAAATTCTGGGACCGGGCTACAGACATGACGAGACTGTGGAACTGAGCATCAACGTCGAAAAGCGCCCCTTTGTAAAGACTCTGGCGGAAAAGCATGAACTCCTTCGAAAACTCGTGCACTTCCAGATTGAAAACGCCCTTCTGTCCGGCATGGACATGGAAGAGGCAAAGAAACAGCAGATTCACCACTATACACTCCAGACAAGGCGTGTTGTCGAGCATGATCCCGAAGAGCTCATTACGAATGCCGCCAAAGCCTTCGCCTCAGCATTGGATCCTCACACGAGCTACATGTCCCCTGAAGACTATGAGGACTTTCAGATCCAGATGCAGCTTTCCCTGGAGGGGATCGGGGCCGCTCTCAGCAGTGACAACGGTTTTGCCGTCATCGAGGAGTTGGTGGCCGGAGGAAGTGCAGCTCGATCCGGCCTGTTGAAACCGAAAGATAAAATTATTGCCGTGGCCCAGGAGGGGGAAAAGCCCATCAGCGTTATAGACATGGACCTTCAGGATGTAACCAGGATGATTCGCGGCAGGAAGGGCACAAAGGTAACCTTAACGATTTTGAGACAGGCGGAGAGCACATACCGCTTCAACGCCACGATCACACGCGATAAGGTGGAACTCAAGGAACAGGAGGCCAAAATCGAATACGTTACCCGGTCAGCAGGTGCCAGGCAGTACCGTTTCGGTGTGATTGATCTGCCTTCCTTCTACGGTGATGAGAAGGAGGAAAAATCCTGTTATGAAGATGTGAAAAAACTCCTTATGGAGGCTAAGCGGCAGCGTGTCGATGGCATTGTACTGGATCTTTCACGCAATGGCGGCGGTCTGCTCACGGAGGCGGTGCGTCTTACAGGCCTTTTTATCGGCAATGGCGGCATTGTGGCAACCAGGGACAGCCGAGGACAGGTTACCATTCTCGCCAATGGGTCTGCTGCTTCGGGGGTACAGGATGATGAAAGAAAAGTGATTCTGTATCCCGCGGAAGACTCCCAGGAGCTATATACAGGACCTCTCGTCGTGTTGACAAGCAGGCTCAGCGCGTCAGCCAGCGAAATCGTCGCGGGAGCTCTCAAGGATTACCGTCGCGCGGTGATAGTCGGTTCGGACCATACCTTCGGCAAAGGATCTGTACAAGTCATGATATCCCTGCCCTGGAATCTGGGCGGCATGACCATCACCAGAGATTTATACTTTCTGCCCGGCGGACGTTCCACACAAAAGACAGGCGTAGAAGCAAACGTCATGCTGCCCAACTGGTTCGTTCTTGAAGATATTGGTGAAACGGCATTGGATTACCCTCTTCCGGCCCAGGCAATTACGCCCTTTCTTGGTACGCCGGAAAATTTGATTCCACCCTGGAAACCTCTGAACCGCTCTCTTCTGGCTAATCTTGCGGAACGGTCTCAAGCCCGGATTGCCAAAGACGTCAAGTTCACGGAAATCATGATGAAAAACCGGGAGGCCGCCTCAAGGCATGGCATTATCCGTCTTGCCGACTTACGCAGGGAAATGACGGAAAATAGCGGTAAGAAGAAGGAATCGATCGCTGAGCGCAGGCAGAAAGCAAGGGATCAGTTTTCTCCTTTTTTGGAGGAGAGCGTGAACGTTCTAACAGATATGATCACACTGAGGAGTCCGGAACTGGACTTGAGTTGACAGTTGTTGCTGTTGCTGCAATTTTCTTTATTCCCGCTGGCAATCGTTCCTGTATGCAGTAATAATCTTGCGCTTGACTCACATGGCCTTCAGAAAATCAAAGAATTCTTCTGTAGCGACGGATATGCCGGTTATAGTGCCCATTAGGCTCCGGGTTGCAGCGTCACGGGGATCTCCAGCGTTTTCCCTTCGCGCACTATCGTCAGTTTCACTGTATTTCCGACCACTTGATCATCCAGCCGCGCAAGCAGCTTGCTGACGGTATTCACCTTCGTTCCGTCCACAGCGGTGATGATGTCTCCGGGAACAATTCTTCCGTCAGGGTAAATATCTGCTCCCTTCAGTCCGGCACGATCTGCCGCAGATCCTTGAGATACCCGAAGGATAAAAATTCCATTCAGCTTCAGAAGCCGCTTCATTCGCTCATTGAATCCCTCGTCCGCTTCAATTCCGAGGGCGGGTCTGATATATTTGCCACTTTGGATCAACTGCGGCACCACTCGATTAACCGTATCGACCGGAACAGCGAAACCGATGCCCGCACTGGCGCCACTGGGGCTGAAGATGGCTGTGGTGATACCAATAAGCCGTCCCGCGGAATCAAGCAGTGGACCACCAGAATTACCTGGATTGATGGCAGCGTCAGTCTGGATCAAATGCTCGATTGTGGCGCCATTGCCGCCGAGAGACCGATCCAGGGCGGAAATTATCCCAGTGGTCAAGGTCCAGTCGAGACCGAATGGATTGCCTATCGCGAATACTTTCTGACCGACCTGCAGGTTATGGCTTGTTCCCAGCGGTATCGGCGACGGAGACTCAAAGCCTATTGCGATTTTCAGTACGGCGATGTCATGAGACGGGCTGGCCCCCACAAGAGCCGCCCGGGAGTCACGCCCGTCACTGAGTTTTACGATAGCCTCGCTTGCCCCCTGGATAACATGATAGTTTGTGATGACATGCCCCGACTTATCCCAGATAAAGCCTGAACCCGTACCGCGGGGCACAGTGAATGCATTGCGGGTCCAGAGGTCGCGCACCAGCGTTTTAGTGGTAATATAGACGACGGAATCGCGTGATTTCTCGAAAAGCTCGATGGTTGCCTTCTCATCGGCTGCCAGATCGCCGCGTGCCGCCACGGTTCGGGGCAAAGCATCAGGTTTGAAAGAGAAAAAACCCTGAATGTAAGGAACGCTCCGCCAGACCAGAAACAGCAGAACCCAGGCGAAAGCGAACCAGATAACATAAACGAAAAAACGGCCTCTCGTCAGTTTTGTTTTCATTCCATACCTCTTAAATATCAGCACGTCCCTTGTCGCACTTGCTTATCCTGATCCGCCCGATATTTTTTAACAGCTGACAACCGTTGTGAACTTAATCCCTTCCTGTTTCTGCCCTTCCCCATTCTTTCGAAAAAATTCAGATTTTCGGGAAAGTCTCTCAAGGGGGCAGTCACAGAGGCCATGATTATATCGCATCTGCCGTCACTCCGGGAGTAACTGTGTGCCATTGCCGGAGAAATGATCATAAAAAAATGACGAAACACCGAATAATTTTCTTTTTTCTATGTTGAATATTATGGCAGGCAAATCCCTCTTCCTGTCAAGAATAATATTGAGTTTTCCCAGCGCCAGGATGTTTTCGGGCAAATCAGGAGTATTCATATAGTTTGCAAGTCTTCCAGGTTTCCGGTGTGTCAGATTTGTTGCGGTAAGGAAATCGCGGTACAGAAAACAGACTGCCCTGAATGCATTCAAACCTGCATTCCAGCTCAAAAGGCTTTTCATGAAACCAGCGCGATGATGCCACTTGGAAAAACAGCATCAAAAAATTTCAACAATCATACAGTTATGCTGTGGATATTATCCATCGATAAATATATGATGAGTTTGCTGAAATCTATGAAAATAAGGCAGGAACAATATGGATAACCAGCTTATCAGGACATATCGATTATTTTTGAAAGACAGTATACGTAAGGTTATCGATTTTTCTGAAACGGCTCAGAGCAGAGGCATTGCACCGCCGCCACTTGAAAAACCCTACACGGAAGACGCCAGGCGGATTGATCTGCCTTCCTGTGATGAACTTCAGGATGTCAGCCGGATGGACATCATATCTGCCATCCGGAAACGGGAAAGCTGCAGGTCTTATCGACCTGAACCTTTGTCACTGAAGGAATTATCGTTTCTTTTGTGGGCCACCCAGGGCATTAAAAGGAAACTGGATCCCGGCCACGCGTTAAGAACCGTTCCATCCGCGGGCTGCCGTCATGCCCTGGAAACCTATCTCTGTATTTTAAATGTTGACGGAATTGAACCGGGGATCTACCGTTACCTCCCCATCGAACATCAAATTCTGTTTGAATTTACCGAGGAAAATTTACAACACAAAATGGTTCAGGCCGTTCTGGGGCAACCCTATCCCGGAGAAGCGGCCGTCACATTCATCTGGACGACCATCCCGTACAGAATGGAATGGCGCTATGGGCTTGCCGCTCATAAGGTTATTGCCATTGAAGCAGGCCATGTCTGCCAGAATCTTTATCTTGCCTGCGAATCAATAGGCGCCGGAACCTGCGCGATCGCGGCTTATGATCAGGAAGGAATTGACAGAATACTCGGAATCGACGGACAGGATGAATTCACGATTTATCTTGCCTCAGTGGGTAAAAAATGATGATTATGTTCTTCAATATCGATAAATCTGCAAGTTAAGGAGTGCCACAATGCCACTGACCAAAAACGAAATGATGACCATGCTCTATAATCAGTTGAATATTTCCAGAAAGGAATGCGTTGACATCGTAGAAAGCTTCTTCGAAATCATTAAATCGGAACTGGAAAAAGGTAATCCGGTTATGATCTCCGGATTCGGCAAATGGACCGTAAGGCCCAAGAGAGAAAGGAAAGGCAGAAATCCTCAAACCGGTGAAGATTTGACCATTACGGCAAGAAAAGTCGTTACTTTCAAAGCTTCCCCGAATCTGATCTCTTCTATTAACCCATAAAAGATAATAAAAATACGGCTCTTCCAGAGCAGACTGAAAACCTTACAATCGGAAGCACAAACATGAAGAAGTCGCAACGCGGTTCTTCGATCATCAGGGAATTTTAACAGCCCGTGGCCGTCTGCCTCGAATCGAAACATGCTGTAAATCAATTTTATCCCTGTCGAAAGGAGTCAAATCATGCTCGTCCAGTTCAGTATCGTTCCTCTGGGTATCGGGGACAGCATCAGCAAAGACGTTGCAGAAATTATCCGTCTTGTTGATGAAAGCGGTCTGCCCTATCGAACAAACCCCATGGGAACCGTCATGGAAGGAGAATGGGAAGACGTGATGACCCTGATCCGTAAGTGTCATGAGGAGGTATTGAGGAATGCATCGAGAGTACTGACTTCCATAACGATTGATGACCGGCCTGGAAAACCTGACCGAATCATCGAGAAGATCAAATCTGTTGAGAAAAGGCTCGGTCGGGAAATAAAAAAATGATGGAGATCGGAACAGCCGCAATCCTCGCTTCCTGTCCCCGAAGATGGAAAACCACTGAATGCTCATTACCAAGCGTGGAAATGTTGCAACTGTTTCACACAACTTTGCGATCGTTGCCCACCTCTACAGGAGCACAAATGTCAGCCTGTCCGAACCAATGAAAGGAAAAAGAAAATGCCAAAGCCAATAAGAATATGGATAGGACAGTCGGAATTCGAGGGGGAACTTTTTAATACGGCCTGTGCAAGAGAAATCTCCGAAGTCCTGCCCATTGAAACCGTTCCCAATACCTGGGGCGATGAGTTTTATTTCAGCATTCCAGTTAGTGCCGGACTCGATGATACGGCAACAGCCACGGTAAAAGTTGGAGATATCGGATATTGGCCTCCAGGCAATGCACTGGCAATTTTCTTTGGCCCAACTCCAATGAGCAAGGGTTCTGATCCGGTTCCTGCCAGCGAAGTCAATCTTGTAGGACGGATTATCGGGGATGCGACAGTAATGAAAAAGGAAATCAATGCCGGGAAAATTCGGGTTGAAGCGATCGAATAATTTTAAATTGACGATGCTGTAAGGTATTTGCCCCGGCCGATATTAACACACGAGCCTGAAAAACTGCTTTCAAAAGGTGCTCTCCACTGAATTTGAAAAGTGTTTTAGGTATCCTGAATTTCAGGGGTGGCCTTCCAAGGCTGGCCCCATTTTTTTATCAGTTTTTCCACGGATTCTTCCCGATCTCCGGAGGTCCGCTTAACCGTGCATTCAATGTGTTCCACGATGGCTTTTTCTATTGTTTCGACTTCCTTCCGAAGCACTTCAACCTCTTTTGTCCTTAATCTGTCATCATATGTTACCGTCGTTTTCCTTGCCCCTGTCTTTTTCACAGCGCGCGTTGCGCTTTCCGCCTCATTCCCCCCCGAAGCGACGGTTTCTGCGGCCGGGTGAGCCACTCCAGATCCTGTTTCGGGCATCTGGATTTTTCTGAATTCCCCGTGTGCTTCTTTACCCCTGATCTCAGTGATACCTTCCTCATGAATTTTGAGGGGAGCAGATGTATCGGTCTTTGCGACATCTAAAGGAGTTTCCCGTTCATCGATCTGAACGTCTCCGTCACTTTCCGCTTTTTCCAGCAATCCTTCCAGTCTGCGATGAAGGTCTGATGGGGCTCCGGGGCTGCCGGTTTCCTCCTCATTTACAATTTCGTCAACAGTCCCGCTGTTCATATTCCGGATCACGCGCCCGGCGGTTCGTTTAAAGGCATTAAAAACACTGGTGATAATCTGTGCCATTTCTTTATCCTCTCAAGCCTTATAGGTTTCCTGTTTTTCATTTCCGACCTGGAGTTTGTCAGACTATCTTTATCAGTGTGTAGTTTCATGAGATTTTTCATTCTGTACCTGAAATTTGTCCCGGAAATATTTTTCCGTTCCAGAGGAAGATTTCGGTCGGCTTTCGTCGGTGCGGGAATCAGGGCGTTGTCTTATTTCCCGGCGACATAATTCAATTCTTTTTCCCAATTTTATTGCATTATATCCTTCCTTACCCATTACCTCAATGTCGTATTTCAGGAACTGTCCTGCATCAGATACAATTTTTTACCTTAAATTTATTGCCAGTGAGGATGCAGGCCGATATAACCATTCATAAGGTGATTGATTCTTTTTCCCCCTTCCCTTCTTTATAGCCCGTCTTGACCGGCTTGATTATCAGGATATCAAGAGCTTCTACAGGAACCGCAGAATTTTTTTGATAAAGACATCATGAGGACTGCAGCAGGATTATTGCACTGGCAACATTCAGTTTCAGAACGTCCCATAATTGTGTATAGTGCGGTATTAAAACAGCATTGAAGAAATTATACACCGGCCGGGTTCCACGTAATTTTCCGGTTTTTTAATTCGAGATCAGGAGACCCACCAATGAGCAAACGAATTCTTTCTTCAGGTCAAAAAAACACCACACATATGAAATCCCACAGGCTGATTACTTACCCTGCCATTGCTGACAGCGTTGACCTGCCTGATTTCATCTTTCACAAAAGCAGTGACAGGGATGCGTTTATCCTGTTGACCGGGGCTGAGCAGAAACTCCTCTTTGAACAGAAGAAAGCCACGAACAGAGCAATGGAGCTTGATAATCGCAGGCTGATGACGCTGCTTTCCCCCATATGGGCAAAGTTCACGAATTCGGATGTCACACTTCATATCATTTCTGAGCGTGGAGCTGTTTTAAAAATCAAACAGTTCAGGACTGGAATTGTAATTCAGGCACATTGGAATTTGTTTCAACCCTATTTTTATCAGATCAAGAATCTTCCTATCGCCCATTCCGAGATCCTGGATGTTTTTGCACGCGCCGTCTTTAATTACGCGGCTCTGGCCATGAAACATGACGGGATGGAAAAGAGCGAATTCAGGAATGTCGTGATTGACGCATATATTTTGCAGCCGGAACTTTTGCTTGCTTCGCTGGATATCCTTAACAAACCCAATATCTACCACATTCACTCGACAAGAATCTGGCTGACCAAGATATCCGAAGCCAATGACAAACATCGTCTGCAGATTGACGTTTCCGCCGCGGCAGCCAATCCTCTTGTCAGCCTTGGATTCTTAAAAGAAGTGGCCGTTTTCATTCACAAGGTTGCGAAAAACTATGCGTTCCGCTACGTGGATTATTTATGGACCCAGCAGTACAGTATTACATGTGATACCCGGCCGGAACTGAACATGGTGACCCGGGAAGGAAATGTCATTTCGATCAACATTTACCCTCTTCTCAATAAGACCAACTGGAAACCGATGCTTTACCTGAGTCTTGGATATGCGATCATGCTCGCTCTACTCGAAGCGTCGGGAGGAGAGGATGAAAAAATAAACGTTTATTTATCCATGATGAAGACCTGGAATCGTTATTTGAGTTTTGACGAATCCATGGAGCAGCAATGTGTGCGGGAAATCTGCCGGCTGCCTTCGTCCTCCGAAGTAGAAAGCCGCGTTCTGCTGAAATGCATGACGTGCGGGGAAAACATGGAACTGATTGATGAATTTATCAGATTGATTGACTATTCCGCACAGGAGACCATTGAGGATAAGTTGAAATTATTGAAGGAAGCCCGTTCCGGAAACGAAACAGGCGCTCAATATGAGCAGTTATGGGATCGAGTACGCAATCTGAATGCCGGTCTGGTGAAGAATAACATCAATTACAGCAAATTTATTGAGGTGCTGCGTAATGACAATATCGATTATATTCAGCTTGCGGATTTATTGCGCACAGGCCGCCTGGAAAACCGCTGTGTTGTCGATGTGAGCGAATGGCTTTTGTTAAGAACGCTTTTATATGATCTGATCAGTTCGACAAAGGTCTTCAGCAACGATTACAAAATGCTTTTGAAGGTTCTGACAAAAGTAAACAAAAGCCTGATTGTATATGTCTGGACATTGGTTTTTGACAACGATATGCGTCACGAACGGGTCAACACGTATATAGCAAGATTGCTTAATGATATCTTTGTGTTTAATCGTGTGAAGATCTACGAAATCGTCTCAGATCCAGCAGAATGCCTGGAAACTGAGGCTGTGACCGGGTATCTTCTGAATTGGGCCGGTCTTTCGCAGGATGAACTGCGTTCGATCAGAAACAAGGTGCCGTTTAACTTGCCGCGCAACATAGTCCCCTGCTTGAATATCCGGACTGCAGGAGATGTGGATCATCTGGTTCGCGTAATGACGATCCGCTCCAGTGGAATCATTGGCTTCTGTCTGCACAAGGTTTATCAATGGGGAAGCATGCAGGATGAACTCACCGGAAAAATCCGTTCCCATTTTCCCGAACTTCTTCAAAAGGCCCAGGATGCCATGCATCCTCGAAAGATCATCATGGGGGGAGCCATGCTTCTTCTGGTTTTGGCTCAGACCATTTCCGACCAGCGTGACGGGTTTGCGCAAAATGTTGCCATTAAAGAAGAAGACAGGCAGATCGTTCTCAATCTGATCAAGCAGTGCATCGATTGGGACCAGCGGCATTACATCATGATGGTCGGGGGGATTGCGGCTGGTTATCTGGGAATCATCGATGGATGGATACTGCGCCAGTTCGACATCCTGCTGGGTCGTTATGGTGGCGGAGATCGTGTGGTATTGCGCAGTGTTGTGCAGTTTGATGTCGAAAATCTGATTCAAAGGACTCTAATTACAGCTAAGGAGGGAAAAGAAAGCGAGCTGCTGAAAAAGATTCAGCTGCTTCGTCTTGGGGTTGATCCCGTCATAAGCGATCAAGTCAATAAATTTTTCGGAACGTTGGCTTGCCGCTACGGAATTTCCGCGGCGGAAGTTGCTTTGAAGAAAAAAGATATCGGTGAACTGATTCTGGAATTATCCCGTCGAATGAAAGCCTGAATATGGGGCGTCAGCTGAAAACAGGAAATCAAATTCCACCTGCAAACAAGCGTGATATAACGATCTTCAGCCTTTCAATACGCGAGTCGGCATCGCCTCCTCAGGCAAGAAAAACCTCAAGCAGATCCATCGTCGCCTGATATATCTCAGGATCTTTTCCAGCCCGCGGTCCAGCTATGTTAAGAACTTGAATATGATGAGAGACTGTCCATGAATTGATCAATGTGGCGGCGTCTTCGATGGATATTCTGTCCAGGTCAATGTGAAGGCATGGTTTTTTGTACTGCTCGGCGAAAAACTCCGTGAGGGCGGAGCCGCCCTTCAGAATTCCATGAGAAATAATCAAAGTTCCGTCGGAATCCAGAACGTTCTTTTCCGTTCTTTTTGAATAATCGCTGGTGGGCATTTCCTGAAGCTGGTAGGTTTCCGGAACGCGACCACCTTCCGCCAATCTCCCCTTCGGAACCCAGCCGCCATAGGGAATGTGGTGTTTGATGGCAAAATCCAGGGCTGCTCTGTCCGCCCCCGTTTGTCCCCCTGAAATGATTTTAGTGATCGCTGGCTTTTCATCCATTTTATTTTCCCATGAGAAATTGTTTTTTAACGCCGCACTTATACCCCTGAGATGGCATTTTTAATTTTTTCCAGTCTGCCGACCCTGACTCCTACCAGCCTGATTTTCTTTCCCGACAGATCAACGCGCTTCAGACAGGAAAAAGCCATACGCCGTATTTCCTCTTCCTTTCCGACAGCTTGATCAATCGAACATGCCCTTGTCACTGTACGGAAATCACTGTAGCGAATCTTCAGAATGACATTTCTTGCGGCATAGCCCTTTTCAGCCAGATCAGATACGACTTCTTTCGTGAGTTCCGCAAGAGTCCTGGCAATCGCCTGCCAGTTTTTTTCATCCACTTGAAAGGTGATCTCCCGGCTGAATGATTTCGGCTCCCATGACGTAATGATGGGGCTCTCGTCGATACCCCTTGATGCTTCATGGAGATAATGGCCGTAAGAAGGACCGAAACGCGCGACGAGGACTTCAGGCGGCAGAGCCGCCAACTGCCCAATTGTTGCGATGTTCAACGCCTTCAGATGTTCTTCCGTTTTCGGTCCGATCCCGTATAACTTTCGGATCGGCAAGGGCCAGAGTCGATTCTCAATATCTTCCCCGGAAAAAATCGTCAATCCATCAGGCTTGTTCATATCCGAGGCGATCTTTGCCAGTAGTTTGTTCGGAGCGATGCCGATGGAGCAGGTCAATCCCGTTTTCTCATAAATGCCGGTTTTGATTTTCTCACTGATTTTTTCATCAGTATCCCGGTTTTCCGAAATATCCAGATAGGCTTCATCGATACCGACGTCCTCCATGATTGTTGTAATATTCAGGAGCACTGCCTTGAAATAACGTGAAACAGCCAGATAGGCTTTGTAATCAACGGGAAGAAATATCGCCCGAGGACAGAGTTTATAGGCCGTCCGCAAGGGCATTGCGGAAGAGATGCCGTACTTCCGCGCTTCATAATTGGCCGTGGAAACCACCCCTCGCTTTGATGGATCCCCCATGCCTCCGATGACAACAGGCTTGCCTTTTAATTCAGGCTTTCTGTTTTCCTCCACAGAAGCGAAGAAGGCATCCATGTCGATATGCAGGATTCGCCTTCCGAAAGATTTATGCTGAGCCATGGCTTTCTTCTGCATTTTCTCATTTTACAGGAGGATTCGACAGCCTCCGGTATGGAGAAATTTTTGTACGGCAGATCTTTTCCCGGTATCCTTTATTTTACACTTTTCTTGTTCCGTGACAATAATGCAAGCATCCTGGAACATTCCGATTCTCCTTGACATACTCTTGTATTTTCCTTAGTTATTCCCCTTTAAAATGAATATTCCTGAACAATTGATGGAGACTTTACTTTGCTGGCTCCGTTTTCAGGAAAAAGGCGACCGACTTGAAGATACGCATCATATGGCAATAAGGAAACAGGAAAATGTCCCCGAATCCTTTACTGGTAAAGTTCAGTCCTCTTCTGATGGGGAAAAATCTTGAGGGTCCGATTCTGGATCTGGCCTGTGGAAAAGGACAAAATGGACTTTTTCTTGCCGGTTTAAACCTGCCGGTCATCCTGGCTGATCGATCCGCGGAGGCACTGAAGGAGGCTCAACGGACAGCGAAAGAAAACGGGCTCAATGCGCAGTTCTGGGAAGTTGATCTGGAAACCGGTTCAAATCCGCTTAAAGTGGACTACTACCGGGCCATACTGGTTTTCCGCTACCTTCATCGGCCATTGCTCCCCTGTCTGAAAAAAGGAATCAGAGGAGGAGGCATACTCATCTATGAAACCTTTACCATCGATCAACCCAGGTACGGTCGCCCCCACAATCCGGATTATCTCCTGAAGCATGGAGAATTGGCCGGCGAGTTTAAGGATTGGCACATTCTTCATTACTATGAAGGAATTATAGAAAGTCCTCAAAGGGCCATGGCCCAGATCGTCTGCCGAAAACCCGTCTGATCAATCACACCTTCTTTTTCACCCGCAGTTTCAGGATTTTCTGGAAATGAGATGCCCGGAACCGGGTTTTCCTGACCCGTTTCAGATAAAGTTGAATTACTTCGCACAGGTAATGCAGCCGCCATTCAGTCAGCTGAGTGAAGAAATCCCGCCTGGACTTCCGACGCCGGTGATATTGCCCGAATCGTCGATGTCGATGGAATAGGCTGCAGGCCTTTTCGACAGACCTGGCATACGAAGAATCTCGCCAGTAATGGGGATCAGAAATCCAGCCCCTGAAGCTATCCTGATTTCCCGGACAGTGACGATAAAGTCGCGGGGAAGACCCAGGAGACCGGGATTATCCGAGAGCGATTGCTGAGTTTTTGCGATACAGACGGGAAGCTTATCGAAGCCGTATTTGTTTATCAAATCAAGGTTCCGTCTGGCCAGGGGCTGGTAGTCGATCGAAACGGCACCATATATCTCGCTGGCAACCGTAAATATCTTGTCTTCCACAGGTTGATTCCATTCATACAGCCGGCGGTATCCACAGGATGTGCCGGCGAGAAGTTCAAGGGTCTTTTCAGCCAGTTCCAGGCCGCCTTCCCCGCCCAGACGAAAGATGTCACAGGGGGCAATGTTCATCCCTTCGTTTTCCGCCGCCCTGACGACAGCATTGATCTCTTCATCCGTATCGGAAGAAAATCGGTTCAAGGCAATGACACAGGAAACATGAAACTTGTCGATGTTTTGATAATGTTTTCGGAGATTCGCCATCCCAAGCACAGCCGCCCTTGGATTGGATCGATCAAGATCGGCCTGGGCAATGCCCGCGTGATACTTCAAAGCACGAACCGTCGCCACAAGAACCACGATGCGGGGATTCAAGCCGCCGTAAGGGGCCACGATGTCGAAAAACTTTTCCGCACCAAGATCGAAACCGAAACCTGCCTCGGTAACGACATAATCAGCGAGGCGAAGCGCCAGGTCAGTGCCGAGGATGCTGCTCGTCCCCTGGGCGATGTTGGCGAACGGCCCTCCGTGAATAATCGCCGGCACATTCTCTGTGGTCTGGACAAGATTCGGAAGCAGGGCGTATTTGAGAAGCGCTGTGACCGCCCCTTCGACTTTCAAATCACCGGCCATAACCGGACTGTCATCATAAGTAAATCCCACCAGTATTCTGCGTATCTTTTCCTTCAATTCCCGATAGGATCGGGAAAGACAGAGGATAGCCATGATTTCGCTGGAAGGAACGATATCAAATCCCGTTTCCCTGGGAACGCCGTTAACGGAACCGCCGAGGCCGATGACAATGTTTCGGAGAAATCGGTCATTCATGTCGAGAACACGGCGCCAGGTCACTTTCCTCGGATCGATGTTCAGAATATTGTCATGATACACCGAATTGTCCACAATGGCTGACAGGAGATTGTGGGCGCTCTCCACTGCGGCGAAATCATTTGTAAAATGGAGATTGATGTCGTCGACCGGATGGACACGTGAGAGCCCTCCCCCTGTGGCGCCACCCTTCATGCCGAACACAGGGCCAAGGGAGGGCTCCCGAAGAGCGGCAATGGTGGCTTTCCCCAGTCTGGCCAGAGCCTGGGCGAGTCCAATGGAAACGGTGGTTTTCCCCTCTCCGGCCGGTGTCGGCGTCATGGCCGACACGAGGATCAGGGAGGCGTCGGGACGACTATGAAAACGGGAAATGGCTTCAAGACGAACCTTGGCCTTGTATCGACCGTAAGCTTCAATATCGTCTTCGGAAAGGCCGATTGTTGCCGCAATGTCGGCTATAGGCTTCAGTTCTTTCGTGTCTTGTCTGGAGTTGCGGTGGGTCATGAGTTTATTTGCAGATCACGGCATCGAAACGTATGTCAATGTTATATTCATCGCCGATACGGTTGAGATCGGTTTTTAAATCCAGGATTTTCACTGCCGGCGGCAGAGAGAAATTGCAGACCATAGAAAAAACATTGGCTCCTGTGACCGGGTTGTTGTCCACGTTGGTGGAAATGTCGTCAATATTGATCCCTCTGCCATGGAGGGCCTTGCATATCTGCTGGATGATGCCCGGGCGGTCGATGGAGGTTGCTACGAGTCTGTATGGAATGGACGGAGCAACCTCCCGGTGAAGCGGAGCTTTGGTCTTCCGGACGTGAATGTCCAGGCCGGTCTTTTCTCGTAAGCTGTCCAGGTCCTTGATGAGCCTTTCTATGTCATCCGTGCTGCCGGAAGTCAGGATAATCATCCCGAACTCTCCTCCGAGAACACAGCCCCGGGATCGTTCGATATTGATGCCCCGCGCCGTGAAAAATTCCGAAATCTGTCTTGCAAGGCCCGAACGATCCGGCCCCATGAATGAAAACACAACGTAGGATCTCATCAGTCAACTCCGCACTGTTTTTTCAAATTCATCTGAAACGGCTGTATCCGCACCACATGCTTCAAGAGCGAAATATGTGATTCCTTAGCCGACCATACGGCCCGTGTCAAGGAAAAGTCATTTTTTTTCGTTTTCTCTGATTACGCGAACTTTTCATTTTTTATAAAGATCAGCTGTGCTCAACCTCCAAAACTGGAATTCCGGAAGGTGATCTTTTCAGGAATTGATGGCTCACCGAGGCATGTGATTTACGCGGACGAAAGATTGAATTTCTGTGCGCCCTTCCGGCTTTTCCTGAGAGTCATTAAGTCTGAATGTTCATGGTTTGTCCTGCTTTATGAACGTTCCCTTCTCGAGTTCATCAAAGGCGATGCGGAGTTCTTCCCCGGTATTCATGACGATCGGCCCTCTCCAGGCAATAGGCTCTCCGATGGGTTTTCCGGAAATGAGAAGAAATCGGACCGGTTCATCTTCTGTTGATATCTGAACCTGTTCACCGTCTTCAAAAAGGACTAAAGATTCGTTTTCCAGATAAGGATTTGAATTCAGATCATAATCATTATTCCCTTCCGCCTCGTAAGCGAATGGCTTCTTTTCCATGCAAAAATATCCTTTCCCGAAAATAACATAGGCAAATACTTTGTGTCCGGGCTTTGTAGGATGGGAAAAAGTAGTCTTTGCCGGTACGGTGACGTCAATATATTCCGGATCGATGACTATGCCCGTTACCGGTCCTCTTGTGTCGTTTACGCTACCGCAGATGATCCTGATTGTTACTCCATTATCCTGCTTAATGATCGGAATCTGGCTCGCCTTGACATCCCTGTAGCGGGGCGACATCATCTTGTCTGCGGCTGGGAGATTAGCCCAGAGTTGGAAGCCTTCCAGAATGCCCTTTGAATCACCCTGAGGCATTTCCTGATGTATGATCCCGCTTCCCGCTGTCATCCACTGAACATCTCCGGATGTGATGCGCCCCTGATTTCCCATGCTGTCCCGGTGCTCGACATCGCCCCGCAGTACATAAGTGATCGTCTCAATGCCACGATGCGGATGCCATGGAAATCCTTTTGAATAATGGTCCGGGTTATCGGAGCGAAAATCATCAAGAAGTAAAAAGGGGTCAAACAGAGGGATTTCCCTGTGACCAAATGCCTGCATCAGATGAACCCCCGCACCCTGGATGATGGGTCTGCTCCTGAATACTCTGTGAATTTTTCTCGTTATTGTCATCTCTGATTCCTCCTCAAAAAGAGATCGGTAAAACGCCACGATAAAATCCATGAAGATATTTCCATTCAGTCGGGCATCCTTTTCTATTTTGTAAGAAGAAAAAAAAGGAGGACAGACGCCGGCGTTTCACTGCGCCTTATTACTCCAGATCTATTTTATAATTAGTCCGTCCTGAAAAATACGGGCTGCAACCCGCATAAATAATGAAACTGTTCTTTGAAAACTGAAGAAAATTGTGGATTTGCGGTTGTTTCTACTCTGA
>JGI11944J13513_1000071_pt1 | contig 103792 bp, 107 predicted proteins | sample TerdegcoTASludge_FD_13513 | JGI IMG/M metagenome (IMG submission 13513) | reverse complement strand
CTCATCTACCCAGTAGCCCTTGAAGAGGGTCAGAGATTTGCAGTAAGAGAGGGTGGAAGAACTGTTGGTGCAGGTGTTGTATCAAAACTTATTGAGTAGGTGAAATATGAAAGAAACAAAAAGCAAAGTAAGAATTAAATTAAAATCTTTTGATTCAAGAATTCTTGATACATCAGCAATTATGATTGTGAATACATTAAAAAAATTAGGCGTCGAAGTATCAGGTCCAATACCACTTCCTTCAGAAAGAACACTATATACATTTTTAAGAGCACCAAATATAGATAAAGATTCAAGAGAACAACTTGAATTAAGAATTCACAAGAGGCTTATAGATATTTTAAATCCAACACCAGAATCAACCAAAGCGTTAATGGATCTAGATCTTCCTGCAGGAGTTGATATTGAAATTAAGTTATAAGGAGCTTGATATGAAAGGTATTATAGCTAAAAAAATTGGAATGACTCAATTATTTAATGAGGATGGTAGGGTTGTGCCTATTACAGTCCTTAAGGCTGGTCCATGCAAGGTTATACAGAAAAAAACTCTGGAAAAGGATGGATATTTAGCAGTTCAACTTGGATTTGAGGAGATAAAGGAAAAGAAAGTTAATAATCCTTTAAAGGGTCATATGAAAAAAGTTAACGAATATTTTAGATATTTAAAGGAAATAAGAGATTTTGATAAAAATGAAGGTGATATTATAGAGGTTGATTTATTCAAAAAAGGTGAGAAGGTAAAAGTTACGGGTTTATCAAAAGGTAAAGGTTTCCAGGGAGTTATGAAAAGATGGGGTATGGCTGGAGGCTTTGATTCTCATGGTTCAACTTCGCATAGAAGAATAGGTGCAATAGGAAATAGATTAACTCCTCAAAAAGTATTTAAGGGAAAAAGAATGCCAGGTCATATGGGTTTTGATAATGTTACTATTAGAAATCTTGAAGTTGTTTTTATAGATAAAGATAATAACCTGATAGGACTTAAAGGTGCAGTCCCTGGACCTAATGGTGGAATTTTATTAATAAGAGGTGAATAATGTCAATACCAGTATATGATAAAGAAGGAAAATTAGTTGAAAGTGAAGAATTTCCTGAAAAATTTAATATTCCTCCTCACTATAATTCTATTTTTGCCCATATTAGATATGTAAGATGTGCTTTAAGAAGAGGTACTGCTTCTACTAAAAGAAGAGGTGAGGTTAGTGGTGGAGGAAGAAAACCATGGCGTCAAAAGGGCACTGGAAGAGCCAGACAAGGTTCGATTCGTTCTCCAATATGGAAAGGCGGAGGTGTTGTTTTTGGTCCCAAGCCCAGAGATTTTAGTATTTCTATTCCTGATAAAATAAAAAAACTTTCAATTAAGTCATCAATTAGTCAAAAATTAATAGATGAAAAACTTATAATAATTAAAGATGTTATTTTTGAAAAACCAAGCACAAAAAATGCATTTGAATTTTTAAAAAAGTTAAATATAGATTCATCTGCTCTTATAGTTTATAGTGATGAAAATGGAGAAATTGAGAAAAGTTTTAGAAACATTACTAAAATCACTCCTTTATATTACCAATTTATTAATAGTTACGAAATCCTCAAACATGATTATTTGTTAATTACAAAGGAAGCATATTTAAAGATAAAAGAGGTATGGGGAAATGATTGAAAAAGCTTTGATAAAACCAATAGTTACTGAAAAAAGTCAAAAACTTATAAATGAGAGAAAATATATTTTTCTTGTTTATAAAAACGCAAATAAAGAAGTTGTTAAAAAGGCAGTTGAAGAAATGTTTAATGTTAAGGTTGAAGATGTAAATATTGTTAAAAAATACTCAAAAAAGAGGAGAACTAGATATCAATTTGCAAAAACTCCTGAAAGAAAGAAGGCAATAGTTACATTAAAAGAAGGCTATTCAATCGATACATTGAAAGGAGTATAAAATGGGAATAAAGAAAGTAAAACCTACAAGTCCAGGAAAAAGAAATTTAACATATCTTGAAAAAAGTGAAATAACAAAAAAAGAACCAGAAAAAAGTCTTGTTGTTGGTTTAAAAAAGAAAGGTGGAAGAAACAATCAGGGTAAAATAACTATTAGATTTAGAGGTGGTGGAGCGAAAAGATTATTAAGAATTATAGATTTTAAAAGAGATAAAGATGATGTTCCTGGGAAAGTTTCATCCATTGAATATGATCCGAATAGATCAGCAAGAATAGCTTTGATAAAATATGCTGATGGTGAAAAAAGATATATTGTTGCACCAATTGGACTTAATGTTGGAGATACTGTTCTATCTGGAGAGAATGTTCCATTAAAACCAGGAAATACAACATTTATAAAAAATATACCAATTGGAACAGTTGTATATAACATTGAACTAAAACCAGGTAAAGGCGGACAGATTGCTCGTTCTGCAGGAACACAGGCTCAAATTTTAAGTAAAGACGATAGATATGCACAGATAAAGATGCCATCAGGAGAAATAAGATTAATAAATGTTAATTGTAGAGCAACAATAGGTCAAGTAGGAAATCTTGATCATATAAACCTTGAGTTAGGTAAAGCTGGAAGAACGAGAAATCTTGGAAGAAAACCACATGTTAGAGGTGCTGCAATGAATCCTGTTGATCATCCACATGGTGGTGGTGAAGGAAGAGCACCAGTTGGTCACCCCTCTCCATTATCTCCATGGGGAAAACCAACAATGGGCAAAAAAACAAGAAAAAAGAAAAAACCAAGCAGTGTTTATATTGTTAAAAGGAGGAGATAAATATGGCTAAAGAAAAATTTGTTGATACTAAACTACTAGAAAAAATCAGAGAAATGAATGAGAAAGGTTCAAAAAAGATAATAAAAGTCTGGTCAAGAGATTCAACAATTACTGAAGAGATGGTTGGACATACTATAGCAGTGCATAATGGTAAAACCCATATACCAGTTTATATTACAAAAGCTATGATTGGTCATAAGTTAGGTGAATTTGCTTTTACAAGAACTTTTAGATCTCATAATAGACCAACAGAAAGATCAACTTCATTGAAATAATATCAGGAGGAGAGAATGGAAGTTAAAGCAGTAAGTAGATTTGTTAGAATATCTCCAAAAAAAGCCAGAAAAGTTGCGAATTTAGTTCGTGGAATGAACGCTAAAAAAGCATTAAGTACCTTAAAATTTGTACCTTTAAGAACCGCAATTCCTATTTCAAAAACGATTAAATCAGCAGTTGCAAATGCCAAAAATAACTATCAGATGAATGAAGACGATCTTTATATAAAAAAGATTTTTGTTGATCAGGGACCTGTTATGAAGAGGGTACTACCAAGAGGTATGGGAAGAGCAGATATTATTAGAAGACCATTATCTCATATAACTGTTTATGTTGAAGAGAAGAAGGAGGAATAATGGGACAGAAAACAAATCCATTTGGATTTAGACTAGGTGTGACAAAAGACTGGAAAGCTTTCTGGTTTGCTCCGAAAAAAGAAATTCCTTATATACTTTTTGAAGATATTTTAATTAGAAATAAAATTGATGATCTTGGAAGAGATGTTGCTATATCTTCAGTTGAAATATATAGAAAAGGAGAACAAGTAAGGGTAATAATTTTCAGTGCAAGACCAGGTGTATTAATAGGAAAAGGTGGAGCAAATATCGAAACTTTAAGAAATGAATTACAGAATATTGTTGGAGAAAAGAAACTTGATATAAAAGTAGTAGAAGTTAAAAAACCAGAAATTTCAGCAAAACTTCAAGCAGAATTTATTGCAGATAGAATAGAAAAAAGAGCGTCATATAAAAGGGCAATGAAGCAAACAATAGCAAGAGCAATAAAAGGCGGAGCAAAAGGAATAAAAGTACAATGTTCTGGAAGACTTGATGGAGCAGAAATAGCAAGAACTGAGTGGTTTAAAGAAGGCAGAGTTCCTCTTCAAACTTTAACAGCTGATATTGATTATGCTTATGTTCCTGCTGTCACAAAATTTGGTGTTATTGGTGTTAGAGTATGGATTTATAGAGGAGAAATATCTGTGAGAAGATTTAATAGAGAAGAGGTGGAGGTGTAATATGTTAATGCCAGAAAGAGTTAAATGGAGAAAACAACATAGAATAAGACCAAAAGGAATAGCAACAAGAGGTAACAGACTCTCTTTTGGAGATTTTGGATTAAAAGCCATTGAACCAGGATGGATCACTTCGCGTCAGATTGAAGCAGCAAGACTTCCACTAACTCAAGCATCCCATAAAAGTGGAAAAATGTGGATAAGAATATTTCCTGATAGACCTGTAACCAAAAAACCAGCCGAAACAAGAATGGGTGGTGGAAAAGGTGATCCTGAATTCTGGACTGCTATTGTTAAACCAGGAAGAATTCTTTTTGAACTTGAAGGTGTTCCTGAAAAAGAAGCAATTAGAGCACTTCAACTCGCTCAAGATAAACTTCCAATAAAAACAAAAATAGTTAAAAGAGAGGTTTAACATGAAAGCAAAAGATTTAAGAGAATTAACAAATAATGAATTAAATAATAAACTTGATGAATTGAGAAGAGAACTTTTTAACTTAAGATTTCAGCAATCAACTCATCAATTAAAAAATCCGACAAGAATAAGAGTTGTAAGAAGAGAGATTGCAAGGATTCTAACTATTCTTAAAGAAAAGGAGATAGCCCAATGAAAAAGACATTAATTGGTACTGTTGTTTCTAATAAAATGCAAAAAACAGTTGTTGTAAAAACAGAAAAAATTGTAACTCATTCTCTATATAAAAAGCAGATTAAAAGATGGAGTAAATTCTATGCACATTCAGAACTCCCATTATCTATTGGAGATATTGTCGAAATTGAGGAAACAAGGCCTCTTTCTAAATTAAAAAGGTGGAGAGTTAAAAGAATAATTAAAAGAATTGAAGATAAAGAATTGGAGGAGGAAAATGATCAGACCTTACAGTAGATTGAAAGTTGCAGATAATACTGGTGCAAAAGAGGTTCTTTGCGTAAGGATACTTGGAAGTTCAAATAAAAAATATGGTAGAGTTGGAGATGTAATTGTTTTTACAGTTAAAGACGCAATTCCTAAAAGCCCAATTCCAAAAGGTTCAGTAGGTAAAGGAGTTATTGTAAGAACAAAAAATAAAATTAGAAGACCAGACGGGTCTTATTTGAGATTCGACGATAATGCTGTTGTGATAATTGATGAAGAAGGAAATCCTAAAGGAACAAGAATTTTTGGACCAGTTTCACGAGAATTAAGAGAAAAAGGATATTTAAGAATAATTTCTCTCGCCAGTGAGGTGGTATGATATGAAGATAAGAATTAAAAAAGGTGATACAGTCAAAATAATGACAGGTAAAGATAAAGGTAAAGTAGGAAAAGTTCTTAAAGTTTTACCAAAAGAGAAAAAAATAATAGTTGAAGGTATTAATGTAGTTAAAAAATACATAAGACCATCTCAATCACATCCTGAAGGTGGAAGAGAAGAGATAGAAGAGCCTATATATTTCTGGAAAGCACAACTTGTATGTAACCATTGCAAAAATCCAACAAGAATAGGCGTTCTTTTTCTTGAAACAGGTGAAAAAGTCAGAGTATGCAAAAAATGCGGTGAAATAATTGATAAAGTTTAGGAGGAGATATGAGTTACTTAAAATCTAAGTGGATAGAGATTGCTCCAAAATTAATGGATAAATTTAATTACAAGAACATTATGGAAGTTCCGAAAATAATAAAAATTGTTGTAAATAGAGGAATTGGAGATGCAACAACTGATCCAAAAGCAGTTGAAAAGACAGGAGAAGAATTAAAATTGATTACTGGGCAGAAACCTTTATTTATTAAAGCCAAAAAATCAATTGCTTCTTTTAAAGTAAGAAAAGGAATGGTTATTGGAGCAAAGGTAACATTAAGAGGAAAAAAAATGGATGAATTTTTTGAGAAACTTATAAATGTCGCTCTCCCAAGAATCAGAGACTTTAAAGGTTTATCAAGAAAAAGTTTTGATGGTAGAGGTAATTACACCTTTGGTATTGAAGAGCAACTTATTTTCCCTGAAATAGAATATGATAAAGTTGATAAAATTAGAGGTTTTGACATTTCAATAATAACAACAGCAAAAACTGATGAAGAAGCAGAATCTCTACTTGAACTTCTTGGATTACCTTTTGAGAAAAAGGTTGTTAAGAAGGTTAGTTAATCCTGAAGGAGGTTTTTTTATGGCAAGAAAAGTCATGATAGAAAAAGCAAAAAGAAAACCAAAATATAAAACAAGAAAAGTAACAAGATGTAAAATCTGCGGGAGAGTCAGGGCTGTTTATAATGATTTTGGTTTGTGTAGAATGTGTGTGAGAAAATATTTTCATTCAGGTTATATACCTGGTATGAAAAAGGCGAGCTGGTAGGAGGTGGTTATTTTGTTTACCGATCCAATTGCTGATTTGATAACAAGAATTAATAACGCAAATTTAGTATATAAAGAGGTAATTGAAGTTCCTTATTCGAACATGAAAAGATCAATAATTCAAATACTTAAAGAAGAAGGCTATATAAAAGATTTTGAAATTATTGATAAAGATGAAAAAAGAACAATAAAAATATATTTAAAATTTGGCAAAAACAAAGAAAGAGCAATATTAGGAATAGAAAGAGTATCTAAGCCTGGAAGAAGAATTTATGTAGGTAAAGATGAAATTCCTAAAGTTCTTAATGGAATTGGAATGGCTATACTTTCAACCCCAAAAGGTGTTGTTACTGATAGAAATGCAAAAAAATTAGGTCAAGGTGGAGAAGTACTTCTCCTTATATGGTAGGAGGTAAGAAATGTCAAAGATAGGCAGAAAACCAATAGAAATTCCAAAAGATATATCTGTAGATTTAAAAGATAACTTTATTACAATTAAAGGAAAAAACGGTGAATTCAGAAAAGAAATTCCCGATGTCATTACAGTAAAAATATTGGATTCACAGATAGTTGTTGAAAGAAAGAATGATTTAAAAGAGACAAAAGCCCTACATGGAACTTATAGAGCGTTAATTAATAATATGATAACAGGACTCACAAAAGGTTTTCAGAAGGTTCTAGTATTGCATGGAGTAGGTTATAAAGCAAGTTTACAGGGTAAAAAACTTGTAATTTATTTGGGTTATACTCATCCTATAGAAATTGAGCCACCACCAGGAATTGAGTTTGTTGTTGAGAAAGATATTAGAATTACTGTCAAAGGTCCAGATAAAGAACTTGTTGGCAAAACTGCAGCATATATAAGAAGATTAAGAGACCCAGATCCATATAAAGCAAAAGGTGTAAGATATGAGGATGAAGTTATCAGAAGAAAAGCTGGTAAAGCATTAAGTAAAGGTGCTCAATAGATGAAGGAGGATATTAATGATTAAAGATATAAAAAGGAAAGAAAAAAGAAGAATAAGACATACAAGAATAAGAAAAAAGATAAAAGGAGATTCTGAAAAACCAAGAGTTTCTTATTATAGAAGTTTAAATCATATTTATCTTCAGGCCATAGATGATACTAAAGGTGAGACGCTTTTATCACTATCTACTTTATCTAAAGAAGTTAAGGAATTGATAAAAGGAAAATCTAAAAAAGAGATTCACTCTATTCTTGGTCAAAAATTTGCTGAACTTCTATTGAATAAAGAAATCAAAAAAATTGTATTTGATAGAGGTGGGTATCTTTATCATGGAAACTTAAAGGTGCTCTGTGAAGAGATAAGAAAGATGGGTATTGAATTTTAGGAGGAAAACATGATAGATAATGAAGAACTTGAAATAACGATGGAAGAGCAGCTAGTACAGGTAAGAAGAGTTGCAAAAGTAACAAAAGGTGGTAAAAGATTAAAATTCCGCGCACTCGTTGTTGTAGGTGATGGTAATGGAAAGGTAGGCGTTGGTCTTGGAAAAGCAAGTGAAGTACCTGATGCAATAAAAAAGGCTTCAACCAGAGCAAGAAGAGATTCAGTTACTATACCACTTAAAGGTACAACAATACCTCATGAAACATGGGGCAAATGGGGTGCTGCGAAAGTATTTTTAAAACCAGCTGTTCCTGGTACAGGTATTATTGCTGGAGGACCTGTAAGAGCTATCTTACAAAAAGCAGGAATAAAGGATGTACTTTCTAAAGCATTTGGCTCTTCAAATCAGGTAAATGTATCCTTTGCCACACTCGAAGCTCTTAAAAATTTAATTACTTATAAAGAAAAAACTGAGATCCTTGGAAAAAGTAAGATTAAGGAGGAATAAGATGTATAAACTTCATAATTTAGTTAATCCATATCCTAATAAGAAAAAATTTAGAGTTGGAAGAGGACCTGGATCTGGTTCAGGAAAAAATTGTGGTTATGGTAATAAAGGTCAGAAATCAAGAAGTGGTAGAGGCAAAGAAGACTGGTTTGAAGGAGGTCAAACTCCAATATATAAAAGATTACCACACCTTAAAGGTTTAAAAAACAAATCACGTAAAAATTTTAAAGAAATTGCTGTCCTTAATTTAAGAGATATTATTAAATATTTTAAAGAGGGAGAAGTTGTAAATCTTAACTCTCTTAAAGAAAAAGGTTTAGTTGAAAAGAAAGTTACTTTTCTTAAGATACTTGGAGAAGGTGAGTTAGAATACCCACTTATTTTTGAAGCTAATAGTTTCAGTAAGAAAGCTAAAGAAAAAATTGAAAAAATCAATGGTAAAGTAAATTTAGTGAGGTGATTATATGTGGAATCTTTTGAAAAGTGCACTTAAAATAAAAGAACTAAGAACAAGAATACTCTTTACTCTTTTTCTTTTTGGTTTATTTAGGTTAGGTACATTCATTCCAGTTCCAGGAGTTAATAGAGAATTATTAAAAGAAGCAGTAACTCAAGGAGGACTATTAAGTTTAATAGATATTTTTGCTGGTGGAGGTCTTTCAAACTTTTCAATCTTTGCCCTTGGTGTTTTTCCATATATCAACGCATCAATTATAATGCAACTTGCTGGATCAATTTTCCCAAAACTTGAAGAATTAATGAAAGAAGGCGGAGAAGAAGGTAGAAGAAAAATTGCTGTTTGGACAAAGTATTTAACTTTCTTCCTTGCTTTAATAGAAGCAGGTGCTCTTCTTATAACTTTTTCAAATCAGGGGTATGTAACCGCAAAGGGACTTCTATCTCAAGCTACAATAATTTTCACTCTTATTGCTGGAACTTATGTTCTTTTCTGGCTTGGAGAAATAATCACAGAAAAAGGGATTGGAAATGGAGTTTCACTTATTATATTCGCAGGTGTCATAAGTAGAATACCTGTAGGTGTTAGTGAAATTATTAGATTATATGGAAAAACTGGAGGAATTTCTTTAACACAAATAATAATTACTGTTGTTGGACTTCTTTTAATATTACTTGCTATTCTTTATCTTTATCAATCCGAAAGAAGAGTACCAGTTCAATATGCTAAAAGAATAGTTGGGAGGAGAATGTATGGTGGGCAATCAACTTTTATACCTTTAAGACTAATTCAATCTGGTATATTACCAATAATATTTGCATCAGCATTTTTAACCTTTCCTGCAACAATAGGGCAATTTTTCCCTGGGACTTGGATAGAAAGAATCGGTAAGACTCTAACTACCTCAACTTCATTATGGTATAATATTCTTTTCTTTTTACTTGTAGTTTTCTTTGTATATTTTTATACCGAAATATCGTTTAATCCTAATGAACTTTCTGAGAATTTAAAGAAATGGGGTGGTTTTATACCAGGTGTTAGACCTGGAGATACCACAACTAAATATATCGCAAAAATTATTAATAGAGTTACTTTTCCTTCTTCTATTCTACTTGGTTTAATAGCAATTGTTCCCAACTTTTTCTTTGGGGCAACACAAATCAGAGCATTTTATTTTGGTGGTACTTCCATCTTAATTATTATTGGAGTTGCTCTTGAAACTGTTCAACAGATAGATGCCTATGTAAAGATGCGTCATTATGAAGGTTTATTAAAATGATAATAATTATGCTTGGAAATATTGGAACAGGTAAAGGTACACAAGCAAAATTAATAATGCAAAATTATAATATTCCTTATATATCAACTGGTGATATATTTAGAGAAAATATTAAAAACAACACTGAACTTGGCATGAAAGTTAAATCAATTTTAAATGAAGGAAAACTTGTAGATGATGATCTTGTAAACGAAGTTGTTTTTGATAAAATTAAAAATTTGGATAGTTTTATTATAGATGGTTATCCAAGAACAATAAACCAGGCAATGAACTTTGAAAATTTTATTTCTACTCAGAATAAAAAACTCAATTTGGTTTTTTCGATTATAGTTTCTGAAGAGAATATCATTAAAAGATTAACTGGAAGAAGAATATGTCCAAAATGCGGGAAAATATACAATGTCTATTTTGATAAACCAAAAAATGACGAAATATGCGATTTAGATGGAGAAAAACTTGTTTTAAGGGATGATGATAAATTTGAAACTGTAAAGAAAAGAATAGAAGAATACAAAAAAAACACAGAGCCACTTATAGAATTTTATAAAAATAAAAACCTACTATATGAGATTGATGGTGAGAGAAAAATTTATGATGTTTTTATTGATATAAAGAGAATTATTGATGATTATATTAAAAAGCAAAAGAGAAATTGAAATTATGAGAGAAGGCGGAATAATTCTACATAATATTTTACACTCTCTAATAAAAGAAGTTAAAGAAGGAGTTGACTCTTTCTATTTAAATACACTTGCAGAAAAGTTGATAGAAGATTATAATGCGAAACCAGCTTTCAGGGGTTATAGAGGTTATCCATATTCTCTATGTGTTTCTATAAACGATGAAGTGATTCATGGATTTCCTTTGAAAGAAAAGGTTTTTAAAAAAGGAGATATAGTTTCGCTTGATATTGGAATTATCTATAAAGGTTATTATACTGATATGGCATATACAGTTCCTGTTGGAGAAGTAGATAATAAAAAAAGAAAATTACTTGAAATAGGTGAAAGAATCTTATTTCAAGCAATTTCTGAAGCAGTTGTTGGTAATAGAATTGGTAATATATCGAACACAATAGAAACAAATGCTTTAAAAAATGGCTACTCAGTTGTTAGAGAATTTATTGGTCATGGAGTGGGTAGAAAATTACATGAAGAACCAGAAGTTCCTAATTTTGGATCAAAAGAAAATGGTCCTATACTTAAAGATGGAATGACAATAGCAATTGAACCCATGATATGTATGGGAAAAGGAGAAGTTTATGTTGCTGATGATGGTTGGACTGTTAAAACAAAAGATAGAAAAATTTCTGTCCATTTTGAGCATACCATTGCTGTTACTGATAATGGACCATTTATATTAACTTTACCTGGTGAAAGATATGAAGGATAAAGAGTATATTGAAATTGAAGGTGTGGTTGTTGAGGCACTTCCAGATATGCATTTTAAAGTAAAATTACCAAATGGCAAAGTTATTAAAGCATTTGTAAGTGGAAAAATGAGATTAAACTCAATAAGAGTTATTCCTGGGGATAAAGTTAGAATTCAAATTTCTAAATACGATCCTTCCCAGGGAAGAATAGTATATAGAATCTCTTAAAGGAGGAATTAATGAAGGTTAGATCTTCTGTAAAAAAGATTTGTCCTAAATGTAAAATTATTAAAAGAAGGGGAAGAGTAATGATAATTTGCTCAAACCCAAAACATAAACAAAGGCAAGGTTAGGAGGTTAATGTGGCAAGAGTTGTAGGAATTGATTTACCAAAAAATAAAAGATTAGATATAGCGCTTACATATATCTATGGTATTGGTCTAAAAAGAGCTAAAGATATAATAAAAAGTTTAAGAATTAAGGAAGATAAAAAAGTTAAAGATTTATCAACTGATGAGATACAAAAATTAAATGACTATATTCCAAAACATTACAAAGTTGAAGGAGATTTAAGAAAAGAAGTATCATCAAACATTAAAAGACTTGTTGATATTAATTGTTATAGAGGTTTTAGACATAAAAGAGGTTTACCAGTTAGAGGACAAAGAACAAGGACCAATGCAAGAACAAGAAAAGGTCCAAAGAAAACTATTGGAACTAAATAAAGGAGGCTAAAGTGGCAAAAACCAAAAAGAAAAAAAGGGTAGATGAGAATGTAAATGTATATATAAATTCGTCTTTTAACAATACAGTAATAACAATAACTGATAAACAAGGTAATGTAATTTCTTGGGGTTCTGCTGGTACTCATGGATTTAAAGGAACAAAAAAAGGAACTCCCTTTGCAGCACAAATTGCAAGTGAAAATATTGCAAAAAGAGCAGCTTCACTTGGAGCAAAATATGCAGATGTTTTTGTAAAAGGACCTGGTCCTGGTAGAGAAACTGCAGTAAGGTCAATCCAAACTGGTGGAATAATTGTAAAATCAATAAAAGATACTACACCAATACCTCATAATGGATGCAGACCACCAAAAAGAAGAAGAGTTTAAGGAGGTAATATATGGCTAAACAGACAAAGCCAAAATGTAGAGTTTGTAGAAGACTTGGAGTAAAGCTTTATTTAAAAGGTGAAAGATGTTACTCTTCAAAATGTGCTCTTGAGAAAAAGTTCTCACCTCCTGGTATGCAGGGAATGAGAAGGAAAGGCAAGGCTTCTGATTATGCTATACATTTATGGGAAAAACAGAAATTAAGAAAAATATATGGAGTAATGGAAAAGCAATTTAAACTTTATTTTGAAAAAGCCAATTCTCAAAGAAAGATACCTACAGGTGATAAATTATTAGAAATCCTTGAAAGAAGACTTGATAATACAATATTTAGAGGTGGACTTGCAGTTTCAAGATCATCAGCAAGACAACTTGTAAATCACAGTCATGTTATGGTTAACAATAAAACTGTAAATATCCCGTCTTATCAAGTTAAACCAGGTGATGTTATAAGTTTAAAATCAAGGGCAAGAAATATACCACAGGTTCTACAAGCAATTGAAAGCCAACCTTTAATCCCATCTTGGTTATCAACAGATTATGAAAAATTCACCATCACAGTTAATTCTATCCCTACAAGAGATCAAATAGATACTCCAATCAAAGAAGAGTTAATTGTTGAATTTTATTCTAAATAGGAGATACAATGGAATATCTTGCTGGTAAACCAAAAGTAAAAATAGTTGAAGAATCCAATAATTATCTAAAAGTTATTCTTGACCCTCTTTATAGAGGTTATGGAGTAACAATAGGTAATCTTTTAAGAAGGATACTTCTTTCTTCAATAATGGGCTATGGTATTTATGCCATTGAAATAAAAGGTGTTTCGCATGAGTTTTCAACTATTCCAAATGTTTATGAGGACATTCCTGAAATTATCTATAATATAAAACAGATAGTTATAAAAGGGAATCTTGAAAGAGATAAAATACATCTCCTTGCTAAAGGTGAAAAGGAAGTGAAAGCAGGAGATTTTGATCCCAATCCAAATATAGAAATAGTTAATCCAGATCTTCATCTTTTTTCAATAACAGATAAAAAGGGCGAAGTTGAAATGGTTGCTCATATAAAGAGAGGATTTGGATATCTGCTTGAATCAGAAAACAAAGAGCCAGGATTTCCAATTAATACAATTTTTATAGATACAAACTTTTCTCCTGTAAAAAAAGTTAACTTTGAAGTTTCTTCATCTGATGTTGCTCCTTTTCCAAAGAGAGAAAAAGTAACATTAGAAATTTTCACCAATGGTTCTCTTTCTCCTAAACAGGTTTTAAAAGATGGAGTTAAAATAATTGATTACTATATTAATATTATTGGAGATTTGAAAGTCGAAGAAGAAAAGAAAGAGATAGGCATAGAACTTTTACCTTTATCAAGTAGAATTAAAAAGATACTATTAAGCGAAGGAATAAATACAATAAATATATTGAAGAAAGAACTACTTTCGGGTGGTTTAAAGGAAATTAAAGGAATTGGTGATAAATATATAGAGGAAATTGAGGAAATATTAAAATCTTACAGTGAGGAAAAAGAGGAAGAAACATTTTTAGAAAGAAACATTGAAGAATTAGCTTCAGAACTCTCTATCTCAATGGAAGATTTGAATATACTTAAACTTGAAGGAATAAGAACTTTAAAAGATCTTGTTAATTTATCTTTAAAAGAGTTAATGTCTGAAAGATTTAATCTCTCACAAAAAGTTATTAAAAAAATTGAAAGTAAACTTAAGAAATGGAATTTATCTTTAAGAAAGGAGACTAAAGATGAGGCATAAATTTGGTTATAGAAAATTAAATAGATATCCATCTCATAGACAGATGATGTTGAGGAATCTTACAACATCTCTTATTTTAAAGGAAAGAATAGTTACAACAGAAAGTAGAGCTAAAGAGGTAAGAAAACTCGCTGATAAAATTATTACACTTGCAAAAAAGGACGATTTACATTCAAAAAAAATTATATATTCTTATCTACTTTCAAAAGATGCAGGCAAACATCTTGATGAGATAAAAGATAAATTTGAAGGAAGAGATGGTGGATATACAAGAATAATTAACTTAGGAGAAAGGAGAGGAGACGGAGCAAAATTAGTGATACTTGAGCTTGTTAAAGAGTGATTGAACTAAAAAAAGTTTCCTTTTCATATTATTTACCAGAAAAGATTGATGTTATTAAAAACATTGATTTAACTATTAATAAAGGTGAATTTTTAATTATTATAGGTAGAAATGGTTCAGGAAAATCCACACTTGGAAGATTAATATCTTTTATTCTTGAACCAACAGAAGGCGAAATACTCATTGATAATAAAAAAGCAAAGATAGACATTGATTATACTGATATTAGAAGAAAAGTTGGAATGGTTTTTCAGAATCCTGATAATCAAATCGTTTCGCAGATAGTTGAAGAAGATGTTGCTTTTGGTCTAGAAAATCTAAACTATAGTGAAAAAGAAATAAATGAAAAAGTTGATGAAGTATTAAATGAAGTTGGATTAACTGAGTTTAGAAAATTTCCACCTCATTTTTTATCAGGAGGTCAGAGACAAAAACTTGCTATAGCAGGAATACTTGTAATGGAACCAAAATATCTTGTTCTTGATGAACCAACCTCTCTTCTTGATCCAAAGGGAAGAAAAGAGGTTATTGAACTTATTAAAAAATTAAATAAAAAAGGTATAACAATAATCTTGATAACTCATAGAATGGAAGAAGCAATTCTTGGAGATAGAGTTCTTGTTTTAAATGATGGCGAAATTTTTATACAAGGAAAGCCAGAAGAAGTCTTTATTGAGGTGGAAAAAATAAGATCAGTTGGTTTATCTCCACCTTTTTTAACTTATTTATCATATTTAATTAAAAAAGAAAATTTTGATATTGATATTAAATTATGGAAATTAGAAGAATTCAAAAAAGAAATATCGCAATTGAAATTAAAGATTTAAAATATACTTATTCAAAAGGTTTACCTTATGAAAAAGAAGCTCTTCTTTCAGTTGATCTCTTAATTTATGAAGGAGAAGCAGTTGGAATTTTAGGTCATACAGGTAGTGGTAAATCTACATTAATTCAACATCTAAATGGAATATTATTTCCTGAGCAGGGAGAAGTTAAAATATTTGGTGAAAAAATTACAAATGATAAAAAATTTCTTAAAAATCTAAGAAGAATAGTTGGAATAGTTTTTCAATTTCCTGAAGATGAACTTTTTGCAGAAACAGTTTATGAAGATATATCTTTTGGACCTAAAAACCTTGGGTTAACAAAGGATGAAATTGATGAAAGAGTTTTGACTTCATTAATCGAAGTAGGTCTTAATGAAAATTATTTAGATAGATCTCCATTTTCTCTTTCAGGGGGAGAAAAAAGAAGAGTCGCTATTGCTTGTATTTTATCTATGAGACCAAAAATTCTTGTTCTTGATGAACCAACAAGTGGTCTTGATCCATTAGGCAGAGAAGAAATATTAAAACTTATTAAAAGGTTAAAAAATGATAAAAAGGTAACTATAGTTTTAGTTTCGCATTCTATGGAGGATGTACTTTCTCTTGTTGATAGGGTATATATTTTAAATAATGGCAAAGTTGTTCTTGAAGGAGATACTGTATCTATTTTTAAAGATAAAGAGAATATAGAAAAATTTGACCTATCTATACCTGAAATATTCTTACTTGGGGAAGAGTTAAAGAAAGAAGGTTTTGTTATTAAAGAACCTTTTAGAGACATAGAAATAGCAAGAAATGAAATAATAAGGAACCTGAAATGATTGGGAAGGATTCTTTAGTAATTGGTCAATATTTTCCTGGAAACGGTATTCTTTATTCTCTTGATCCAAGAACTAAAATACTATCATTTCTTTTTTTAATGATCATAATATTTCTTTATAAATCAGTCCTTTCATTTATTCCAATATTTGTAATAATTTTATTTTTTATAATTATTTCTAAAATACCCTTTAAATATGTAATAAAAGGATTAAAACCAATATTAATATTGCTTATAATAACAATTTTTTTTCATTTCTTTTTCACATCAGGTGAAGTGATTTTTAAAATATTTTTTTTGAAATTAACTTATGAAGGTTTAAATAAAGGAATTTTTATTGGTTCAAGACTTATAATATTAATTATGATTTCTTCACTTTTAACATTTACAACATCTCCACTTGAATTAACTAAGGGTCTTGAATTTTTAACGCTACCTTTTGAAAAATTGAAGTTTCCATCAACCGAAATCATCATGATGATAACAATTGCATTAAGATTTATTCCTGTTCTTGTTGAAGAGGCTGATAGAATTATCGTAGCACAAGTTAGTAGGGGAGCCTCGTTTGATGAAGGAAATTTAATTAAAAGAGCAAAAAGTTTAATTCCAATACTTGTTCCGTTATTTATATCTTCATTTAGAAGAGCAGAAGAACTTGCTATAGCAATGGAAATAAGATGTTTTCAACCTGGCAAAAAAAGAACATATATGAAGAGATTAAACTGGAAAAAAATTGATACAATATTTATAATTTTTATAATTATTTTTGGTTTAATTTTTCTATTTATTAGATGATAAAAAATTATAAATTAGTTTTAATGTACGATGGTACAGATTTTTATGGTTCACAAAAAAATGAAAATTTAAGAACTGTCGAGGGAGTTCTTGAGGAAAATCTAAAAAAAATTTTTAAAGAAGAGATTAATTTAACATTTGCAAGTAGAACCGATAGAGGTGTTCATGCCTTTGGTCAGGTTGCAAACTTTAAAATTGAAACAAAAATTCCACCTTTAAATATAAGAAAAATTCTAAACCATAAATTACCTAATGATTTAAGAATTAAAGAAATTGAAGAAGTTAATCTAAATTTTTCAGCAAGATTTGATTCAAAAGAAAAAATCTATTTCTTTATTATTAACAATTCTAACATTACACCTGAACCATTCTTAGATAGATATTCTTTATGGTTCCCATTTAAAATAGATTATGAAAGAATAAAAGAAAATGCCCTTTTTTTTATTGGAAAGAAAGATTTCTCGAGTTTTACAACAGAAGAAGAAAGAGAAAAAGGCTCAACAGTGAAAGAAATAATTGATATAAATATTATTGTTAAAGATAATCTGCTTTTTTTTATTTTTAAAGGCAAGTCTTTTTTAAGGCATCAAATAAGAAGGATGATAGGTGCTTTACTTGAGATAGAGAGAAGAAATTTGAAAAGTGAATTATTAATCGAGGCTCTTAACTCAAAAAAACACTATATTGGTGAGAAAAAAATTTCTCCAAAAGGCCTTTTTTTATATAGAGTTCTATATTGATTAGCAAAAAATCTTAAATAATGTTAATGTGCTATAATCATATTAATATTATCTTAGGAGGTTATTTATGCAAAAAGTGTTAGGTGAAGAGGTTTTAAGGAAAGCAATCCAGGGTGAAAAGCAAGCTATGATATTTTATTCAGAAGTATCTAATATGATTATCAATAAAAAGTCAAAAAATCTTATGCAAGATCTTGCAAGTGAAGAAGAAAAGCATAAAAATATACTCCAAAAGAGATACACTATTTTATATAAAAAAGAATTCGAAGAAATTCCTGGTTTTGTTTTTGATGAGAAACTCGATATTAAAAAACTTGGTTTAAATACACAAAGTGATGCTCTCCAAATATTGAGTTCTGCAATAGAAGCAGAATCTCATGCTATAGATTATTATAGTGAATTGTTAAATCAGACAGAATCTAATGAAGATATTGAGCTTTTAAAATCTTTGATAAAATTTGAAGAAGGTCATAAAAATAGACTTCAGGAAGAATATAAATCTATAAGCAAAAATTATACCTGGCAGATGCCATAATATTTTAAGGTGAATATAAATGGTTGTTGTTTCAGTTGATAATTTAGTAAAAAATTATGTCAATTTAAGAGCAGTTGATAGAGTTTCTTTTACCATTGAGGAAGGAGAGATTTTTGGTCTTATTGGACCAAATGGTGCTGGTAAAACAACAACTTTAAGAATAATAGCAACAATATTAACTCCAACCTCTGGTGATATAAAGATTTTTGGTTATGATTTGAGAACTGAAAGTCAAAAAATTAGAGAAATAATAAGTTATCTTCCAGAAGAAGCTGGTGCTTATAAAAATTTAACAGGACTGGAATATTTAAATTTTATGGCCTCCCTTTATGCAAAAAACAAAGAAGAAAAAGAAGGATTTGTAGAAAATGCTATTGAGATAGCAAAACTTGAAGATAGAATTAAAGATAAAATTTCTTCATACAGTAAAGGTATGGTAAGGAAACTTCTTCTTTCAAGAAGTTTGATGTTTAAACCTAAGCTTGCAATTTTAGATGAACCAACAAGTGGTCTCGATGTAATAAATTCTATTGAGATAAGAGAAATAATTAAAGGTTTTACTAAACTTGGAACTACAGTTCTTCTATCTTCTCATAACATGCTTGAAGTTGAGTTTTTGTCAGATAGAATTGCTTTAATTGATAAAGGAAAGATACTTGTTGAGGGAAAGCCCGAAGACTTAAAAAGACAATTCAATGCAAGAAATATAGAAGAAGTATTTATAGGAGCAATAAGATGAAAAAGTTTTTAATTTTATTTAATAAGGAAATTAAAAATCTAATAACCATTCAATTAATTTTACCTTTAGTTATTATGGTTTTGCTTTTTTCTTTTCTTGGTAGCGTAATAACAAAACAGGTAAAAAAAGAACAGGAACCAAAAAAAATTGCAGTAGTTGATTATGATGAAACCTTTTTATCAAATGATGTAATAAACACTCTTAAATCTGGAAATTTTATAATCGATAAAATTTCTTTGTCAAAAGAAGAGGCACTTGATTATGTTAAGAAAAATAATATTTCTACACTGGTAATCATTCCATCAGGATTTCAGGATAATGTTACGAGTTTTTTTCAAAATGAAATTGAAGTATATAGTATAATGAAAGGGATTTCTTTTACTAACATTTCAAGTTCAATTTCAACGCAAATTATACTTACAAATATAAATGAAATTATTTCAAATAGATATATTTCAGAGAAATTTCTTGGAATGAATCCAAATATAATAAAGAATCCTGTTAAAATCAAAAGTTTTGTAATAGTTAAAGATAAAATGGCTAATACAACAGTTGAAACAATTTCAGGTGCCGTTTCTTCCCAAAATATTTTTATTCCAATAATATTGATGATTGTTATAATTTTTTCTTCTCAGATGATTGCTTCAACCATAGCAAGTGAGAAAGAAAATAAAACTCTTGAGACATTATTAACTATGCCAATTAATAGAACTTCGATAATTTTTTCTAAAATGCTCTCTTCAGGAGTTGTTGCTCTTTTAATGTCAGTTGTTTATATAATTGGAATGAGAAACTATATGAGTGGAATAACTGGAGGTATAACATCTGGAACACATGTCACCTCAGACATTTCAAAAATTTTAGTTGAACTTGGCTTAACTTTTAATGCGCAATCTTATATATTGTTGGGGATTTCACTATTTTTTGCTATATTATGTGCTCTTTCTCTTTCAATGATCCTTGCTGTTTTTGCCGAGAATGTTCAAAGTGCCCAAACCCTTTTAACTCCAATTATGGTTTTATTATTAATACCATATTTTTTAAGTTTATTTATGGATTTAAACTCCCTTCCTTTTTTGGTAAAAGTTTTGCTTTTTATAATACCTTTTTCTCATCCATTTATGGCTTCTCAGAATCTAATATTTGGAAATACTCTACCCATAATATATGGCATCATGTATATGGCAATATTTTTTGTAATCTGTTTAATTATAGCAACTAAGATTTTTTCTTCAGATAGGATTTTAACAGCAAGAATAAAAATAAAAAAAGGTTTTCTAAAAATCAGATAACAATTAATCTAATTTTTTTTGATAAAATTATTATATGAACTTCTTAGATGGGGTTATAATATTAGTTTTAATTTTTGCATCCTTTATAGGTTATAAAAAGGGTATTTTAAAAACAATAATATCAATTGCAGGTTTCATTTTGAGCATTTATTTTGCTTATAGATTTTCATCAAATTTGACTTTTTTTCTTGAGAATAGAATGAGTTTTGTAACAAACATAAAAAATTATATTGCTAATCATATAAATCTACCTCCTGAAACCAAAATAGTACCCTCAACTATTGAAAATCTAAAATTATATATATCAAATCTTTTTCTTCCAAAGTTTTTTAAATCATGGTTATTAGAAAATTTACCTTTTTTGTCTTCATTTCAAAATCTTATAACTGTTTATGATTCATATCTATATTTATTGTCAATTGTAATCGGAGAGATAATATCTTTTTTCATCTTATTCTTAATTTTTATGATAATTTTTTCAATAATAAAAACAATCTTAGGTGGAATAATTCACAAAATACCTGTATTAGGAACTATAGATAGAATATTAGGACTTGTTTTTAACCTGCTTTTATATTTTTCTTTTATAATTTTTTTTGTATTTATAATATCAAATTTATTATTAAACTATCTTGCACCTAATTCAAATTTTTATCAAATTTTTAATGGCTCTTTTTTTGTTAGATTCATACAAGAAAATATGGTATTATTTAAATCACTTCTTAATCTACTAATAAGAAAAGTTATGGAGGTATTCCTCTGAAAAAAGCTTTTTTATTAATTTTGATTTTTGTTTTCTTAAAGATAAATATTTTATATGCATCAGAAAAGGATGTTAGAGTTTTATTATATAAAAATCCATTTAATATTCAAATAGAAGGAGATTTAAATATTTTTTATTCTGGACAAAATATTTTTAATGAATCTAAAATATATTGTTTCAATAAAGATGTAATATCTTTAAGGTTAAGAGTCGGTATGTTTTTAAATTTATTTGATGCTATAAACTATTCTAAAAACTTAATGAACATTATTTCCACTAAAGAATTCTTTATAAGTTATGAAAATGAAAAATATAATGTTGATATTGGCGATTTTATTTCAAATGATGAAAGGGATATTTTCAGAATAATAAATAAAGATAAAATTCCTTTCTCAATAAATATTTCTATAGAAGGTTCATACCTTTTTTTTGGCAATGATAGAATAAAAATTTTATCTGATAATAATTTTAAAGATGGCATAATTTTCGAAATTAAATCAATTAATAATTATTTAAAAGTTAATGGTAGAAGTTACAGGGGTTATGTTTATATATATAAAAATTTTAATTCCTATTATGTTATCAATAAATTAAATATAGAGGATTATCTTAAGGGTGTTGTTCCTTCAGAAATGCCAGAAACCTTTAACTTTGAAGCATTAAAAGCACAAACAGTTGCTTCAAGGACTTATGTTTTATCAAGAATTAAGGATAAAAATATCTATGATGTAACATCAACTCCAGATACACAGGCATATCTTGGTATAGAAAAAGAAACTGAAAAGACAAATAGAGCTGTTTATGAAACTCAGGACGAGATTATAACTTATGACGGAAAGATAATTGAAGCAGTTTATCATTCAACATCAGGAGGTCATACAGAAAATAATGAAAACGTATGGAGTTCAGTTCCTTATCCATATCTAAGAGGGGTTGAGAGCCCTTATGAAGAAAAATCTCCTCATTTTATATGGAACAAAACATTTACAAATTATAAGGTTCAAAGACTAATAAAAAAATATATTTTTGATAACAACCTTCCAGATATTGGTGAGGTTTTAAGTTTCGAAATATTAAAAAGAGGAGTTTCTCCAAGAGTTGTTGAGATAAAAATAGTTGGTATGTATGATGATTTAATTATTAAAGGAACAACATTCCAATCTATTTTTGGACTTAAAAGTACATGGTTTGATTTTGAGTTTAAAAGTCTTGTTTCTCCATATATAACTTCATTTTTAACAATGATTGAAATGATTCCTCTTTTTAAACCAAGTTATGATTCAATTTTTAATAAATTTACTCCATATGAAAATACTATTTATGACGCAAGAAAAAAAAGATGGGACATTGTGGTATTTTCAGGAAAGGGTTGGGGTCATGGAGTAGGAATGAGCCAATGGGGAGCTCAGGGATTAAGTGAAAATGGTTTTAATTATGTTGATATACTAAAATATTATTATACAGGCGTTGAAATTAAGAAATATAATTATGGATATTGAACTATTCAACTATAATTTGCCAGTTGAACTTATTGCACAAGAACCTCTCAAAGATAGGGATAAAGCAAGATTAATGATTATAAAAAGAGATAGCAATGAAATTATCCATTCTCATTTTTTTAAACTAACTGAGTATTTAGAAAGTGGAGATCTTTTGATATTAAATAATAGCAAAGTTATAAAAGCAAAATTAGAAATAACTCTTGATACAGGAGGAAAACTTGATGCTCTTTTTTTAAGAGCGAATGAAAATAAAATCGAGATATTATGTGAAAAAAGCAAAAAACTGAAAATCGGAAGAAAAATATTTTTTAAAGATAATACAGAAGGTGTGGTTGTTGAAGTTTTAGATGAAGGAAGAAGAGCAATAGAAATAAAAGATTTCATAGACCATCTTACATTTTTAAATAGAGTAGGCGAAGTGCCCTTACCACCGTATATAAAAAAGAAAGATATTGATAAAGATGATTATCAAACAATTTATGCTGAGATTGATGGTTCTATAGCAGCACCCACTGCTGGATTTCATTTTACTGAAAAACTTCTTAATAATTTAAAAAATAAAGGCATTTTAATATCATATATAACTCTACATGTGGGAATTCCTACATTCAAACCATTAAAAGTCAAAGATATTGATGATTATAAAATAGGAGAAGAATACTATGAAATTGATAAAGATGTTATCAAAAAAATAAAAGAAACAAAAGAAAAAAAGAAGAGAGTGGTTGCTGTTGGGACAACTGTCGTAAGGGCTCTTGAATCATTAAAAATTGAAGACGATATTAAAACTATTAAAGGTAAAACTGATATTTTTATTAAACCTCCTTATAATTTTAAAATAGTTGATGCTATTATAACCAATTTTCATTTACCAAAAACTTCTCTTTTAATTCTTGTTTCTACTTTTGCAGGGCGAGAAAAAATATTAAATGCTTATAAAATAGCAATTGAAAATAAATATAGATTTTATTCTTTTGGGGATGCAATGTTAATTTTATAATTTTATTGTTATAATATTTAAGGCTACTAAAGATTATATATTTTAATTTAAATATAAAGGAGGAATCATGATTAGATTTGCTGAAAGAACTTCAAAGATGGGCACTGAAGGAGCTTTTGAGGTACTTGCAAAAGCAAAAGCACTTGAGAGAGAGGGTAAAGAAGTATATCATTTTGAAATTGGAGAACCAGATTTTGACACGCCAGAAAATATTAAAAAAGCTGCAGTCGAAGCTTTAAACAAAGGTTATACTCACTATACACCATCAACAGGTTTATTAGAAATAAGACAGGCAGTAGCAAATTATGTTTCAAGAACAAGAGGTTTAGAAATAAAACCTGAAGAGGTCGTTGTTACAGCAGGTGCAAAACCAGCTATTGTCTATTCTATTCTTTCTCTTGTTGAGAGAGGGGAAGAGGTAATCTATCCTGACCCTGGATATCCAATTTATAATTCTGCTGCAAAAATGGCAGAAGCAAAATTAGTTCCGTTACCTCTTTTAGAGGACAAAGATTTTAGATTTGATCTATCTGATCTTGAAAAAAGAGTAACAGATAAAACTAGAGTTATTGTTATAAATTCACCACAAAATCCAACAGGAGGAATTTTAACTCTTGATGATTTTTATGGAATTAGAGATATCATTGGAAATAAAGATATTTATATTTTAGCAGATGAAATTTATTCAAGAATAGTATATGAAGGGGAATTTGTATCAATAACAAAAGTAAAAGAACTCAAAGAGAAAACTATTATAATCGATGGATTTTCAAAAACTTATGCAATGACAGGATGGAGACTTGGTTATGGTGTTGGAAATCCAGACATTATAAATATGATTTCAAAATATGTTATAAATAATTACTCATGTCCAACTGCATTTGTTCAAATAGCAGGTGTTGAAGCCCTTGAGGGCGATCAAAGTGCAGTTGATTTTATGGTTAAAGAATTTAAAGAAAGAAGAGACATTATTGTTGAAGGTTTAAATGAGATTAATGGAGTTTCTTGTAAACTTCCAAAAGGTGCTTTTTATGTATTTCCAAATGTGAAAAGTTTTGGAAAGAGTTCTAAGGAAATACAGAATTACTTATTGAACGAACATGGGGTTGCTTGTCTTCCTGGAACAAGTTTTGGTGAGTTTGGAGAAGGCTATTTGAGGTTTTCATATGCAACAAGTAAGGAAAATATTAAAAAAGCTTTATTAAAACTTAAAGAAGCATTTTCAAAATTAAAATAAAATGGATTATATAAGCATATTACTCTGGGTTGTAATATTTTTATCACTTTTTTATCCTGTACTTCAGAGAAGACAGATAGAACTTAATAGGTTAAGAGTTATTGCTAATTTGCAGAAGAAACGTGGAACAAGAGTTATAACTTTAATTCATAGAGAGGAATCAATTTCATTCTTTGGTATTCCATTTAGAAAAATGATAGATATTGAAGATTCAGAACAAATTCTAAGGGTTATAAGAGAAACACCTGATGAAATGCCTATAGATTTGATATTACATACACCTGGAGGGCTTGTTCTTGCTTCAGAACAGATTGCGAGAGCATTGATAAGAAGAAAAGGAAAAGTTACATGTTTTATACCTCATTATGCAATGTCTGGAGGAACATTAATAGCACTTGCAGCAGATGAAATTGTTATAGATAAAAATGCTGTGATGGGACCAATTGATCCTCAATTAGGAGGATATCCAGCAATATCTATATTAAAAGCAGTTGAAAGAAAAAATATCAATGATTTAGAAGATCAAACTCTTATTCTTGCAGACATAGCAGAAAAAGCAATGACTCAGGTTTATGAACTTGTAATTGAAATCTTAAGCGATAAAGAAAAAGAAGGTATTTTAACAAGAGAAAAAATTGAAGAGATAGCAAAAGAGTTAACATCTGGAAAATGGACACATGATTATCCTCTAACTTGTGAAAGAATAAAAAATCTTGGACTGAATGTTTCATTTAATATGCCTGAAGATGTTTATACCTTAATGAGTTTATATCCTCAAGCAGGTGTTGGAAGACCTTCTGTTCAGTTTGTACCTCTTCCAATTCAGCCCTCAAAAAAAGGAAAGAGTGAGCATGAAGGGTAGTATTGAAAATTTAATAGGTAATATTGAAAAGGTAATTGTTGGAAAAAGAGATATAATCGAAAAAGTTATTATTACTTTGATTTCTGGAGGACACCTTTTAATTGAGGATGTTCCAGGTATTGGGAAAACGATGATAGCAAAAGCCCTCGCAAAAAGCATTAATCTTGATTTTAAAAGAATACAGTTCACACCAGATTTATTACCATCAGATATAATAGGAATAACAATTTATAATGAAAAAACAAAAGAGTTTGATTTTAAGAAAGGACCTATTTTTTCAAATGTTATTTTAGCAGATGAGATAAATAGAAGTACTCCAAAAACTCAATCAGCCCTTCTTGAAGCCATGGAAGAAAAACAGGTAACTGTTGATGGAATCACACATAAATTAATTGAACCCTTTTTTGTTGTCGCGACCGAAAATCCAATTGAATATGAAGGTACTTTTCCCTTACCTGAAGCACAACTTGATAGATTTTTTATGAAAATAGAGGTAGGTTATCCTGATAAAAATTATGAGATTGAAATGTTAAATAGACTTGAAAAAGTTCACCCCATATTAACAATTGAAGAAGTAATTTCAAAGGATAAGATAATTGAAATTCAAAATGATGTTAAAAATGTATATGTTGATCAGAGCATAAAAGAGTATATAGTGAATCTTGGTAGGGCTTTAAGAGAAGATGATGATATATATTTGGGACCTTCTCCAAGAGGTCTTTTAATATTAATGAAGGTCTCTCAGGGTAGAGCATATATATTAGGTAGGAACTATGTTATACCTGATGATGTTAAAGAGTTGTTTTATCCTGTTATGTCTCATAGAATAATAGTTAAACCAGAATCTAAAATTAAAGGTATAAATGAAAAGGATGTTTTAGAAAGAGTATTATTAAAAGTAGAAGTTCCAATTGATAAAAAAGTATAAAAAAGAAATTTTATTTATATTATTGATCCTTTTAGGTATTATTATTCGTTCTTATATAATAATCTCAATTTCATCTTTTTTCCTTTTATACATAATAATTCTTAATAATATTTTAAGAATAAAAAATAATTATTTAGATTATAAAATTAAAATCAATCCTGAAATGATAATAGAAGGAGAAAATTTTAAAATTTCGTATATACTTAAATTCAATTATAACTTTCCTCCTTTGTGTGAAATAATACCTGATTTACCAATATATTTTGTCCCAGTTGACAAGAAAAATATAATCGTTGAGGTAAAAAAAGGTTTAAACTATGAACATACCTTTATAGTTAGAGCAAAAAAATTCGGAAAATATTATATTGGAAATTTTAAAATTAAAATTTTAGATCCACTTGGACTTGTCCAAAAAGAGAAATATATAACTTTAAATATTGAGGTAAATGTTTTTCCAAAAATTATAAGAATAGAAAAATCAATAATTAGATTAAAAGAACCTTCTTTTGGTTTAAAAGTTAAAGAAAAGATTTTTGAAGATTTTACTTCTGTTAGGGGGTTTTCAAAATATACTGGTACAGAAGAATTAAAAAGAATTGATTGGAAAATTTCTGCACATTTGGGAAAACTGATGATTAAAGAATTTCCCTCTACAGCAATAACTTCAATTACAATAATGGTAGATCCCTTTGCTTCAAAAAGTACAAGAAATCAGGAAATATTTATAGAGCATATCTCAACATTAATATCTTCATTTTCATATTATTTTGAGTTGAATAGATTTAATTATGGTTTATGGATAATTGGTAAAGATAAGATTAAAGAAGGTAATGGTAAAACTCATTTATTAAAAATTTTTTCTGAAGTTTCTAATATTAATTATCAAGAAGAAAATGATTTTAATGAATTTCTTCAAAATAATAAAAAAGAACTAAAAAATCTTAATAATATTCTTCTTTTAAAACAAAAAATATCGCCAGATGAACTATTAAATTTAATTAAAGTTAAATCATCAAATACAAATTACACACTATTTTTACTTCCAGATTATGGTTTTTTATTTCCATGGGAAAAACCACATCCATATATTCTTTCTGAAACTGAGGAGGTTGAATATTTAAGAAATATAAAATCGAATTTAAAAAAATATGGAATTAGTATTATAATATTAAGAGGAAATGAATCAATCAAAAATTTCATCTTTGTTTAAACTGAGTAATTTAATTATATTTTTAACTGCAATTTCTTTGCATATAAATATCTTTATACCAGAACATAAAATATTATATTTGATTCCTCTATTAAGCATAATTCTCTTTTTTAATAAAAAAAATAAATTTTCTATTTTAGCACAAATTTTATTGTTGATATTATCAGTTTCTTCGATTTTTTACTTTAATAGTCCTTTTACTTTTATTAATTTTTTAGAAAATATATCATTTGTTTTTTTATATATTATATTTTTGAATTTTTTTGAAAAGAATTTTTCTAATTATATTTCTATTCCAATTTTAGTTTTTTATTTAATAATGTATGAAAAATTTTTAGGTATTAATTTTTATTTGATTATTTGTTCTGCTTTTTTAATTGTTGTAACAATATTCTTAAAATTTTTTATTTATAAAGGATTTTATTTTTGGGAGAATGATTTTTCAATTAAAGGCAACCCATACAAAAGAAGTTTTAAATATTTGCTCTTATCTCTTGTTTTTTTTCCATTATTCTATTTTATTACTTTTATAAATTTTCCTAATTTGAAAAACCTCTTCATATTTAATTCTAATAATAATAAAATAACAGAGAAGATAGGAGAGAAAGCACCAGAAAGTTCTTCTACAACAATTTCAAGATATATATTTACAATCAAAATAAGCACTGAGAAGATTATTAACTTTCTTTTAAATTCATTTTATTTAATTATTTTTTTAGGTTTTCTTATTTTTTTCATATTTATAGGGATAGTTCTATATCGATTAATTAGAAATGTTTATGGTAAATCCAAAGCAATAAGATTCCTGTTACTTTCCTTTTCTCTATCATTAATTCTTTTATCCTCAACTTATTTTTTATACAAACCATTTGAAAGATTCATATTTTATTTAAGAGATAAATTAAATATAGGAGAAACTTTAATTACTCCTTTTAAAGGAATATCTAATGTAATAAGTAAGTTTTTACCTCAGGCAACTTCAACACATATTTCAAATATTTCTATTGATATAGGCATAATCTTAATAATAATTATATTTATTTTATTGACATCAATATCCCTTTATCTAATTATTTTCTTTTTATATAGACAAGCATTTGATTCAAGAAAAATTGAAGTTAATAAAATTTTAGAAAATCTTAAGTTAGATGAATCAAAATTATATGAAATAGAAGGTTCACCAAAAGAAAAAATTATTTTACTATATAATAATTTAATTAAAAAACTCAACATTATTATTAAAAAATTCATACATGAAACACCTTTAGAGTATAATTACAGATTTAAGCAGGAAAAACCAAATTTGGGAAATGAATTCGAATTAATAACAGATAATTTTATTATTGCAAAATATTCAAATATTGATATTAAAGATGAAGTTTTCAATGAAACATTGATTAATTATCAAAAAATAATTGAAAAACTTTTCAAGGAGGTGTATTTTGGAGGAAAAATTTAAAAGTGCAGATAGGCCTGAAACTAATGAAGGCAAACAATATCATATAGATTTAAAACCAGGTGATCTTGCGCCATATATTTTAACACCTGGAGACCCAGGAAGAGTTGATAGAATTTTAAAAACATGGGATGAAGGAAAAATTCTATCTTTTCATAGAGAATATAAATCAGCGACAGGTAAATTCAAAGGAGTTGATATATCAGCATTATCAACTGGTATTGGAGGTCCTTCTCTTGCTATTGCGATAGAAGAAGCTGCAAGAATAGGAGTTAATACCTTTATTAGAGTTGGAACAACTGGCTCTATTCAAAAAGATATATCCCTTGGTGATATTGTTATTATTAATGGTTCAGTAAGACTTGATGGTACTTCACATCAATATGTAAGAGCAGAATATCCAGCAATTGCTTCATTTGAAGTAACGATGGCTTTAATTGAGGCATGTGAAGAACTTGGTTATAAATATCATGTAGGCATTGGTGCTTCAACAGACTCTTTTTATTCAGGACAGGGAAGGCCTGGTTTAAATAATTATCTGCCATCTTTTGCAAAAGAAATATTCAATGATTTACAGATTGCAAATGTTATGAATTTCGAGATGGAGTGCGCAACTCTTTTTACTATAACATCAATTTATAGATTAAGAGCTGGTGCTTTATGTGTTGTAATTGCCAATAGAGTAACAAATGAGTTTCAATATATAGGAGAAGAAAAAGCAATTCTTGTTGCTAATTATGCAGTTAAGATTTTAACTGAGTGGGACACTATAAAAAGAAAAAAAGGAAAGGTTTTTTTCTATCCAGGATTAATTAAATAAATATTTTTTACCTCTAAATACAAATTTTCTTAAATATTAATCTTGAAAGGTAAGTAACCCATAATCCTAAAAAGAAATATATAAAATTAAAGTTAGTTATTTTTATTAAATAAATCAAAATAAAAATCACTGGATAACCAATAAAAATTCTTAATACTATCTTTTTAATATTAAGATCTATCTGATTAAATTCTTTACTTAAATTTATTCCTATTAAAATCCCAGATAAAGAAATAAGTATAAATGAATATTCCTTAATAAACAATGAAATTATTATAAGAGAAAAAGAAATTAACAAGATTTTTTTTAAATTAAGATTGAAAAATTTTTCAAAAAATCTATCAATATAACTGAAATATAGAAAAAGTATGATTAATCCAATTAATATTCCTCCTAAAACATCGAACAAAAAATGTAAGCCAAGATATAACCTTGAAATTGATATTAATATTATTAATATAATTGAAGCTATTTTCAAATAATTATTCTTAAATATATAGGATAATCCTAACCATAAAACTAACGAATTTTGAGAATGACCACTTGGAAAACCGTATCCACCACCAGATTCAATATAGATAGGTTTAACTATATTTTCATCAGGTCTTGGAAATTGAAAAATATTTTTAAACATATTATTTATTAGATAAGAAATCATTAATAAGAAAAGAATTTTTATGGTCTTTCTATCATCAAAAATAAAGAATAGAAATGAAATTAAAATCAAATAAAATTCTAAACTACCAAGATCGGTAATTAATATGAAAAATTTATTTAAAAATTCATTCCTAATACTGACAAAAAAATTTAAAATTGTGTAACCAAAAAATATGTTCATAATAATTTACCTTTTTTACCAATATTTTAATTTTAAACTATATTTTTATTTTTTATAATATTGATGCTATAATGATTCATTATGAGGAAAGAGGATCTAATTCTTTTTTTGCCACCTTTTTTGTGGGGGTGGACATTTGTAATAGTAAAAAATGGAGTTTCAAATTATGACCCTTTTTCTTTTGTTTTTATAAGATTTACATTTACTCTTCTTTTTATGATTTTTTTAATCTATTTATTTAAAATCAAAATATCAAAAGAGATTTTTTTAAAAGGTCTTCTTGCTGGTTTTTTTCTTTTTTCAGCGTATCTTTTTCAGACAATAGGGCTTAAATACACATCTCCAACAAATAGTGCATTTATAACTTCAATTTCAATACCAATAACTCCATTTTTTTCATATCTTTTGACTAAAAGAAAAATAATTTTAAAAACATATATAGCAATAATTATTGTAATGATTGGACTATATTTTTTGTTTGGTGGAGAAATTAAAAATATAAATTTTGGTGATTTTTTAACTTTAATATGTGCAATTTTCTGGGCTTTACATATTTCAACAATTGGACACTTTTCTTTAAATGATGAAAGTTTATCGTTTCTTTTTTCTCAAATTTGGACAGTTTTTATCTTATCTTCAATTTCAGTTTTAATAACAAAAAAAGAAGTATTGCCAATTCCTAAAAATTCTTTTTTAGGCGCAATTGTTGTTGCAATTTTTGCAACTCTAATTCCATTTTATATTCAAATAAAACATCAAAATAAGAAAAACACAATAAAAACTGCATTTATTTTTGCAACAGAGCCGATATTTGCAAATATTTTAGAATTTATACTCCTTGGTACAATTTACTCTTTAATTAATTATTTTGGTATGCTTTTAATATTTTTATCTTCTTTTATTGCTCAAAGAGAATAAATTAATCTTTTATAAATTTTTCAAAATCTTTTAAAGAAAGTGTATTAATAATATCATTTTTAGTAAGCCAGCCTCTTCTTGCTACTCCTATTCCATATCTCATATCAGAAAGTCCATATAAAGAATGTGCATCTGTACCAATTGCAAATTTTAATCCATAAAGCTCTTTTCCATGCATAACATTCAAATCATTTAAATCTAATCTTTCTGGAGTAGCATTTATTTCAAGAATTATCCCATTATTTTTTGCTTCTTTGAATATCTCATCAAGATCAACTTCATATTCATCTCTTGAACCAAGAAGTCTACCTGTCGGATGAGTTATGATTTTTATTTTTTTAATATTCATTGCCTTTTTTATTCTTTCAGTTATTTTCTTTTTATCCTGATTAAATCCGGTATGAATTCCAGCAAGACATATATCAAAAATAGAAAGCTCTTGGATCTCAAAATCTACACTTCCATCAGATAAAATATTTAACTCACAACCAAAAAATATTCTGAATTTATCTCCAAATTCTTCATTTATTTTATCTATCTCTTTTTTTTGTTTTTTATAACTTTCTATTGATAAACCAGATGCTACACCGAGTGCCTTTGCATGATCAGCAATAACTAAATATTCATATCCTAAATCGATACATTTTTTTACCATTTCATAAATTGTGTTTTCCCCATCTGAATATTTTGTGTGCACATGAGTGTCTCCTTTGATATCTTTTATATTGACTATTTCAGGAAGTTTATTCTCAAGACCAAGTTCTATTTCTCCTCTATCTTCTCTCATTTCAGGAGGAATAAATGGTAATCCTAAAATAGAATATACTTCTTCTTCTTTTTCTCCACAAACTCTTTTATCTTCATCGATTTTAAATACTCCATACTCATTTACTTTTAATTCCTTTTTAATTGCAAGTTCTCTTATTTTTACATTATGCTGTTTCGAACCTGTAAAATATTGAACAGCAGCACCAAAAGAAATTGGTTCAACCACTCTAACATCAATTTGTATACCTTCAGGTGTAATTATTGTTGATTTAGTATCACCTTTATTGATTACTTCTTTTACTATCTCCATATTTGTAAAAAAATCCATAACTTGAGCTGCATTATTACTTGTTACAAGAATATCAATATCTCCAATAGTTTCCTTCATTCTTCTAATACTTCCACAAATTTCTATTTTATCAATTTGAGCGCCCTTTAATAAATTTTCTTTTACAAATTCTGCAATTGGTAATGCAAGCCCAAGGTTAATCCTTCTAATATCCTTCTTTTTTGCATCCTGAAGGGCTTTAAGAATATTCTCCTCTTTTTTCGGACCAAATCCATCTAATTCTCTTATTTTTCCTTCTGTTGCTGCCCTTTTTAGATCTTCAATATTTTTAATTCCGAGTTTCTTATATAGAGTATATGCACCTCTTGGTCCAACTCCAGGAATATTTAAAAGTTCTATTAAGGTTTCAGGTATTTGTTTTTTTACTTCCTCAAGTTTATCTATTTTTCCAGTTTCAAGATACTGAATTATTTTTTTTGCTATACCTTCACCTATTCCTTTTATTTCAGTGAGTTTTCCTTCTTTTGCTAAATTTTCAATCGGAACGGATAAGTTTTCAATTCTTCTTGCTGCTTCGATATAAGCATTTATTTTGAATCTCATCTCGCCAAGAATTTCAAGATAAGATGCAAGTTCATAAAATTTTTCACTAATCTCTTTATTTCTCATAACTAAATTATAGGATATTTTTAATTCAATTTTTATGTTTATTGAACTTTAAATATTAAAAAGATAAAATTTTTATAAGATAAATTATTGGAGGTTATTATGGAAATAGAAGAAATATTAAAAATTCCAGATATTTTTATTTTTGATAAATTTTTGATTTTTGAGCCACATCCTGATGATGCCGATATTTTTATAGGTGGAATTATAAAAAAACTTACAAATATGAAAAAAGAAGTAATTTTAATTACAGTCACAGATGGAAGTAAGGGAACATACAACCCGCTTGAAAATGAATACATTATAAAAGAAAAAAGAAGAGAAGAAAGATTAAACTCTTCTTTTATTCTTGGAGTTAAAGATACAATTCTTTTAGATTTTCATGATTATGATCTGCCTGATAAAAAAATTCTTGTAGAAAAATTCATAAAATTGATTAGAGAATTAAAACCTGATTGTGTTTTCACAGTTGATCCATTCTTATCTTATGAAGTTCATCCTGATCATAAGATAACTGGTAAGGCAGTAAGCGAAGCCTTCTTTTTCTCTTCAATGCCATTAATTTATAAGAATTATCCACCACATTTTGTAAAAGCAATAATTTATTATATTACGCAACATCCAAATAACTTCATTGATATTTCAGATACTTTTGATTTTAAGATCGAAGCTATCAAAAAGCATAAATCACAATTTAATGAAGAAGATTTTATGAAGATGAAACTTTATCTTATTTATAAAAATGGTGAGTATGGTAAAAAAATAGGAGTAAATTTTGCTGAGGCAATTAAAGTTCTAACTCCATTACATATTCATACAAATGTTGATACTATTAATTTGTAAATTGGAGGAAATATGAATGATTATGAAATGATGTTTGATTCAATTTATAATGTTCCAGATGATATTGAAGAGATTAAAAATAATATAAAAAATTATAAAATTCCAGATTACAAATTTAACAAGATAGTTTTTCTTGGAACTGGAGGTGGATCAAGGGCAGCTTTTGATGTTATTTCCACATACTTATTTGATAAATCACCTTATCCATATTTTATTCATCAGGGTTATGAAAGTCCAGAATTCATTGATAATGATACTCTTATCGTAGCATGCTCTTATTCAGGTGATACTGAAGAGACAATTTCCTCTTTCGAAAAATCATTAAAAAAGACAGAAAAAATAATAATTTTTTCATCAAATGGTAAATTAGAAAAAATCTCAGAGGAGTTTAAAATTCCATTTATAAAATTAAAAAAAGGTTATGAAGCAAGACAAGCTCTCCATATAATATTTTTCTCAATAATTTTAACTTTGGATTATTTATTGAATCTAAATTTCTTGAAAGAAATTGATGAAGTAATTAAAGTTATTAAAGAAATAAGAGATAAAAAAGATATTGAAATAGATGAAATTGTTAATGACATGATCAACAGAATACCATTAATTTATGGTTCATACACTTTTTCAGATTGTATATCTGAAAGATTCAGAAGACAACTTAATGAAAATGGAAAAATTATTGCTCATTCAAATATAATTCCAAATCTTCATCACGATGAAATCGTTGGGTTTATGGATAAAAATTTAAAAGATATTCTATATATAATTTTAATAAGAGATTATTTTGAAGAAGAAAAAATAAAAAAGAGGTTTGATATTACTAAAGATTTATTGAAAAGCTATGGATTTAAAGTTAAAGAGTTATATCCAATTTTTAATCCTTCAATTCTCGCAAGAATATTTTCTTTAATACATAAAATTGATTTAATATCAATAAAATTCTCTAAAGTAAGAGGTTTCAATCCGAAAGATGTTGAAATAATTAAAAAATTAAAGGAGATGATGAAAAATGAGTGATTATGGTATTGGAATTGATATAGGCGGAACAAAGATTCTATTTAACTTAATAAACGAAGAAGGAAGAGTTTATAAAAAGGGTTTCGTAAAAGTAGGTGATACAACTGAAGGAGAAAGAATAATTGAAGATATTATTAAGATAATAAATTCTATAAAGGAAGGTTTTAATATTAAGTCTATTGGTATAGGTTGCGCTGGTTTTATAGATTATGAAAAAGGAATTGTTATCAAATCACCAAACATAAACTTTTTGGTTAATTATCCTCTTAAAAAAATAGTTGAAGAAAACATAAAAATTGAAACATTTATTGATAATGATGTGAAAATGGGAGCAATTGGGGAATTGTTTTTTGGAGAAGGAGCAAACTCTCCCTTATTTATATTTTTAACTTTAGGAACAGGAATTGGCAGTGCAATAGTTTATAAGAGTAAATTGATAAGAGGGATGAATAATCTTGCTGGTGAAATTGGTCATATTACTCTTGATAAAGAAGGAATATTTTGTGGTTGTGGTAAAAGAGGCTGTTTTGAAAAAATTTCTTCTGGTGGAAGCATAAAAGATTATGTTATTCAGGGTATAAAAATGGGCAGAAAAACAAAAATTTTGGACAAAGTTCAAAATGATATTAAAAAAATAGATACAGTGATTATTATGGATCTTGCGTTTGAAAATGATGAATTGTGCGTTGAGGCTGTTTTAAATTCACTACAATATGTTGGTCTTGTTGTTTCTTATCTTATCAATATTTTTAATCCTGATAAAATAATAATTGGTGGTGGATTAACTAAAGGTCTTGGTTATTTTTTTAACAAAATTATTGACTTTGCAATGTTATATTCACTTAAAATACCCTTTGAAAATGTTAAAATTGTAAAAGCGGGTTTAGGCATCGAGGCTACTTCTATAGGCGCAGGAATATACGGTATTAAGAAAATAAAGGGAGAGGAATTATGAATTTTAGTTTAAATTTTTTAATTAAAATATTAAAATTAGAAAATTTAAAACCATTTCTTGAATCAATTTTAAATATGGGTAAAAAAAGCGAAGTAACTTTTCCAAAAGAATTAATACCTCTAAATCTTGAAGTTCTACTTAAAGGACTTCTAACTTCAAGAGTTTTTGAAATTAATTCAAACTGGGTTTATCCGTTTTGGATAGAAGAACAATTAAATCCTAATAGTGATGTTTTCATTCCAAGAGGTGCTAATATTTTCGCAATTAATACAACATATCGAAACTGGACAATACTGGGTTCAATTGAATCAGACGAAAAGGGCGTAATTGATCTAAAGGGTATGATTTCTCCAAAAGAAAATTTCCCTTCTATTGATATTTTTATTGAATATGATAATAAATATTTTTTTCCTTCAAGAAATAAGGTTGAACAATTGGTTGATCCATTAACAGGAATCATTCACACTTTTTATAATGGTGTGGATTTTGAATATGATTTGGAAACATTTTCATCTGAAGTTGATAAGGGAATTTTTTTAAAATATAATTTTAAAGCAAAAAAATCTAACTTATTTAGAATTTTCTTTCTTGTAAGACCCTTTAATCCTGAATCATTCATACCAATAAAAAAAATAGAAATTAAAAATAATAAGATTTTCGTCAACTCATTTCCTTTCCTTATACCTTTAACTGAGGAATATAAATTTATTTTATTTGAAGATGAATCTGATATTACTGATTTTAAGGTTATTAAAGAAAATAAAGTGAATTCAAAATATGGCTTATTAACGGGTGGAATTTTTTATGAAATTAACTTAAAAGAAAATGAAGAAAAAGACTTTGAATTGTTTTTACCTCAAGAAAAAGATTTTTCTTTAGATTTAGATTTCAAAAAATCAGAAGAAAATAAAATATTTTTTATGATGAAAGAAAGAGAAAATGAATTAAATATAGAAGTTCCTGATGAAAATATAAATAGAATATTTAATTCAAATAAAACATATCTTAAAAGTTTAATAAATTCAGAATATATAACACCAGGTCCACTAACTTATAAAAAATTCTGGTTTAGAGACAGTGCATATATGATTCCAGCTTTAATGAAAATTGGAGATTTAAGAAGGAGTAGAAAAATAATTGAATATTTCAAGAAAAAAATGAAAAGAGATGGTTATTTTGTATCTCAGGTTGGAGAGTGGGATTCAAATGGACAGGCAATATTTACAATGGCAGAATATTATAGATTTACAAAAGATAAAGAATTTATAAAAGAGTTTTATCCGTATGTAAAAAAAGGTGCAGAGTGGATAGAGAAAAAAAGAAAAAAATACTCTAATAGTAATGGATTACTTCCTTCAAGTTTCAGTGCAGAGCATTTTGGTCCTAATGATCTTTATTATTATGATGATTATTTTGGTTTGAAAGGATTACTTGATGCGTCATATCTTGCTGGCGAAATAAATAATAAAAATGATAGTGACATTTTCTTAAAATATTATTTTAATTTTAAAGAAGATATTAGAAAAGCAATAAATAAAGATCAAGAAAGAATAAATAAAAAAATTTGTGTTGGTGCATTTGGTAGAAATATAGATGCTTCAATTATTGCAACATTCACCTCAATTTTTCCGCTTAATCTTGATGTTTTAAGTAAAGAAGAAATTTTAAATAGTTACGAAGAATTAAAAAAGATTTTTTTTGTCAACAATTGTTTTTATCAAAACATTACTCATTCGGGAATAAACCTTTATCTTACATTAGAAATTGCAAGTTCGCTTCTTTTTTTAAATGAAGAAAGGGAAGCAAATAAACTTTTTGATAATGTAGTCTCATTATTAACAAAAACCTATACAGGACCAGAAGCAATTAATCCAAAGTCACTTGGTGGTTGTGAAGGTGATGGGCACCATGGATGGCTAATCGCAGAATTATTACATTTTATAAGAAACTCTATCCTTTTTGAAAGAGAAAATGGAATTATTCTTCTTTCTGGTAGTAAAAAAGATTGGTTTAAAGATGGAAATAAAATTCTATTTAATAATGGGGTTACATATTTTGGAAACATATCATTTGAAGTTTTTTCTAAAAATAGTTTAATAAATATAAAATTTTTAACTGAGTTTGATGAAAAACTCAAAGAAATTCATGTTCATTTACCATTTGAAATTGAAGAAATTATAGAAGGAAACCTTAAAAATAAAGAAGGCAACAATTTTATTTTTGATAGAAGTAAAAAAATAGTCTTAAAAAGGAGGTAAAATTTATGAAGTTTTTTCAATTAATTGGACTTGATGAGGTTTATAGCTTCAAAAAAGGTGTTCTTTTTTTATTTGTTTTTCTCTTTTTTACTGGAATAATTTTGAATGCAGACCAGAATGTAATGTCTCCAAGCATCCAATTTATTGAAAATGAATTTAAAATCGGAGATAAAGAAATAGGAGTTGTTGGTTCAGCCTTTACTCTTGTTGCTGCTGTTGTTACTCTTCTGTGGGGATATTTAACTGATAAGTTTTCAAGAAAATGGCTTTTAATAATTGCAATTTTTTTAGGAGAGATACCATGTTTACTTACAGCATTTGCTCAAAATTATCATCAACTACTAATATTAAGGGTTTTAACAGGTATAGGAATTGGAGGAACAGTTCCAATTGTTTTTTCTATTATAGGTGATCTTTTTACTGAAAAACAGAGAGCAAGAGCACAAGCATGGTATGATGCAATTATTGCAATTGGAATTCTTTTTGGCATGGTAATTGCTGGCTTTCTCGCACCTGTGTATGGATGGAGGTTACCATTTATAATAGTTTCTGTGCCAGACTTTTTATTTGTTCTAGGTTTACTCATTTGGGGAAGAGAACCCGAGAGAGGGGCAGGTGAGCAGGAAATAAGAGAACTTGTTATTTCTGGAAAAATTTATGAAAGTAAAATAAAATTAAAAGATTATATTCAGCTAATTAAAATTCCAACAAATGTATGGTTATTTATTCAAGGCATTCCTGGTACAGTTGCATGGGGAATAATACCTTTTTATTTAATAACATTTTATTATAGACATAAAAATTATCCAATACAGTTAGGTACTGTTCTTTTGATAATTCTTGGAATAGGGACAGTTCTTGGTAAATTTGTTGGAGGCTACCTTGGAAATAAATTATATTTAAAAAAGAGAAGTTATCTTCCAATCCTTTGTGGTATTTCTCAATTCATTGGAGTTGTACCAATTCTAATAACTCTATTTTGGCCAGGAAAGTTAAATCCAACTTTTATTGATATTTTACCTCCAAGTATATTTGGATTTATTGGTGCCTTCTTTATTTCATTTGCTGGACCAAATGTAAAAGCAATGCTTATGAATGTTAATCTTCCTGAACAAAGAGGAGCAATTTCATCCATTTTTAATTTAACTGATTCAATTGGAGCTGGTTTTGGGCCTTTTATAGGTGGTTTGATTTCTTCAGTCAAAGATCTTGATTTTGCTTTAAAGGTATCTTCGCTATTTTGGATTCCTTGCGGGATTCTTTTTTTTGTTGTTGCTCTTTTCATAAATAGAGATGTTGAAAAAATTAGAGAAAAAATGGAAAAAGTAAGAGAAGTTATGCAGAAAAATGAATGAATTTCAATTAAAGTTTAAGAATATTTTTTTTGAATTTGAAGATAAAGAAACATATAAATTTTATGAAAAAGAAAAAATTTTAGATAACTTTGAATTTCATATAAAGAAAGATTTATATCTATATTTTAATCCAAAAGAACCCATCTATTTAAAGAAAATTTTTATTCAATACGAAATTTTAAATCCAAAGAAATTTTCAATCTTTAGAAATGGTTTTCAATCATGGTCTCCATCTCACTTCTTTAAAAATGAGATTAAAGAAAGAACTCCACTTCTTTCTATTTTAAAATATCACTATCTTGATCCATCAAACCAATACCCAAATATAAGTTATGTTTTTACATATTTTAAAGGCAATGAAAAATATCTGTTTTTTTATCCTAAAAATTATGATTTTTTAAATTATTTCATAATAAACAAAAACAAAATAGATATAGTTTTTGAAATCAATAAGAATATAGACAGACCTTTAAATTTTGAAATCGAAATTTTTGAAAAAGAAAATCCAGTAATCAATAAAGATTTCAGTAAAAAAATTTTTGGATGGACATCTTGGTACCACTATTATCGAAATATAACTGGAGAAGAAATTTTAAAAAATATTGAATATATAAAAGACATTCCAATTAAATTGGATTTTTTTCAAATTGATGATGGCTGGCAAAAAGGAATTGGAGATTGGATTGAAAATGATAAATTTAAAAATTTTCTTGAAAAAATATGTGAAAAATTAAATGAAGAAGGAATATCTCCTGGTATTTGGCTTGCTCCTTTTATAGTTGAGAAAAATTCAAGTTTATTTTTAAATAAAAAAAATCTGATTTTAAAAAACAAAAGAGATGAAATTTTTCCATGTGGTTATAATCCCCTGTGGAGTGGATATTTTTACCCTCTTGATATTGGAAAAGATGAAGTTATAGATATCATTTTTGATAGTATAGATAGATTAAAGAAAATTGGATTTAAACTATTTAAACTTGATTTTTTATATTCTGGTTTTATAAACATAGATTCAGATTCAAGATATGAAAAATTTATAAATTTTTTTAATAATTTAAGAGAGTTACTAAAAAATGAAATTATTTTAGGCTGTGGATCTCCTTTTATATTGAAGGAAGATCTATTTGATATTTTAAGAATTGGTCCTGATACAATGGATGGATGGAAAAACCATTTTTTAAGATTAATTAGTTTTCCAGGAAGAGTTGAGGCATACAACTCTTTAAGAAACAGTTTATTAAGAAACTTTTCAACTCCTCAGAAATTTCTATTTGATCCAGATGTCATATTTCTAAAACCCAAGAAATTAAATAAATATGAAAAAGAGACTATAATTTTAACTGATTATTTACTATCAAATGTGATTTTTTTCTCAGATCCACTTTATAATTTATTAACTGATGACTTTTCTTTTCTTTTAAAGTTAAGAGAGTTTAAAAATATAAAACTAATAAATTTTAATTTTTTAGATGAACTTTTTATATACGATTTCAATATTGATGATAAAAGTTATAAATTGTTTGTTAATTTATCTGATAAAAAAATAAAAAAAGAGGATTTATTATTAAATCCGCATGAAAGTAGGTTAATAAAAACATGATATTAATTGTATCTTTAAATCTTGCAATTGATAAGGTTTTATACATTGATGAATTAAAACTATTTAAAGAAAATAGAGTTAAAGTTCTATCATCACTACCTGGTGGAAAAGGAGTAAATGTTGCAAGGGCTTTAAAATCATTCAGTAAAATTTCAACTGTTTCAGGTTTTAAAGGTGGTTTTAATGGTAAATTTATTGAAGAAAACTTAAAAAAAGAGGGAATCTTATCTCTTCTTTATGAAATTAAAAAAGAGAATAGAGTATGTAATATTTATATTGATGAACAATCTAATGTAACTGAAATTTATGAAATTGGACCAAATATAGAAGAAAATGATTTTTATAGTTTATTAGATGAAATTTATAAAAGAAGTGATAGTTTTCAATACATTATCTTATCAGGGAGTTTTCCTCAAGGAATAAAAGAAAAACATATCTTAGATCTTTTGAGAATTTTTAAAGATAGAAAAATTTTTGTTGATATACATGGAGAAATATTATTAAAAATAGTTAAAGAATTTGATATTTTTTTTATAAAAATAAATGAAAAGGAATTTAGAAATACATTTAGCTGTAAAGAAGATATTACAAAGTGTCTTTTAGAAGTTTCAAAAAATTTAAAAACATTTGTTTTTGTTGTTACTCTTGAAGATAAAGGAGCAATTTTTTCTTATAACAGAAAAATTTATAAAATTTATTCAGAATATAAAATAAAACCTGTTAATCCAGTTGGAGCAGGAGACTCTTTTATGGGTGGTTTTGTTCATGGTATAGATGAAGGAATGAGTATATTTGATTCTTTAAAATATGGTATTTCAGCATCTATTAGTAATGTTACTCTTTTAGAAGGTGGAAGAGTTAATTTTGATATATTTTATGACATTTTAAAAAATATATATATAAAGGAGGTATAAATGGAAAAGTTTCTTTGGGGAAGCGCGACTTCAAGTCATCAGGTGGAAGGAGGAAATTTTTATAATGATTGGTGGGAATGGGAAAAGAAGGGTAGAATAAAAACAAATGATTCATCAAACCCTTCTTGCGATCATTACCACCTTTATAAGGATGATTTTAAACTTATCAAATTTATAAATAATAATTCATATAGATTTTCTATTGAGTGGAGTAGAATTGAAAAAGAAGAAGGTAAATTTGACGAAAAAGAGATAGAGTATTATATAGATATGTTAAAAGAACTTAAAAAACTTGATATCGAACCTCTTTTAACACTTCATCATTTTACAATTCCCGTCTGGTTAAAAGAAAAAGATGGTTTTTTAAATCCAGATTCAGTTGAATATTTTTCAAGATTCGTCAAAAAAGTCGTTCCATATTTTAAAGATTATGTAAACTATTGGATAACAATAAATGAGCCTGTTGTTCTTGCTGTTTTAGGTTATATTTTTGGTTGGTGGCCTCCTGGAGAAAAAAGTATAAAAAAAGCATTTAAAGTAGTAAAAAACTTAATTTTATCTCACAATAGGGCATATACTATTATAAAAGAAGAAAAACAAGAGAGTTTAGTTTCCATTGCTCATAATATGCAACTTTTTTACCCCTATAGAAAATTTTTTTTGGATAAAAAATTAGCAAGTTATTTATTAGAATTGTATGATTTTAAATTTTTAGATTGCCTTAATGAGGGAATAATAAAAAAGCCATTTGGGAATAATGAAGTTATTTCTTCTTTAAAAAATTCCTTTGACTTTATTGGTGTTAATTATTACACAAGAGCTTTTGTAAAATTTCATCCATTTAAAATTTTTTCTGAAGCAAAAAGAAAAGACGCAATATTAACTGATTTTGGATATGAATATTATCCTGAAGGACTTTATGAAATATTGGTTAACCTTAAAAAATATAATAAAAAAATTATTGTTACCGAAAACGGAATTGCAGATAGAGAAGATAAATTAAGAGGAGAGTTTATAAGAAAAAGTATAGATGCATTAAAAAGAGCAAAAAAAGATGGAGTTGATGTTATTGGATATTTTTATTGGTCATTAATGGATAACTTTGAATGGGCTGAAGGATATTCAATGAAGTTCGGGCTCTACGAAGTAGATTTTAAGACACTTGAAAGAAAAATAAGAAATAGTGCCTATATTTATAAAGAAATATGTGAAAAAGTATCTATTTAATCTTTAGGATAGGTTATAGTAACTGTTTTTGTTGTTGCATCCCAACCAACATCACATCCTAAATTTTCAGCAACAAATCTTACAGGAAGCATTGTTCTTCCAGATATGATAAGTGGAACTACTTTAGGATTATTTGGGTCAATTGCCTTATCTTTTCCATTAACTTTTGCAATGCTCTTTCCTATCCAAAGATCTATTGTTATATCTTTAAATTCTATCGTTACTCTTTTTTCAACATCATCCCAGAAAATTTTTGCACCAAGTGGTTCTACAACATATCTAATTGGTAGTAAAGTTCTTCCTTCAATTATAGTTGGTGCAACATCTATCTGTTGAGGACTATTATTTACGTACATAGTTTTATTACCTATCTGTAAAATTAGTACTATTTTTGGAGGCTTTTCTTCTTTTGGAATTACTTTTACATAAACTTCAACTGTGTAAGGACCACCATTTGAACTTATTTCAATTTTACCAGTATATAATTCATTCTCTTTAAGACTAGATGTATTAAGAGTAACCTGTATTCTTTTTTCGTTTCCAGAAAAAGTTTTATCGCTTAGAATTATCCATGATTGATTTACTACTAAATTTCCGGATAGAGTTCCACCACCTTTATTAGAAATAACGAACATTTTAGTTGGCGAATCTCCTTTTTTAATCTCTCCAAAATTTAAGGTGTTTGTATCAACATATATTAAAGGATTTGGTTCAACAACATTTATATTTATTTCTACAGTTTCTTTCCCTCCATTTGATTCAACAAAAACAAAACCTTTATATTTTTGACCTGGAGTTAAATTGGAAGCATTCAATGTTACATTTATTAAGATATTGTTTCCTTCAAAATTTATTGTTTCAAATTCAATCCAATTAACATCTGTTGACAATGTTCCAAATAATTTCCCACCACCTAAATTTTTTATAGTTATCTGAATTGTTTTTTTGTCACCTTTATTTATATTTCCATAATCAAGTAATTTTGGGGTGACAGATAATTTAGCAGGTAGGCTTGCTGTTTTTAAAACAACAGAAACTTCCTGATTGCCACCATTTGATTTTATAGTTACCTTGCCCTGATAATTTTTTTCCATTTCAAATCCAGTGGTATCAACAGTTACATTTATTACAACATCATTTCCTGAAAATTCAGTTGGGAATATTTTTATCCAATAAACAGAAGGTTCAAGGGTTCCAGTTAATGTTCCTCCACCAACATTTTTTAAATTCAAACTTAATGTTTTTTGAGAATTAACTTCAACCTCACCAAAATCCAAAGTTATTGGTTCAACTTTAAGTGATGGAGGTGGTTGAGATACAAAACATCTTAAAGAAAAATCTAAACCAACTGTGTATAATTTATTATTTTGAATACAAAAATCATTGTAAAAGCCTTTTTCAAATTTTTCATACCAGGAGGTTGAGCCATTATTTTCAATTGAAAGCATATAAAGTGTTGAAGCGCTATCACCAATGAATATATATTTATCAGTAACAACTGGTGATGTATCAAAACTACCAGATAAGGTTCTTTCCCACCTTGCTTTTCCTGTTTTTAAATCAACACAAGCAATTTTACCATTCTTTCCTAAAATAATAGCTAAATCACCTGAAATTGCTGGTGTTGTATTTGTATCCTGACCTAAATTGTAATACCAATCTTGATTTCTTGTAGTTCTATTAATTGCAAGAAGTTGCCCCATATTATTTAAAACGTAAACATAATTTTCTTTTATAACAGGAGTTGATTTTACATTAGGCCCTACTATTTTTTTCCATAGAAGCGATCCAGTTAATGGATGAACAGCATAAAGATTTCCATCTTGAGATATGAAAAAAATTGATGCATCATCTCCAGCAATTGCTGAGTTTATTTTACCTTGAGTTACAAAAGGAGTATTCCAAACTTCCTTCCCAGTAATTTTATCAAACGCATAAACAAGTCCATTTTCTGCAGCAAAATAAACAATATTTCCTATAACAAGAGGTGAAACATATATTTTTGAATAAGTTATATATCTCCAGAAATATTTTTGAGGATTATTTTCATCTAAGCAGAAAAAATAACCATCAACACTACCAAAATAAATTTTTCCATTATCATATGTAGGTGCGTGAGTTATTGCTCCATCTGTTTCATAAGTCCACAAGACATTACCAGTTTCTGCATCAAAACAATAGAGATTTTTATCTCCAGAACCCACAAATATTTTACCATTAGCATAAATAGGCGAAGAAAATACAGTGTTACTATTATATCTAAATGCTTGCATTAATGGTGGAGAAAATTGTGAATCTGAAAAGCCCCATCTTTGTGTATTTCCACGATAAGTGTTCCAGATAACTTCACTACTTAAAACAATCTTAAAATTTACTAATAGAATTATAATAATTAAAAATAATAGAATTTTTTTCATAAAGATCTCCTTTCAATTTTATATATTTATTTTACTATTATATTATAACATTCTTTTAATATTAAAAATTCTTGACAAATAGTCAAATTATTATAATATAAATTGAGAGTGGGCGGTTAGTTCAGAGGGAGAACGCTTCGTTGACACCGAAGAGGTCAGTGGTTCGAGTCCACTATCGCCCACCATTTTTTTATTTTTATAAATTAAGGAGATTTATAAAAGTGGAAGTTTTTTTAGAAGATCTTAATAAAAATTTAATTATTAATGAAGGAGACGATCTCTTTTTTATTTTATCTACTATTAATTATAATGAAGATTTTATTGGTGCTAAAATCAATGATAATCAAATTGTTGACTTTTATTATAAACCAACAGAAAAAGATAAAATTAAATTTTTAAAAAAAGATGATGAAGATTCATTAACAATTTTAAATCATTCAACTTCTCATATAATGGCTTATGCTGTAAAAAAACTTTTTCCTGATATAAAACTTGCAATTGGTCCTTCAATAAAAAATGGTTTTTATTATGATTTTTATATCAATAAAGCTTTTACACCTGAAGATTTAATAAATATTGAAAATAAAATGAAAGAATTGTTAAAAGAAAATTTAAAATTTGAAAAATTTGATATTAACAAAAAAGAAGCAAGAGAACTCTTTAAAGACGAAAAGTTCAAACTCGAACTTATAGATGAAATTGAAGGAGACACTGTAAGCATATACAAAGTTGGTGAATTTTTTGATTTATGTAGAGGTCCACATTTGAAGGATACAAAACTAATTAAAAATTTCAAAATTTTATCATCCTCTTCAAGTTACTGGAGAGGAGATGAGAAAAGAGACATTCTTCAAAGAATATATGGAACCTCATTTTTCGATGAAAATTCTTTGAATAAACATATTGAAAGATTAAAAGAAATTGAGAAAAGAGATCATAGAAGACTTGGTAAAGAACTCGATCTTTTTAGTATTCATCCAGAAGAGGCAGGTCCTGGATTTATCTTTTTCCATCCAAAAGGTGGAATGATAAGAAAGATAATAGAGGACTTTGAAAGAGAAGAGCACTTAAAAAGAGGATATCAATTTGTTTATACTCCACATATTGCAAAAGCAAAACTATGGGAAATTTCAGGGCATCTTTCCTATTATAAGGATAATATGTATTCACAGATCGAAGTTGATGAAGTGCCATATCTTGTTAAGCCAATGAACTGTCCTGGGCATATACTTATTTATAAATCAAGAACAAGAAGCTATAGAGAGCTTCCCTTAAGATTCTTTGAACTCGGAACGGTTTATAGATATGAAAGATCTGGAGTCTTGCATGGGCTTTTAAGAGTTAGAGGATTTACTCAGGATGATGCCCATATATTTTGTACTGAAGAACAACTTGAAGATGAAATTATTAAAGTTCTTGATTTCGCTCTATTTATGATGAAGACCTTTGGATTTAACAATTATGAAATTTATCTTTCAACAAGACCTGAAAAGTATGTTGGAACACTTGAACTTTGGGAAAAAGCAACAAATGCATTAATTAAAGCACTTGAAATTGAAAAAATTGATTATAAAATAGACCCAGGAGAGGGAGTATTTTATGGTCCTAAAATTGATATAAAACTTAAAGATTCACTTGAAAGGTTATGGCAAGGTCCAACAATTCAAGTTGATTTTAATTTACCACAAAGATTCAATCTGACATATATGGGTAGTGATGGAAAAGAACATATTCCTGTTATGATTCATAGAGTTGTTCTTGGCTCTATTGAGAGATTTTTTGGTGCTCTCATTGAAAATTTTACAGGTAATTTCCCATTGTGGCTATCTCCAGTACAGATCAAAGTTATAACTGTAACTCAAGATGTTGAAGATTATGCTAAAGAGGTGTATAATAAACTTCTTGATTTTAGTTTTAGAGTTGAATTGGATTTTTCGCAGGATGCCCTGCAGGAAAAGATAAAAAATGGAGAAATAGAAAAAGTTCCCTATCTTTTTGTAATTGGTAAAAAAGAAAAGGAGAAAAAAGAAGTTGCAGTTAGAAAAAAGGGTCAGGGAAATCTTGGTAATTTCTCTATTGATAATATAATTGAAAAACTTAAAAAGGAGGTTGAGAGCAAAAAGTGAGTGATGAGTTAACGGGGGTGATTTACTATTAAAGAGGTTTCTTTAAGGGTTAACAAGGCGATTAAGGCAAAGGAGGTTAGGGTTATAGATAGCGAAGGAAAACAGTTAGGAATATTTCCAATAGATGAAGCACTTTCCCTCGCAGAAGAAAAAGGTTTAGATTTGGTAGAGATAAATCCAGGCATAATCCCTCCAATATGTAAGATTATAGATTATGGTAAATTCAAGTATGAATTAACTAAGAAAAAAAAAGAAGCCAAAAAGAAACAGGTTACTTTTGATGTTAAAAACCTTGAATTGAGGCCTTTTATAGGAAATGGAGATTTACAGTACAAAATAAAAAATGCAAAAGAATGGCTAATTGATGGTGATAAAGTAAAGATATCAATATTTTTTAGAGGAAGAGAACTTTCTAATAAAGAAAGAGGTTTTGAGTTAATTAAAAAAGTTCTTAATGAATTATCAGAAGTTGGAGTTGTTGAAAAAGAGCCCTTTTTTCAGGGCAAGAGGATTGAGTGTTTAATTGGTCCATTAAAAAAAGGAGGAAATAAAGATGCCCAAGTTAAAAATCTCGAAAACAGCAAAGAAGAGGTTTAAAACAACTGGAACTGGAAAGATAATGAGAAGAAGAACAGGACATTCTCATCATCTTGAAAAGAAAAAATCAAGTAAAAAAGTAAAACAGATAAGATATAAAGAGGTATCTAAAGAAGACGAGAATAAAGTTAGAAAGATATTAGGTTCAAGGAGGTAAGTTATGGCAAGGATTAAAGGTGGCCCATATACAAGAAGAAGAAGAAAAAAAATATTAAAATTTGCTAAAGGATTTCGAGGTGCTCCTTCAATAAGATATCGTGTTGCAAGGGAAGCAGTAGAGCATTCATTTCATTACTCTTATGTAGGTAGAAGATTAAAGAAAAGAGATATGAGAAGTTTATGGATTACAAGAATTAATGCTGCACTTAAAGAATTTGGTTTGTCATATTCAAGGTTTATTTATGGGCTTAAAAAGGGTTCAATCCTGATTAACAGAAAAATTCTTTCTGAACTTGCAATTCATGATAAAGAGAGTTTTTCTTACATTGTTAATCAGGCAAAAGAATATTTAACAAAGGAGGCTTAATATGGTTGAAAAGGATGAGGAATTTTCTAAAAAAGATGAAGAAATCCTCGAAGAGTTAGAAAAAGAAACTGAGGAAGAAAAAATTGAAGAGGAGAGTCCTGAAGATGAAAAGTTAGGCGAAGAGGAAATTAGAAGTATTATTTCTGAGATGGAAGAAGAAGTAAAAGAAGAAGTCGAAGAGGATGTAAAAGAGGAATTAGATGAGGTTAGAAAAATTACTGAAGATTATCTTCCTAGAAAATTTAAAAAAGGAGAAATTGTTCCTGCAGTAGTTGTAAAGGTTGAAGATGATGGAGCACTTGTTAGTGTTGGTAGAAAATTTGAGACCTACATTCCGATTAAAGAACTAACAAAAGATAAACATATGTCTGCAAAGGACATAGTTAAAGAAGGTGAAGAGATCGATGTCTATGTTGTTAGAACTGAAGGTCCAACAGGAGAACTTGTCCTTTCTAAAAGAAGAGCAGACTATGAATCTACTTGGAGAGAATTAAAAGATGCATTCGAAAACAAAAAGGATATAGAAGGAAAAGTTACAAGAATTGTTAAAGGTGGACTACTTATTGACTTAGGATTACCTGCATTTTTACCAAGAACTCAAATAGAATTAATTGTCGTAAGAAGAAAAGATCTAAATAATTATCTAAACAAAACTCTTAAAGTAAAAATAATTGAATTTGATAGAGAGATAAGAAAAATAATCTGTTCAAGAAGAGTTATTCTTGAAGAAGAAAAAGAAAGAGAGAGAAAAGAATATTTTTATGAATTAAAGAAAAAAGAGGGAGAGATTGTTATTGGTACAGTTGTTGGTATAGTAGAATTTGGAGTTTTTGTTGATCTTGGAAAAGGGATTGAAGGACTTATTCATCTTTCTGAGTTAACATGGGGTCCAAGAAAACCAGCAAGAGAGATTGTAAGAAAAAAACAGAAAATCAAAGTAAAGATATTGAATGTTGATCCAGAAGAAGAGAGGGTATCTCTTTCTTTAAGACAAACAAAGTCACATCCGTGGGAAAATGTTGAAGAAAAATATCCTGTTGGAACCATTGTAAAAGGAAAAGTAATTAGATTTTTACCTTTCGGAGCAGTTATAGAGATAGAAGAAGGCGTAACAGGACTAATACATATATCTCAAATAACTTTAAAGAAAATCAAAAAACCAGAAGAAGCACTTCAAATAGGTCAAGAAATTGAAGCAAAAGTTGTTGAACTTAAACCTTCAGATAGAAAAATGCGACTTTCAGTTAGAGCCCTCCATGAAGAAGAAATAAGAAAAAAGGTAGTTGAAGAGAAAAAATTCGAATCTGAATATATAGTTGACGAAGAAGAAGTAGAAAAATTAAAATATCTTAAGGGCTAATAAATCATTTTAAATATCTTTATTGAAAAGTCCTCTTTTATAATAAATATATTATATAAATATTTTAATGCTTGATAGAGAAATTGAAAAAATTTTATTAGAAAGGGCAAAAGAGGACAAAGAAGCCTTTGGTATAATTTTTGAAGAATATTTTTCTTTAATATTAAACTATATATTTGGGAGAATTGGTTCAAAAGAAGATGCAAAAGATTTAACAGAAGAGGTTTTCACAAGAGCATTATTTTCCATTGACAAATATAAAGATAGAGGCACGCCTTATTCTAACTATTTAATTAAAATTGCTACAAATATTATTAATGATTTTATAAAACAAAATAGAAGATTAATATTAAAGAATGATATTGAGATTGAATATAAAGAAGATTTTTTAGATATAGAAGAGAAGAAATTTTTTATGATACAAAAAGCAATACTAAAATTACCCTTAAAATATCAGAATGTCCTTTCATTAAAAATTTTTGAAAAGAAAAAAATAAAAGAAATAAGTGATATTTTGAATTTAAATGAAAACACAGTTAAAACTATTTTAAAAAGGGGAACTGAAAAGTTGAAAGAAGAACTTGAAAAAGATGAAACTTTTTTAAAGGATTTCAGTTTATAAATATGATGAAAAGATTTGATGATTTTTTAGATAATGTTAAAAAAGTTAATATTGAAGACGAAGAGTTCAAAAGAGAACTTAAAAATAAGTTATTTATACTTTATGATAAAAGAAAAGCATTGAAGAAAAGATCGCTTATCATTAAAAGTTTATCTTATGCAGTTGTTGTTTTGTTGATTGTTATTCCAACTTTTTTCATTTTAAATAAAACTTTTATCCAAAAACCTACTGTGGAAGATGCTTATTTGGTAAGAACTATGAAGAGCTCTTATGAAGAAATAATATCGAAAATAATTGAAAAAGATGAAATTTTAGAAGAAAAATTAGAGGATGATGGTAGGTTAATAAAAATTTATAAAAGTGGAATAAAAATTTATGAAAAAGATGGTAATTTTGAAAAGATTTTACTAGGCGAAGAAAATTTAATAAAATATAATATAGATCCTGAATACTTAATAAATTCATTTAAAAACCAGGGAAAAGAAAGTTTAACATTAGATTTAAAAGAATTAAATGAAATTATAAAAATTTTTAAAACTGAACAAATATTTAATTTTGTAAATAAAGACACAATAAAAAATATTATTAATATTAATGAAAGTTTAGTAATAATAAAATCTAATGGGGAAAAGGGTGATTGGATATTTTTAATTGATCAAAAAATAAACAGGATAATTTACTTTGAATATCCATATAAATAATTTCATAAAATTTGAAACCTTTTTTATATATTTTAGTTTATATTATTAGGAGGTGAAACTATGAAAAAAGTTTTAACACTTTTCTTGGTTTCAGTATTAGTTTTAACAATTTCCCTTGTGGGAATAAGTTTTGGTAAAAGTGAAGTAAATGAAGTATCTAATGTCGCTTCAGAAAATTCAATCACAGTAACTGGTCAGGGTGTTGTTTATGCAAAACCAGATGTTGGATATATCAATGTAGGAGTTGAAATTCAAAGAAAAACAGCAAAAGAAGCATCTGAAGAAAATGCAAAAATTATGAATCAGGTGGTTAATGCTTTGTTAAAATTGGGTGTGAAAGAAGATGAGCTAACGACCATAGATTATTCAATTCAACCTGTTTATAATTATCCACAGTATGAAGCACCAGTTCTAGTAGGATATATGGCTAGAAACTATTTAAGTATTAAAATAACAAAGAAACTTACTAATGGAAATCTTGATACAGGTTTTATGGGTGAAATTCTTGATACTGCTACCTCAAATGGAGCAAACTTAATTTCAGGAATAAGTTTTGACATTTCAAATAAAGATGAACTAAAACTTGAAGCCATTAAACTAGCCATGGAAGACGCCAAGAAAAAAGCTGAGGTTGCTTTAAATGTTGTCGATGAAAAAATAATAGGTGTTGCTGAAATAAGTATTTCTGATATTAGTTATCCTGTTTATAGAGATATGAAAGTTCAAGCACCTGAAGCAGCTCCTCCAATTTTTACAGGATCTGAATCAGTTCAGGTAACTGTTAATGTAAAATTTATTTTCTAACAAATTTTTTTAATAAGTTTATAAATTTAAGGGAGATGATATTATCTCCCTTATTTTTTTTATAGCATTTTTTAAAATTTTTTTATCATTTTTATAAGTTATATATTTTAAGGCTTCATCAAAGTAAAACCAACCAAAACCTGAAAAACTTTTTTCAATATTTATTGATACATCTTCAACAAAAAAAAGATAATAATAAACTGTCTTTTCATATTGCTCTTCATTTGTAATATATTTATAATTTGTTGTTCCTATTTCTACTACTTCTTTATCAACCATAATTCCTATTTCTTCATTTATCTCTCTTATTGCAGTTTGTACTAAACTTTCACCTTCTTTTCTTTTTCCTTTAGGAAAAACCCATGCTTTTTCTTTTTTTAAAAGAAGAACTTTATTCTTGTTTACAATAATCCCACCAGCAGAAATTAATTTTTTCATATTTTTATTCTATTTCATAATTTAAAATTTTACAATTTTTTATGTATAATTTAAGTGACTAAATAAATTAAAGGGTTAATTTTAAAACTTCTGAACTTTTTAATTTATTAAATGTCTAAATTTAAGAAAATATATTTTTTTTATATTTTTTAAATATAGGCGGAAGGGAGGAATTTATGAAAAAAGTGTTGAAAAGAAATTTGGTTTTTCTTTTAGTTTTGACTATTATTATTACTTTTTCAATATTACCTTTGAATAATTTCAAATCAACAAAGAGTTTTTTTCAACAACAAAGTACAGATTGGGGTGATGCACCTGAAGGAGCGATAGCTTATCCTGATATTGGGGTAATTGGAGCTTTTCCTACGTGTATGCAGATTGGTCCATCATCATTCATAAAACATGGAAATTACTATATGTGGATAGGCTTGAATTATGATCCAGAAGTAGATGGAAATGCAGGATTTTGTTTTTATCCACCATATGATAGAGATGAATGTTTTCAAGATAACGATGCAGGACTTATAATTCCAGAACCTTTTACAATTGATTCAAATATGAACATTGTCCCATGTTCTAATTCAAAAGGGACTTCTTTAGGTAATACTTGCTCAACAGCTATATGGGGTAGAAACATTGATATACTTGTTCAAAATACATTTCGTGACGTTGCATATTTTCATCTTCTTATTGACTGGAATAGAGATGGAAGATGGTTAGGTTCTACAACATGTCCAGGAGCACTTGGTCCAACATTTGTGTCTGAACATGTCTTATTAAACTTCCCAATTCCTGCTGGTTTTGGTGGATTGGTTTCTCAACTTCAACCTCCAAATTTTTTGATTGGTCCTAAATCAGGTTATGTATGGGCTAGATTTTCAATTACTGAAACAAAGGTTCCTGCTAATTGGGAAGGATTTGGTACTTTCGAAGATGGTGAAACAGAGGACTATCTATTAAAAATTGGTGAAGTGGTCGAAGAAGAAAAATATGTTCTTGATTTACAAGTTGAACCATCAAATTGTCCTTTACATCAAGACGAAACAGCGTTTGTTATTGCAACATTAAAAAGTGCGTCTGGATCTCCAGTTTCTGGAGTAAAAATAGATTTTCAAATAAATCCAGTTCAATCAAATAATATAAGAAATTATGGATGGTATGAAAGTCCTTCTCCAAATTCAACTCTTCACTATGGAACAACAAATTTATCTGGAATAGTTAGAATGTCTATTGGTACAAAAAATATTGAAACTATTACTGTTACTGCATCATGTACAGTTGGAACTACAACTCTAACAAAAAGTTTGATTTTATATTTTTCACCTAGACCTAAAGAAGTTAAAGCAACACTTTTTGTAAGCACAGGTGACTTTATTTCTAACTGGTATTGGTTGAGAGATACAGGATATTCTCAATTTGCTGAATGGACATTTACAGGCATAACAAGTTGTCCGACTTACTTACTTTTAAGAAGTACTCACTTAGTTACTGATAAACCAAATGGGGGAAGAGGTTATAGTGTAAGAGTCACTTATAAATTTTTACATCCTATAACAGGGACTCTCCTTGCAACTTATAAAGATTATCTTTTAAATTTATGGTCTCCAGTTGATAATATATCAGACTCAACAGGATACCAAACAATTGGCTCAATTTGTGTTCCATCAAGTTATGTAATAAATGGTACTTTAAAAGTTAGAATTGAAAGATTCTCTAACAACACTGAACATGTTGGTGTCAATATGGATTCAATGATTTTAAAAATGTGTGAGGTGTGCGAAAAAGGAGGAATAAAAGGAACAGTTGGTAAAAATTGTGCTGGAGCAAAAATAGAAATAAAAAATGCAAACACTGGTGTTATAGTATGGTCTTCTAATACCGATTTAAATGGAAATTATGATACATGCAATACTTTAAATCCAGGAGATTATATTGTTACTCCATCTCTATTGGGTTTCACTTTTAGTCCCACTTATAGAAAGGTCACAGTTATATCATGTACTAAAGTTGAAGCAAACTTTGAATGTATTTCTGAAAAACCTGGTGGTATCATAGGTAAAATTTTTGATTCCCATATAGAAGCAGGAACCTTTGGAAAGCCATGTTCGAAAGTAAAAGTAAATATTTCAGGTCCTATACCTTTAACTGTTGTCGCTTGGAGTGGATACACTGATGATAATGGAGTTTTTGATACCTGTTTTACATTAAGACCTGGAAAATACATCGTTACACCAGAATTATCATGCGAACCCCAATCGAAAGAAGTTACAGTTATTTCCGATAACAAAAGTGAAATTACTTTCATTTGTAAATGCTTTGGTGGAATAAATGGTTATATTGGATGTAATGAAGGGCCATGTAAAAATGTTGTAATTGAGATTTATGATTTAAATAATAATTTAGTTTGGACAGGAAAAACAGACGAAAAAGGAAATTATGACACCTGTTACAATTTACCAAAAGGAACATATATAGTTAAACCAAAGTTAGAAAATTGTAAATTTACTCCAGAAAACCAAAAAGTTGAAGTAGTTGCATGTTCAAAAAAGACTGTTGATTTTAAATGTGACTGCTGCTTTATTTGTACAAAAGGTGGAATAATTGGAAAAATAATTTGTACAGATGATAATGATATTTATCCTTGTGAAAATATTAAAGTAAATATCTATGATATAAGTGGAAATTTAATAAGAACAGAAATTACAGATAAAGATGGAAAATTTGATACATGTCATAATCTATCTCCTGGAAAATATAAAGTAGTTCCAGTCCAACCAGATTACTGTAAAGTAATTCCTGAGTCAAAAGAAGTAGAAGTTAAGGAATGTGAAAAATCTGAAATAAATTTTGAATGTGATTGTTGTATTAAGAAAAAACTTGGAGGAATAGAAGGGATAATATCAGATTATTCAACAGGTATACCTTGTGAAGGAGTTATTGTTGTGGTTAATGGACCACTTCCATCAACTTCTATTGCATGGTGGGGAAAAACTGATATTAATGGTAAATATTCAACCTGTCTTGATTTAATTCCTGGAGATTACATCATTTATGCTAAACTCCCTTGCGAACCAAATGAAATAAAAGTTACTGTTTCTGCTGGTTTGCATAAAGTTGTTAATTTTGTATGTAAATGCGAATTAAAAGATAAAGAAATTCCTTTATGGTTAAATCCTCCAAGTGAATCAGTGTTGCCAAATACAATATTCAAAAAAAGTATTGAAATAGGAAAACCTGATATACCAGTAAATAATTTAATGGCTTTCAAACTTACAATAAAATTTGATCCAGATCTATTTGAGGTTATGAAAATTATTGAAGGTAGTTTTTTAAAATCTGGAAGTTCTTCAACAATATTCTTACCATATATTGATAATACAAATGGAATAATTATAGTTAATAGTTCAAGATTAGGGGGTACTGGTGTTAGTGGTTTTGGAACTCTTTTATATCTTGTTATTAAAGTTAAAAATATTACAGGTTTAATTAATACAGAATTGACTTTACCAGAAGCAGAATCAGATTTAAGAGATAAAGATAATAATATTATTCCTCACTATAATGAAAACGAAAAGGTAAGTATAGGAAAAGAAAGAAAAATTGTTGGCGATTTTAATGAAGATGGAAAAATTGACTTTGAAGATTTGGTTATAATCTCACTTGCTTTTAATAAAAAGAAAGGAGACCCTGGCTGGGAAGGGCTTAATGTATATAAAGGAGCACCTTTTAATAGATGTGATATATGGGATAGTAGTAAAATGAGTGGTGTACCTCCAGTTACAGAAAAAAGATCCGATGGTATTGTTGATTTTAATGACCTTATGGTTTTCATTGTTAACTGGAATTTCTATTATATTCCATAGGAGGAAAAATGAAAAAATTTATTAGATTTTTAATTTTGATAATTTTATTTTCTTTAACTTTATCATTCTCATTTCAAAAACCAACCTTAAAACTTACTCCTCAGTTTTCACAAATTGAAAAAGATGAAATTATAACAGTAAATGTCTCAGTAGAAGGTTTATCAGACAATCTTATTGGAGCACACATTTTTATTGCTCTAAAAGAAGCTATATATTCATATCCAGTCAAACCAGAAGATGTAATTTTATCAGTAATTGAAGTTAAAGAAGGTGATTTTTTAAAAAAGGATGGAGCAACAACTTTTTTTAATTATAAAGTTGAAAATGGTTTGATTGATATATCTATGGCAAGAATTGGAGACCCTGCATCTAGCACTGGAGGAAATTTATGTTCAATAAAATTAAAAGGAGTAAATCCCGGAAATTCTCCACTTCATTTTGCTTTAATAGACTTAAGAGATTATCGAAATCAAACTATCGAAGCACAAGGAATTGATGGTAGTGTAATAGTTAAAGTTCCAAAAATAATAATTAGACTTTATATTGATAAAAAAAATTACTATGTTAATGATGAAATAAAATTTATGGATGTTGCTCCAATTATTAGAGAAGGAAGGACCCTCCTTCCTATTCGTTATGTAGCAGAAGCACTTGGTGCTATTGTTCTTTGGGATGCAAAAGAAGAAAAGGTAACAGTTTCATTTAAAGGAACAGTAATAGAACTTTGGATAGGTAAGAATAGTGCAAAAGTTAATGGTGTTTCTAAATTAATAGATGAAACTAATCCAAAAGTAATCCCAATTGTTATCCCTCCAGGTAGAACTATGTTACCAATTAGATTCATTGCAGAAAATCTTGGATGTAATGTTGATTGGAATGCTGAAATAAAAGAGGTGAAGATAACTTATCCTAGTGAATAATAATTTGGAACCTTTTATTAAGAATTTTATCTATAATATATTATTAATTTATAAATTCCTTCTCTCTAAAAAGATAGGAATTAATAGAATAGAAATTTGAAAAAATGGAGGTTTTATGAAAAAACTAACAATTTTAACAATTTTTATTTGTTTGATTTTTATCATTAGTTCAAATCCAGTTTATGGAATAACTAATTTAGACAAACCCGCTAATCCAGTGGCTTACGCTTCAGGAACTTCAGTTTTTCTTGAATGGGAATATTCTTATATCGGTTTGGGTACAGTTTATTTTGAAATAAATGAATGGAATGGAACAACATGGGTTTTAAAAGATGATACAACAAAATATCCAACTACTAAAAAAACATTTACTGGTCAATCGATAGGTCAACATATCTATAGAATTAGAGCTAAAGAAAAATTTTTAACTTTAACATTTTATAGTGATTACACTATTAACATCTACGCATATGTTTTATCAACTCCAACAGGTTTAAAAGTTGAACATGTATCATCAAAATATGATTTGAAACTTTCTTGGAATCCAGTAGATACTAATGCAAATAAAATTGAAATTTTAAGAAATACAATTCCTGGTCTTGATTTTCCATCAAAAATTGCTACGATAGACAAAACATTAACTACTTATACTGATTCAACTGTTTTACCTAATACTACCTATATATATTATCTTGCTTTAAGAAGATTTGATGAAACAGTAAAACATGATGATTATAATGTGATGATAACAGGAGTATCGCTTAAAACTTTCCCAAAAGGAGTTAATTCATTATCTGGAAGTGCACAGGGAAATAATGTTTATATCTCTTGGAGTTATACAAATTATCCTACATTGACAACGATCTCAGGTTTTAAAGTATATGAATTAATAAAATTTGTTCCAACGCCACCACTACCTCCAATACCAATAGAATTACCAAATCTTATTTCAACGCTACCAAATACTACTTTTAATACTTCTATTAATGGAGTTTCTTATGGTTCACATAGATATCAAGTTAGAACTTATAATAGTGAAGGTGAGAGTTTTGAAAATTTAAATTTAACTATTTATGCTTTGAAAACTCCTACAAATCTGACTGCTACTCCTCTTTCCTCAAACTCTATAAAATTAAGTTGGGATCATGTTGATTCAAATGCAACTTCAATAGTTATTTCAAGAAGCACAGATGGTCTTATTTATACTGGTCTTACTTCGGTTAGTTCATCAAATACAAGTTTCACTGATTCAACATGTTCACCAGATACAAAATATTGGTATAAAATAAAAGCAAAAAGAGATTTGAATGAGTCAAATTTTTCAAATTCTGTTTCTGCAAAAACATTACCACTTGGTTCTCCTCCAGCATCTCCAACAAATCTTCAAGGTACTGCAATTAATTGTAATCAAATAGATATAAGTTGGCAAGATAATGCCACAGATGAAACAAATTATATAGTTGAAAGAAAAATAGAAGGAGGAAGTTATTCTGTCAAAGCAACATTACCAGCGAACACTACTATTTATTCAGATACTTCTGTTTCAGAAAATACAAAATATTATTATAGAGTCAAAGCAAAAAATGGATTTGGTGATTCTGGATACTCAAATGAAATTAATATAACTACTCCACCCTGTGGAACGCCACCGAACACTCCTACTAATTTGACTCTTATAGTAGTTTCTTCATCTCAAATTGATTTATCATGGAGTGATAATTCAGATAATGAAATAGGGTTTAAAATTGAGAGAAAAACTGAAGGTGGGTTTTATTCGGAAATTACAACAGTTGGAGCAAATGTTAATTCATATAGTGATACATCTCTTTTACCAAATACAAAATACTATTATCGTATAAGAGCATATAACTCTTTTGGATACTCTCCTTATTCAAATGAAGAAAGCAAAACAACTTTACCACTTGGAACTCTTCCAAATGCTCCAACAGATTTAAATGTTACTCCAATATCTTGTGATTTAGTTCAGTTAAATTGGGTTGATAATTCTAACGATGAAGATGGGTTTAGAATTGAAAGAAAAGAAGAAAGTGGTTCTTATATTGCATTAACAACAGTTAGTCCAGACACAACAACATTTCTTGACGAGACTGTATCTGAAAACAAAATCTACACTTACAAAGTCATAGCATTTAATGAATTTGGAGAGAACTCATCAGGTGAAAAACAGATAAAAACTCCACTCTGCGGAACTAAACCAAATGCCCCTTCTGAATTAAATTTAGTAGTATTATCACCAAATCAAGTTAAAATTACTTTTTTAGATAACTCAGATAATGAAGATGGTTTTAAAGTTGAGAGAAAGGAAATTGCTGGTGTATACAGTGAGATAAAGACACTTCCTAATAACACAACAGAGTTTGTTGATAATGTAAATCCAAACACAACATATTATTATAGAGTCAGAGCATTTAATTCTTATGGTTTTTCAGATTATTCAAATGAAGCAAATATAACAACACCACAAATTGGTGTTCCTCCAAATACTCCAACTAATTTAATAGCCTCTATCTCATCCTGCAATGAAGTTTCCTTAACATGGTCAGATAATTCAGATAATGAAGATGGATTCAAAATTGAGAGAAAGACAGAAGGTGGTATATTTGCCATAATTGCAACTCTTACATCAAATAAGATAAATTTCCAAGATACAACTGTGTTAGGAAACACAAAATATTACTATAGAATATTAGCTTTTAATTCATATGGTTCATCAACCTATTCAAATGAATTTATAGTAGTAACTCCCCCTTGTGGAAATAAACCTAATGCACCAAATAATCTTTTTGGAGAAAGTATTTCAAAATCTGAAATTTCTTTATCTTGGAAAGATAATTCTGATAATGAAGATGGGTTTATTTTAGAAAGAAAAGAGGAAGGTACTTCTTATGTTGTTATTGCAACTCTTCCTAAAGATACAAATAAATACTCTGATAAAAATCTTTTACCTGATAAAACATATTATTATAGGATAAAAGCATTTAACTCATTTGGTGAGTCCGATTACTCAAATGAATTAAAGATAAAAACATTAAAAGATATTGAATTAATAATTTTAAGATTTTATATAGGAAAAACAATTTATTACCAAAACGATGAGATGAAAAATATGGATGTTGCACCAATGATTCTTGAAGGAAGAACTCTACTTCCAATAAGATATGTTGCTGAAGCATTAGGAGCAACTGTTGGTTGGAATGCAAAAGAGGAAAAAGTAACCATTTCATTCAAAGGAACAGTAATTGAACTCTGGATTGGGAAAAATCTTGCAACTGTAAATGGTGAATATAAACTAATTGATCCTACTAATCCAAATGTGAAACCGATTGTTATACCTCCTGGTAGAACTATGTTACCAATAAGATTCATAGCAGAAAATTTAGGATGTAAAGTTGATTGGAATGCAGAACTAAAAGAGGTGAAGATTACTTATCCTGGTGAATAAATATAATTTGAAACTTTTAGTTTAAATTTTAATCTAATTATATATAATTAATTTATAAAATTTAATCACTTTTTTCTATTTTAAAATTTAATTTTAAAATGGAAAATTGGGGAAAATGGAGGTGTAAATGGGATGTTTTAACTTAAGAAAAACTAAAATCTTTTTAGGTCTAACTTTTCTAATTATTCTTCTTTTACTAATTACATCAAATCAAATTCATCTTAAAGCACAAATTAATCAAGAGTTTAATCTTAGAGCCAAAGGTTACTGTGGTTTCAACTATCTTGAGTGGGATCCTGTTCCCGGTGCAGAGCGTTATTGGATATATAGAGGAATAGGAGAAGGTCACGAAGAGAGTATGCCTCTTACAGATTTTCCAATATTAGAGACAAATTATAAAGATTCTAAGAATGTTATTCAGGGAACAAAGTATTGTTACATCATAAAAGCAGTTGACAAAAATGCGAAAGAGTTTGCGAAATCTAATGAAGCATGTGCAACTCCTACATGTTCTACAGAGATTCCAGAAGAAGAGTGTAGACTAATACTTCAATTTCAGATAGGAAATACATTCTACTGGGTTAATGGATTACAAAAAGGACCAATGCTTACAGCACCGGTTTTAAGATGGGATAGAACATTTTTGATAATAAGGCATGTTGTTGAAGAGGTTGGAGGAGAAATTTCTTGGGATGGTACAAATCAAATAGTAACAATTCTTACAAAAGAAGGAAAGAAAATAGAGTTCCAAATAGGAAATAAGATGTACAAAGTTAATGGGGTCTCAAAACAGATTGATCCATATAATCCTAATGTTGTTCCATTTATTCAAAATGGAAGAACACTAATTCCTTTAAGAGTTACAGGAGATGAGTTGAATGCAAAAGAGATAAATTGGTATGGAGATAAAAGAATTGCTGAACTAATTTTCTCTGTTCCATGCCCCCAAAAACCTAAGGGAAAAATAGATGTAATTCTTCCAGAAAATTGTATAAAAGGAACCTATATTGAAATTTATGATCTAAAAGGAAATCCTATAACAATTATAAAAGAAGGTAAAGGTGGTATATATACAACAGATTGTACTCTTCCATGTCCTGGAAGTTACATTGTAAAACCAGTAAATCCAAATTGTAAATTTTTCCCTGAAACCCAAACTGTTGAATTTAAAGAGAATGATTGTTGTCCTTTATCTAAGAGAGTTGAGTTTAAGTGTGAGTGTGAGGAGGTAAAAAATGGAAGAATAGTTGTTGAGATGCCTAAGGATTGTGTAAATGAAACTAAAGTAGTAATTTATGATTCTTCTGGAAATGTTGTTTGGAGTGGGATTGTAAATGAATTAGGTGTATTTGATACAGGATGTACACTAAAATGTCCTGGAGATTATAAAGTAGTACCAATGAATCCTAATCGTGTTTTTATACCAGAATCACAATTAGTTTCTTTAAAAGAGTGTTGTCCCCATATAGAATCAGTTAAATTTGAATGTAAAGAGATAACACACTTTATTCAAAAACTTTGCGCTTGTATTCTTAGGATGACAACTCAACCTGATATTAATGGAAATTATCAGGTTTATGTTATTCCTAATTGTGAACCAGTTCAAACTACACCTTTTATACTTGAATTAAATTTTCCAGCAACATTACTGGATACAAATCTCGGAATTTCAATTTTAGATTATTACAATCAATTTGATCATCCAGTACCTTCTGGATTGGGTTGTGTTGGAATTATTTATGATACCGGAACAAGAAATGTAATAGAATGGGCTGCTTTTCCAAAACAATCACCATGTTGTGAACAAGTTGGTCAGGGTGGAAGAATTATTGTTAAAATGCCAAAGGATTGTATTATTGGTACTAAAGTAATAATCTATGATGAAAGTGGTGGAATTGCTTGGAGTGGAGAAGCAGGTCCTGATGGTGTTTTTGACACTGGATGTACATTAAAATGTCCTGGTGTTTATAAAGTTTTTCCAGTAAATGAAAAATGCAAGTTTAATCCAGTTTCACATGTTGTAAAAGTTGACTGTTGTCCAAGGGAAACAGTAGTTGAGTTTAGTTGCGATTGTATAGTCGAGACTAAAGGAAGAATTATTGTTGAAATGCCAAAAGAGTGTCTTGAAGGTACAATAGTTCATATTTTAACAGAAGATAAGGTGGAGGTATGGCAAGGAAAAGTAAATGAAGTAGGAATTTTTGATACAGGGTGTATCCTTGAATGTCCAAAGAAATATATTATTATGCCAGAAAACTCAAATTGTTCTTTTACTCCTTCATATCAAATAGTTGATTTAAATATTTGTTGTCCTGAATATAAAAAAGTTGGATTTGAATGTAAATGCGGAGAGAAAAAGGGAAGAATTATTGTAAATGTTCCAAAGGAGTGCATTGAAGGAACTGTTGTTCATATAATTGATTCGCAAAAAAATATAGAGGTTTGGAGCGGAAGAGTTGATGCAGCGGGAGAAGCTGATACAGGATGTACTCTTTCATGCCCAGGTATATATATAATAAGACCTGAAAATAAGAACTGTACTTTTAACATACCAGGTACAAATATGCCTGAAACTAAAATTGAGTTAATAAATTGCTGTCCTGAAGTATATAAAGTTAATTTTAGTTGTCAGTGTGCTAAACCCCTTGGAAGGATTCAGGTAAAAATACCTAAAGAATGTGTAAGTGGTACAGTTCTTTATATTTATGATTCATCTGGAAAACTTGTAGGTAGTTATGGTCCAAATTCAGAAGGTTGGTTTGATACAGGCTGTTATCTTACATGCCCTGGTAGCTATTTGTTAAAACCATATAATGCAAATTGTACCTTTTATCCTGAATCGTTAAAAGTAGATTTAACAAAATGTTGCCCTGATATACAAAGTTATGAGTTCAAATGTGAATGTTCATATAAAGGAAGAATTGATATAAAGTTACCAACCAATTGTTTACCTGCTAAGGTTGAAGTCTATGATAGTAAGGGGACATTACTTTATAGATTATCAGATACTACTGGAAGTGGGTTATTCACAACAGGATGTAACTTGCCATGTCCAGGTACATATACTTTAAAACCTGTTGGTAATACTAATTGTACATTTAAGCCTGAATCGAAAACAATCACTCTAACCCAATGCTGTCCTGCATATCAATACATAACCTTTGAATGTAGCTGTATTCAAACAGGAAGAATTATAGTTAATATAAGCGGGAATTGTCCTTCTGATACAATTGTAGAAATTTACAACATGAATAATGTTAAGTTAGCTACTTTAACAAGAACAACCCAAGGAAATTATGATTCTTTGTGTACTATTCCATGTAATCAAACAGTAAGAGTAGTACCAGTAAATATAAGATGTAAATTTGATCCTGCCTATAAAGATGTTTATTTAATATGTTGTCCTCAATATGTAACAGTTGATTTTAAATGTAATTGCACAAATACAACGAGTAGTTCAAATAATTTATTATCATTCTTAAGAAATATCTTATTGAGATTGATTAACATTTTCACAAAGTAAATAATAGATTAAAATTAAAGATTTTAAAAGAGGAGGGTTTACCTCCTCTTTTTTTATTTTACCGAACAAGAGAGACAGTCTCCTTTGTTCGGTAGAATATTGACAAAAATATTAAATCTTATAAAATTTAATAATGAAATTAGCACTTTATACTCAAGAGTGCTAAAGGAGGAGAAATGGAGAATAGAGAAGAGTTTTCTTATGCTCTTTTTAAGCTACTAAAAGAAAAAGAAGATGAGATAAAAAAATTAAGAGAAGAAGTCAAAGCGCTTTCTCTTCTTATTAAAAAAGAAAGAAGAGACCTTGAACATTTTCAAAAAAGATGGAAAGAAGAAGAAAATGAAAGGAAAATAAAGCAGAGAGGAGAAATTATTTCTTCTCTTTTACACATAATTGATTCACTTGATGGAGCAAAAAGTAAATCAAATGACAAAAATTTAATAGAGGGGTTAGAATTAATTGAAAAACAATTCATTGATTTCTTGAAAAAAGAGGGAGTCGAAGAAGTTGGCTTTGTTGGAGAAAATTTTGATCCATCTCTTCATCAGGTTATAAGTATTGATATTACAAATTCCGATGAAGAGGACGGAAAAATTAGTGAAGTTTATAGAAAGGGTTATAAGATAAAAGATTTTCTTATAAGACCTGCTTATGTGAAAGTTTATAAAAAGGAGGTAAATTAGTATGGCAAGAATAATTGGAATCGATCTGGGGACTTCAAATTCTGCTGCTGCTGTAGTTATTGGTGGAAAACCAACGATAATTCCTGCTGCAGAAGGAGTATCTTTAGGTGGAAAAACTGTACCATCTTATGTCGCTTTCACAAAAGATGGACAACTTCTTGTTGGTGAACCCGCAAGAAGACAGATGACTCTTAATCCAGAAAGAACAATAACTGGAATTAAAAGAAAAATGGGCACAAACTATAGAGTTAAAATTGATGATAAAGAATACACACCAGAACAAATCTCAGCATTCATCCTTCAAAAAATTAAAAAGGATGCAGAAGCATATTTAGGCGAAAGAGTTGAAAAAGCAGTAATTACTGTTCCTGCTTATTTCAATGATAACCAGAGGCAAGCCACAAAAGATGCAGGAAGAATTGCAGGACTTGAAGTTGTAAGATTGATTAACGAACCAACAGCAGCAGCATTTGCATATGGTCTTAATAAAAGCGAAAAAGAACTTAAAATTTTGGTTTTTGATTTTGGTGGTGGAACTCTTGATGTCACAATAATGGATTTTGGTGAGGGTGTTTTCCAAGTTATTTCAACCTCAGGTGATACTCAACTTGGTGGAAGAGATATGGATGAAGCACTTATGAATTATGTTGTTGATGATTTTAGAAAAGAAACAGGGGTGGACATATCAAAAGATCCTAAAGCACTTCCAAGATTAAGAGAAGCAGTTGAAAAAGCAAAAATTGAACTTTCAAGTGTACTTGAAACTGAAATTAATCTTCCTTTTATTGCAACTATTAATAATGAACCAAGGCATCTTGTTAAGAGAGTTACAAGAGCACTACTTGAGGAACTTGTTAAACCAATAGTAGATAAATGTCGTGGTCCTCTTCAACAGGCACTTGAAGATGCAAAACTATCACCAAATGATATAAATAATATTATTCTTGTTGGTGGTCCAACAAGAATGCCAATAGTTCAAAAATTCATAGAAAACTTTTTTAATAAACCACCTGAAAGAGGAGTTGATCCAATGGAATGTGTTGCAGTTGGTGCTGCAATTCAAGCAGGAATACTCGAGGGAAGTGTAAAACAGGAAATAGTTCTTCAAGATGTTACACCTTTAACTCTCGGTATTGAAACCCTTGGTGGTATTTTAACTAAAATGATAGATAGAAACTCTCCTATCCCAATTAAAAAGACACAAATTTTTACAACTGCTGCAGATAACCAGACATCAGTTGAAATCCATATTTTACAAGGCGAAAGACCTCTTGCAAAAGATAATGTTTCATTGGGAAGGTTTATTCTTGATGGAATTCCACCAGCACCGAGAGGTATTCCAAAAATAGAAGTAACATATGAAATTGATGAAAATGGAATATTACATGTTACTGCAAAAGATTTGGCAACAAATAAGAGTCAAAATATAACTGTAACTCAAGCAGTGAGACTTTCTGAAGAAGAAGTTGAAAAGATGAAAAAAGAAGCAGAAAAGTTTTCTGAAGAAGATAAAAAACTAAAAGAAAAAATAGAAACAAGAAACCTTGCAGATCAGATTCTTTATACAGGTAGAAAAACATTAAAGGAAAATAAAGATAAAGTTAGTAAAGAAGTTGTTGAAAATGCGGAAAAAAAGCTTGATGAACTTGAAAGTTTATTAAAAGAGGATAAAATTGATGAGGTAAAGAAAAAACTTGATGAGGTTAATGAAGCACTTTCAAAAGTTGGAGAAGAGATATACAGAAAAACAGGAGCAACTGGTCAGAGTGGTGAGGTAAAAGAAGAACCTCCAAAAGATGAGAATAAAAAAGATGATGATAAAGGAACAATAAATGGAGATTATGAAGTTAAATAATGAATAAGGATTATTATGAGATATTGGGGGTGGATAGAAATTCCACCCCTGATGAAATTAAAAAAGCATATAGAAAACTTGTTAAACAGTATCATCCTGACTTAAATAAAGATAACCCTGATGCTGCTAAAAAGATGGCTGAAATAAATGAGGCATATGAAGTTTTATCAGACCCTGAAAAGAAGAAAAGATATGATATGTATGGAACAGCAGAAGGAGTTGGAGATTATGCATATCAATATTCAAATGAATCACCCTTTGGAGATTTTTTTAAAGATTTTAATTTTGGATTTGAAGATATTTTTGATACCTTTTTTGGTGGTGGTTTTACAAGAACAGAAGAAAGAAGAAGGGTTGAAAGAGGAAGCGATATATATGGAAGAGTTACAATCGATTTAAAAGATGTTATGTATGGAACTGAGGTTGAATTTGAGGTTGAGAGAGATGAAATTTGTGAAGTTTGTGGTGGAACTGGTGTTGAAAAAGGATTTAAAAAAGATACTTGCCCCACCTGTCATGGAACTGGAAAGGTAAAAAGAACTCAATCTTCAATTTTTGGTCAATTTGTAACAATCACGACCTGTCCAACCTGTAAAGGTGAAGGTTATATTAATAAAAATCCTTGCAAAAATTGTGGAGGAAAAGGAGTTAAAAATAAAAAAAGAATAATAAAAGTGAAAATTCCACAGGGTATAGAAGATGGAATGAGAATAAGATTGGATGGAGAGGGGAATACAGCAAAAAGTGGTCTTAAAGGTGATCTTTATATTGAAGTAAAAGTAAGACCTCATCAATATATAAAAAGGGATAAAGAAAATTTAATATATGAAGCAGATGTGCCCTTATTAACTGCTATTCTTGGAGGTGAAATAGAAATTCCAACAATTGATGGAAAAAAGAAAATTGAAATAAAACCAGGAACACAATTCAATGAAGTAGTTAGATTAAGGGGAGAGGGACTGCCTTATTTAAGAAGTAGAGGTAGAGGAGATTATTTAATCATTTCAAAAATAAAAATTCCAGATAAATTAACAAAAAAAGAAAAAGAACTCCTTGAGAAGTGGAAAGAGTTAAAATAAACAAAATTTAATAACAATTCTGATATAATTAAAAAACATACTATTTGAGGGAGGAGTTATGAGTATAGATTTAATATTTGAGAGAAAATATAGATATATAATTGCAATTTCAGGTTTTATCATAACGCTTTTTTTAGGTGTTTTATATGCTTGGGGTGTTTTTGTTAATCCATTAGAACAGGAATTTGGTTGGACAAGAGCGCAGGCAACACTTCCATATACTATTGCATCAATAGTTTTTGCAATAGGTATGTTACTTGCTGGTTTTATTCAAGATAAAAAAGGACCAAGATTTGTAGCTTTATTAGGTGGGTTATTTTCTGGTTTAGGTTTTATAATATCATATTTTTCAAATTCTCTCTTTCTTTTGGTAGCTATTTTTGGTTGCTTGGGGGGTTTTGGAATGGCCCTTGGTTATTCAGGAGCAGTATCAAGTGGAGTAAAATGTTTTCCAGATAAAAAAGGTTTAGCAACAGGGCTTGTTGTTGGTGGTTTCGGTTTTGGAGCCTTTTTATGGGCACCTTTATCAACATTTTTAATTCATAAATTTGGATGGAGAAATACATTTTTGATTTTAGGTTTAATTTTAATAATAGTAATTACTATTGTTGCAAATTTTCTTAAAAATCCTCCAAAAGATTGGGTTCCAAGTTCTTTTGAAAAAACATTAACAAAAAAATATACACCAGAATACACTGGTAAAGATTTTACCTTAACTCAAATGCTTAAAACACCTGTTTTTTGGCTAATGTGGATCCATTATATTCTTGCAACATCTCCTGGTATAATGATCATTGTTCACTTAAATCCAATCGCTGTTGAGTATGGCGATTTCAATCCTATTACTGCCTCTTTTCTATTATCAATATTATCTATTTTTAATCTTTTAGGAAGATTTTTTCTTGGTCCACTTTCAGATAAAATTGGAAGATTAAAGACATTTACATTAGTAGGCTCTATGGTTTTAATTTCAATGATACTTCTATATATTGCACATTTTTTAAATATTCTATTTTATTTAGTTCCTATTATAGCTGGAATTGCATATGGTGGTTATCTTGCACTTTCACCTAGTTTCACTGCAGATGTTTTTGGAACAAAATATTATGGTGTAAATTATGGAGCTATGTTTACTGCTTGGGGAATTGCTGGAATACTTGGTCCATACTTAGCAGGATTTTTACACGATTTAACTAAAAGTTATTTCTTAACCATATTAATATTTTCAATTTTTTCTGTTATTGCAGTAAGTATAAGTTTATTTGTTAGAAAAAAAGGTTTAATTAAAAAAATTTAAATAATCAAAAAATATTAATCATCTAAATTAGTGAAAATCAATAGATTTATTTATTATTTTTTGATATTGTGGTAAAATGTGGTAATATGTGGTAAAATATAGAAAATGTTTATGGGTTCTTTTTTATACAAAATGGATAATAAAGGAAGGGTAATGATACCTCCTCAATTTAAGAAGGAATTAGGAGATAAATTTATCATTACCAGAGGTTTTGAAAATTGCCTATTTTTATATTCACTTTCAGAATGGGAAAGAATCTCAAGTGAATTATCAAGAATTCCTTTGTCCTCAAAAGAGTCAAGGTATTTTTTAAGAATATGGTTTTCATCTGCTGTTGAAACTACCCTTGATGGATATGGAAGGATACTTGTTCCCTCAGATTTTAGAAAATTTGCAAATTTAAATAGAGAAATCTTTTTTATTGGTGTGTATAACAGAGTTGAATTATGGGATAGTAAAATGTGGGAAAATTACAGAAATTCAAAAGAGATAACCTATGAAGAATCAATATCAAAAATCCTTGAAGGTAAATGATGGAGATAAAGCATAAACCAGTTTTATTAAATGAAGTTCTCTCTTTTATAGATTTTTCAAAATATAAAATCTTTATTGATTTAACAATTGGTGAGGGTGGTCATAGTGAAGAGATTTTAAAAAGGATGAATAAGAATTCATTGCTTATAGGATTTGATCTTGACGAAGAAATACTAAAAGTGGCAGAAGAAAGATTAAATAAATTAAATAAAAAATTCTACCTTTTTAATGAAAACTATAAAGATTTTTACAAAAAACTTAAAGAGATAAATATTATAGGAGTTGATTTTATGCTTCTTGATCTTGGTTTTTCATCTTTCCAATTAAATAATGGTAGAGGTTTTTCTTTCCTTGATGAAAAAAGTTTTCATATGGGTTATAGTAAACAAACAAAAGGTGCAGATTATTATATAAATAAACTCAGTAAAAATGACCTTGTCTATATTTTTGAGGAGTACGGTGAGATAAAGGAAAGTGAAAAAATTGCAGATGAGATTATAAAGTATCGAAAAAAGAAAAAAATCGAAACTTCAAAAGATTTATCAGATATAATCGGAAAAATTTTAAAAAGAAAAGGTAAAATCCATCCAGCAACAAAAGTTTTTCAGGCATTAAGAATTTTTATAAATAAAGAATTTGAAAATTTAAGAGAATTTCTACTTGTTTTCTCAGATTATTTGAATAAAGATGGAATCCTTGAAGTTATTTCCTATCATTCAGTGGAAGATAGAATTGTAAAAAATGCACTTAAAGAACTTGAGGAGATGGGGAAAATTATTTTTTTAAATAAAAAGGTCATAACTCCGTCTCAATCTGAAATAAAAGAAAACAGAAGGAGTAGAAGTGCAAAACTCAGAGTGGTTCAAAAAATTTAGTTTTCTTATTATTATTATAATTCTATTTATGCTATTATATGGAGTTATTAATCTTAGAATTATGAGTCTTGAAAAAGAAAAAAGTGCTTTAAAAAATGAACTAGAATTTTTAGAAGGAAAAATGAATGAACTCACAATAAAATATGAGGAAGTTACAAACCCTAAAAGATTAATTGAAAGAGCAATAGAAAAATTAAAAGTTAAATATGATAAAGGAAAGGTGATAATAATTGATAAAGGAGAATCTTCTAAAGAAGAAACTCAAAATCAACCGTAAAATTTTCAATATTTTTAATTTTTTCATAATTATTTTTTTAATTGTTTTCTTAAGATTTTTCTATATCAACATTTTAAGAGGTTCACTTCTCAGAGAAATGGGTTTAAATCAATGGATGGAAAGTGGAAAAGTTTTGCAAGCAAAAAGAGGAACAATATATGATAGAAATGGAAAAATTCTTGCAATTTCAATTGAAAGATATAGATTAATATTAAATAAAAATCAGGTAACAGATATTGAATCTTGGGTAAATAAATATAGTGAATTATTAAATATTGATAAAGAGGTTTTGAAAGAATCATTTTTAAAAAATAATGGACAGGTTGTTTTAAAGGATGATATTAAAAGAGAAGAAAAAGAAAAAATTGAAAAACTTCTTGATAGTACATTATATTTTGAACTTTATTATAAAAGAGTATATCCATATGGAAATCTTGCCTCTTATTTACTCGGAATTATGGGTGTTGATAAAGGTCTTGAAGGTTTGGAATATCAATTTGATGATATTTTAAGAGGCGAAGATGGAAAAGTTGGTTTTATGGTTGATGCCTTAAGAAATGAAATTCCTGGAACTGAATTTATAATTAAAGAACCTCAAAATGGTAAAGATTTGTATCTTACAATTGATATAAATTTGCAGGGAATGGTAGAAGAAGAACTTGAAAATTGCTATAAGGAGTTCAATCCAAAAAGAGTTATAGGAATAGTTGAAGATATAAAAACAGGTGAGATAATTTCAATTGCAACTATACCAAATTTTAATCCAAATGATTTTAATGATTTTTCAAAATTTTCTTATCCAGATCCATCTTATGGATACAACTATGAACCAGGTTCATCATTTAAACCATTAATTGCTTCTGCTGCTCTTGAAGAAAAAGCATTAACTGAAGATGAAACATTTGAATGTAAAGGTTATATTGTAAGAGATAATAAAACCTTCAAATGCATTGTTTCTCATGGAAAACAGACCTTAAAAGACCTTCTTAGAAATTCATGCAATATTGGATTTATACAAGTAGGAGAGAAATTAAAAGTGAGAAGTTATTACTATTTAAAACTTTTTGGAGTAGGAGAAAAGATTGGTTGTGATTTTCCTTATGAGGGAAGTGGAGACATTTTAAAGCCAGATGATTGGAGTGCAACAACTTTAACAACAATGTCTTTTGGAGTAGGAATAACTGTAACACCACTTCAACAGACAACCTTCTATCAGGCAATTGCAAATAAAGGAAATAGATTGAAACCACAAATTGTGAAAAAAATTGTAGAGGATGATATGGTAATAAAAGAATCAAAGCCAGTTTTAATTAAAAAAGTAATTTCAGAAGAGACAGCAGATAAAATTTTATCCTATCTTGATTATGTAGTGAGCGATAAAGGAATTAAAAGTGCTGTAGTTCCGGGTTATTCAATTGGAGGAAAAACTGGAACAGCAGGAGTTATAAAGGATGGAAAATATGTTGAAGGTGAATCGGTTTTATGGTTCATTGGAATTCTTTCCTGCAATAATCCTCAATATATTGTAACAGTTGTTGTAGACGGAGTAAGAAGTTATGATGTTTTTGCTTCAGGAATAGCAGCACCAGTCTTTAGAAAAATAACAGAAAAAATTATAAACTACTATGGAATAAAAGAAGATGAAAAAACTGATTGATCTTTTAAAAGGTATTTATTATAAAAGAATTTTTGGAGATGAAAATCATCTTGTAAATGCTCTTGCAATAAAATTAGAAGAAATAAAGAGTGATACACTTTTTTTTATTATTAAAGGTCAATCCTTTGATGGAATGAAAAATTTCAATGATGCTTATTCAAAAGGAGTAAGGGTTTTTGTTTCAGATAGAAATATTGAAAATCCTCTTGATTCAACATATGTGATAGTTGATGATGTAAGGGAAGCACTTTATAAAATTTCAAAAAATTTTTATGATGACCCTTCAAAAAAGTTGAATGTTTTTGGTATAACAGGAAGTTCAGGAAAGACAAGTGTAATATATCTATTAAGAAATATTTTTCCAGATTCTGGTTCAATTGGTAGTGAGGGTATCTATATTTTGAATAATAAAGTTTTTGAACCAGAAGGAACTCTTACAACTCCAGAATCTCATATTATAAATTATTATCTTAAGGAAAGTGAAGAAAAGAAAGTAAAAAATTTTTTTATCGAGGTTTCTTCTTTTGCTATAAAAGGAAAAAGGGTTTATGGAATAGATTTTAAGGGAGGCATTTTTTTAAACTTTTCAATAACTCACCATCTTAAAATTCACAAAAATATACAGGATTATTTAAATTCAAAATTGAAATTAAAAGAATTAACAAATGGCCCATTTTTAATAAATAAGGATGACCCATATTCAGATTTTTTCAAAAAGGATAGTTCAAATTATTATTTTTCTTATAAAGATAAGGCAGATTTTTATGTCGAAAATTATTCTAAAAATAATAATTTCTATAATTTTAAACTCAATCTTCTTGGTAAAACTTTTATAATAAATCTAAATGAAAAAAGTGATATTTACCCAATTTTACCTACACTTTCTTTATCATATCTATTTAATTTAAACCTTGAAGAGGTTATAAAGAAGATAAATGATATTTATAAAAAACCAGAAGGAAGATGGGTAATTTTAAATCAAGACCCTCTTATCATTGTTGATAAGGCAAACACACCTCTTTCTATAAAATTTTTAATAGAAAAAATAAAAGATTTTAAATTAAATAGAAAAATTGTTCTTTTCTCTTTTTTTGAAGAAGAAGATATAAGAGAAACTCTTTTAATAACAAAACTTCTTGCAAAAAATTTTGATTATATTTTTATTTCAAGTGATGATTCAAAAGAAAAAACACCATTTGAATGCAATAAAAATTTTATCTATTTTTTGAAAAAATTTAATGTAAAATATTCTTTTGTGGAAGATAGAAAAAAATGCATAAAAAAAGCAATAGAATCTGTTAAAAAAGGTGATGGTTTATTTATTCTTGGAAGAGGCGACGAGAAAAATATGAGAGTTAAAGATAAACTTGTACCATTTAATGATATTGAAATAACTGAAGAGATTTTGAGTAATTTAAAAAAATATGATCCTTTGACTCTGGAGGAACATTTATGAAGTTTCTTATTCCTTTTATATTCTCATTCATTTTAACCTTTATTATCACCTACCTATTGATATATTTCCAGAGAAAAAGAAAAATTGGGCAGATTGTAAGAGAAGAAGGACCAGTAATGCATTATAAGAAAATTGGCACTCCAACTCTTGGTGGAATATCCTTCTTAATAACTCTTTTTTTAACATATCTTTTTCTTCCAAAAACTCCTTTTACTAACAATCTAATGATTTTTGTTTTTCTTCAATCCTCAATAGGTTTATTTGATGATTTAATGAAATTAATTAAAACTGATGCTTATGGATTGAAAGCAAGATGGAAAATAATTTTACAGATAATTTTTTCAATTCCATTTGTTATTTTTCTTATTAAAAATTATGGAACTGACATTTATTTACCTTTTTCAAATAAAGATTTTTTTATCTTAACTCCAATTTTTACTATTCTTATTATTTTTCTTTCTGTTGGTGCAATAAATAGTTTTAATTTTACAGATGGACTTGATGGTTTACTTTCAGGGCTATCATTAATTTTAGTTCCATTTTTTATATTTTTGTTTTCAAAAAATTACAACATCATTCCACTTCTAACAATTGGTGGTTCACTTCTTGCTTTTTTATGGTTTAACTATAATCCTGCAGAAATTTTTATGGGTGATACTGGTTCAACTTTTCTTGGTGCATTTTTCATATTTTATTCTCTTTGTCTAAAACTTGAAATCTTACTTCCAATATTTATGTTAATTTTTGGAATAGAAACACTATCAGTAATAATACAGGTTCTATATTTTAAATACACAAAAAGAAAATATGGCGAAGGTAGAAGGGTTTTTAAGATGGCTCCAATTCATCATCATTTTGAACTTCTTGGAATTCCTGAACAAAAAATTACGGTTAGATTCTGGCTTTTTCAGGTTTTACTAGTTCTTATTTCATTTTCAATTCTATTCATTAAATAGGAGGTTCTTTTGGATTTTAAAGATAGAAAAGTTTCAGTTATAGGTATTGGTGGCTCTAAAAGGTCAGGTTTTTATACTTCACTTCTTCTTAAAAAAGAAGGAGCTAAGGTTTTTTTAAGCGAAATAAAAAAAGAGGATGAATTTAAAAATGAAATTGAGATTTTAAAACAAAACAAAATCTCTTTTGAGTTTGGAGTTAATTCAGAAAAAATTTATGAAAGTGAAATAATTATTCCTTGTCCAGGAATATCTATAAAAAGCCCACTACTTATAAAAGCAAAAGAATTAAACAAAAAAATAATAGGTGAACTTGAACTTTCTTACAAGTTTATTAGTGGAGAGGTTGTTGGAATAACCGGAACTTCTGGTAAAAGCACAACAACAACATTAACTTATGAATTTTTAAATAAAAGTAAAGTTAAATCTCACCTTGGTGGTAATATTGGAATTCCCCTTTCATCCCTTGTCATAAATGAAAAAGATGGAGTTTTTGTTCTTGAAGTTTCATGTTTTCAACTTGAAACAATAGAAAAGTTCAAACCAAAAGTTGCAACTTTTTTAAATTTTCATGAAGACCATCTCGATAGATATACTAACTTGAATGAATATCTCTTCTTTAAAAAAAGAATTTTTGAAAATCAAGATAAAAATGATTTTGCAATTTTAAATTATGATGATGAAGTTGTTAGAAATTTAAGTAAGGAGATTAAAAGTAAAGTTTACTATTTTTCAATAGAAAATGAAGTTGAAGGTATATTTTTAAAGGATGGTAAGATTTTTTTAAATCTTGATAATGAAAAGGTTTTTGTTGCTGATAGAAATGAAAGTACTTTGATTGGTGATTTTAATTCAAAAAATATAATTTCATCAATTCTTTCAAGTTATCTTGTTGGTGCAAAAATTGATAGTATAAGATATGTTTTAAAAAATTTTAAAGGTCTTCCACATAGATTACAGTTTGTTGAAAATATTAATGGAGTTAGCTTCATAAATGATTCAAAATCAACAAAACCAGAATCGTCCATTCAGGCACTTCTTTCGTTTCCTAAAAATAAATCAATAATAATTCTTGGAGGAAGTAAAAAAAATACAGATTTTACTAAACTATGTGAACTTGTAAAAAAAAGAGCAAAATATGCAATTGTTATTGGTGCAACAAAGGATGATTTCATAAAAATATTTAATGAAATTGGGTATAAAAAATATATTCCTGTAAGTTCACTTGAAGAAGCAGTTGATATTTCATTAGAGATTGGAGAAAAAGGTGATTATGTTATTCTTTCTCCTGCTTGTGCAAGTTTTGATATGTTTCATGACTTTGAAGATAGAGGAGAAAAATTTATTAATATTGTCAAAAAAATAAAAAATGAAAAAAATTGATTATACTTTATTCTTCATATTTATAATTCTATATGCACTTGGTTTCCTCTGGCAATTTTCAGCATCAGGAGTTGAACTTATTCTTTATGGAAAAATGGAAACATTTTTTAGATTTATAATATATTCAACAATATCAATATTTGTAATGATTATTTTTATCTACTTTCCAAGAAAATTATTCATTAAATTTACAAGACCTCTTTTTTATTTATCTCTTTTACTTTTGATAATTGTATATCTTCCAATTTTTGGTTCAAATATAGAACACAGAAGATGGATATATCTTTTTGGTTTAAGTTTTCAACCATCGGAACTTTATAAACTTGCTCTTATATTATTTGCTTCATATATACTTTCAAAGGACTATCTTCTTTGGGAAAAAGGAAGATATATTTTTCCTTTGATTTCTCTTGCCTTTTTAGGAGTAATATTGATTGTTTTTGAAACAGATTTTTCTACTGGTGTTCTAACATATTTAATCTTCCTGTCAGTTCTATTTATAGGAACATATAAAACAAAACATTTTTATATTCCCTTATCGCTTTTATCCTTTGCTCCTATTGTAGTTCTTTTAAAAAAGGAATGGCTTAATAGAATTACAGGAACACTCTATCCATTTAAGAAATTAACAGAAGAAGGTTATCAGATCGCACAATCTCTCATAGCAATTGGTTCTGGTGGTTTTTTTGGTTTGGGTTTTATGAATGGAAAACAGAAATTTCTTTATGTTCCACTTGTATCAAAAGATTTCATTTTTTCTTTGATATGCGAGGAAACTGGTTTAATAGGAGGAGGGATAGTTATTTTTATATACCTTCTTCTACTTATAAGAGGTTATTCAATATCAATGAAGGTTTCTGATGTTTTTTTTAAAATTCTTTCTTTTGGTATAACAACACACATTTTTTCACAAGCACTAATTGTTATTGGAGTTAATTTAGGCCTTTTTCCCACAACCGGTCTTACGCTTCCATTCATAAGTTATGGAGGTTCATCTCTTTTGATAAATGGAATAGAAGCAGGAATTTTATTAAATATTTCGAGGTTTGTAGAATGAAGATTTTAATTTCAACTGGTGGAACTGGTGGTCATATTTATCCTGCACTTATAATAGGAAAATATTTAAAAGAAAATGGTTTTGAAATTTTTTATACAATAGGTAAAAGAGAAAGGGAAGTAAAAATTTTAAAAGAAAGTGGTGAGAGGTTCATAATTTTACCAGTTGATGCTCCTACCAAAAAATTTTTCTATCTACAACTATTTTTCTCACTCTTTAAATCTTTTTCTTTATTAAAAAAAGAAAAACCAGATTATGTTTTTGCATTTGGAAGTTATGCTTCTTTTCCAGTTTTATTCTGGACAAATTTACTTAAAATTCCTTACTTTCTTCATGAACAGAACATAATTCCAGGAAAGGTTATAAAAACTTTTTCTAAAAATGCTAAAAAAGTTTTTATCTCTTTTGATGAATCAAAAAAATATTTGAAATCTAATAATCTTATCTTTAGTGGTATGCCAATAAGAGAAAAAATTGGAAAGATAGAAAAGAGAGAGGGATTAAAAAAATTTGGTTTAAATGATAAAAAATTAACTTTCTTACTAATTGGTGGAAGCGGTGGTTCAAAATTTCTTCTTGATTTAATAAAAAATTATGAAGAAAAGATTTTTGAAATGAACCTTCAAGGAATAATAATTAAAGGAAATATTGAAATTGAGGGTAATTTTAAGTTTGATTCAGTTATTCTTGATTATTTAAATGAAATGGAATATGCTTATGCTATTTCTGATTTTGTAATTTCAAGAGGTGGTGCATCAACAATTTGGGAGATACTCTATTCAAAAAAGCCTGTAATTTTAGTTCCAATAAAAGTAAGTAATCATCAAAATATTAATTCAAAGATAATCGAAGAACTCAATGTAGGAATTGTTTTTAAAGAGGATGATAAAGAAAAATTCCCACAAGTATTAACTGAATTTATTGAAAATATTAACGAGTTCAAAAAAAATTTTACAAAGATGAATTTTCCTGACACAAAAAGTATAATTTTAAGGGAGATTTTAAGTGAAAAATAAAGACAGAATTCATCTTATTGGAATTGGTGGTTCTGGAATGCTTTCTCTTGCAAATCTATTAGTTGAACATGGCTTTTCAGTTTCAGGTTCAGATATAGTTCAAAATAAAAAATTTAGTAAACTTGAAGAGAAAGGAGTTACAATTTTTTTAAACCATAACCCAAAAAATATTTTAGATTCAGATATTGTTATATATTCATCAGCAATAAGACCAAATAATGTTGAACTAATTGAAGCAAAAAAATTGAATAAACAAATTTTTCATAGGGTTGATTTCATTAAAAAACTTACAGAAAATAAAAAAACAATAGGAGTTGCAGGAACACATGGAAAAACAACAACTACAGCAATGATTTCATATCTTTTTAAAGAAATAGGTTTATCTCCTTCACTTTATTTTGGTGGAGAAAATGATGATTTCTATTTTGGAAGTGAAAAAGGAACTAGTGAATATTTTATTCTTGAAACAGATGAACATGATGAATCCTTTTTAAATTTTAATATCCACCTCCCAGTAGTAACAAACATTGACAGGGACCATCTAACCCTCGATGGTCCCTTCAAGGGAGATTTTAACCTTCTTAAAGAAAGTTTTTTAAAATTTATAAATAATTCAAAATCTAAAGAAGTAATCTTATCTTATGATTGCCCTAATCTTTTTAACTTAAAAGAAAAAATTAATAAACAAATTCTTTCTTATTCAATAGAAAGAAAAAACGCAACCCTTTTTGGAAAAATTACAAAAAAAGAGAATTTAAAAACAACTGGAGAGATATTTTATAGAGGACAAAAAATTGGAGAACTTACTCTTTCAATTCCTGGTGAAAAATATTTTTTAAACACTCTTGGAGTTATATTGATTTCAATTGAAGAAGGTCTAAGTATCGAAAAAACTCTAAAAATTTTAGAAAATTTTAAAGGGGTAAAAAGAAGATTTGAAATAGTTTATGATAAAGATTTTATAGTGATAGATGATCATGCAGATCATCCTACAGAAATAGGTGTTACATTGAAAATTGCAAGGGATTATTTTATGAATAGAAGAATAATATCAATAATTGAACCTCATAGATATTCAAGATTAAAAGATCTTTATAAAGAATATCCTGATAGTTTTAAATTAAGTGATATAATTATACTTCTACCAGTTGACCCAGCAGATGAAACTATAACATATGGAGTTAATACAGAAATGATATTTGAAGAAACAAAGAAAAGATATGAGGATAAAAAGATATTCTATCTTGACAAAAAAAATGTTATTCTATTTTTAAAGAATGAGATTAGAAAAGAGGATGTTATAATTTTTATGGGTCCTGGTAAAATTAAAAATTTAGTTAAGGAGTTTTTAATTGAAATTGAAGGATAAAAGTTTAATTAATCTAATTAAAGGAAAGATTTATAAAGATTTTGAAATTAAAAACATAACAACATTTAAAGTGGGGGGAAAGGTTGATTATTTAGTTATTCCACAGGATTATGATGATATAAGATTAACCTTAAGATTTGGTAGAGATAAAAATATTCCCATTTATTTAATGGGCAATGGCTCAAACCTTCTCATATCAGATTCAGGAATAAAAGGAATAATAATTAGAATTTCAAAAGAAAATTTCACACAAAAGCAAATTAAAAATAATATTATAATATCTGAAAGTGGAGTTCCTCTTTATGAACTTATCTCAATTTCACTTAAAAATGAACTTTCTGGTCTAGAATTCCTTCATGGAATTCCTGGTGCACTTGGTGGGGTTATTGCAATGAATGCTGGAACAGATGGCACTTCAATAAGTGATTTTCTAAAAGAGATAAAAGTTATGGATAATTTTGGTGAAATTTTTGTTTTACCAAAAGAAGAGATCGGATTTTCTTACAGAAAATCTTTAATAATAGAAAAAAAATTGATCGTTTTGGAAGCACTTATGGAACTAAAAAAATCCAAAAAAGATACTATTTTTTCGACTCTTAAAAATAAAATAAATAAAAGAAGATTAACTCAACCATTAACATTTCCAACTGCTGGTTGTGTATTTAAAAATGAAGGAGAAAATAAAGCTGGATTTCTAATTGAAAAAGCAGGATGTAAAGGATTAAGAATAGGCGATGCGGAAGTATCAACAATTCATGCCAATTTTATTTTAAATAAAGGCAATGCAACATTTAAGGATATAATTTCTCTAATGAAAATGGTGAGAGAAAGGGTTTATGAAAAATTTAAAATTAATTTAAATCCTGAAATAATAATTATGGGTGAAGTTGAAGAGGAGGTGCCATTTAAAATTTTAGAACCATGGTAAAAAAAATTATAATTATTCTTATTTTAATTCTAATAATTCTTTTCCCACCAATTTTTCCTAAAAATTTAATTAAGGGAGAGAATAAAAAAATTAAGGATTTTTATGGATTTGTTTTCACATATTTTAATAATAATCTTGAAAGAACATCAATCTGGGGTTATAAGATTAAGGAATATAATTTAAAGGGAATAATTGTAAAAAATATAAATACAAATAAATCATACATATTTAGTAAAGAAGGAGAAATGATTAAGGAGGGAGAAGTTTCTGGATTCCCTATTGTATATTTTGAAGAAGAAAAATTAAAAAATAGTTATGAGAGTATAAAAAATTACTTCCTATCTTATATAAATATCTATGAAACTATAAAAGAACTCAATTTAACTCCTTTCCTTGATATTGAAAATGAAACAATTTATCTTGAAAATGAAAAGTTAAAGGTTATTTTAGGAAAAGAAAATTTTGTTAAAAGAGTTGATAATCTTAAAACTCTTTTATCAAAAGAGGAAATTGCTGGTTTACTTGATGCATCTTTTGATAATATAATTATTTATAGGGGAAAATGATGGAAAAAATATTAAATATTATTGAATTTTCACCAAAAGATAGGATTATTTTTACATTAGGAAGATTTGATAATGGAGTAATAAATATTGTTGATAGATTTGAAATTGAAGATATAAATTATAAAAATAATAAAATTTTAAAAGCAAATGAATTCAAAGAGAGAATGGATAATGAGTTGACAAAAATTGAAGAAACATTTAGTAATATCGATAACATAGTTTCAATATATGATAAACCAACATTTTACAAAAAAAGATTTGCTTTAAACAGTAAAGAGGAAAGAAAAATAAAAGAAAGCGACCTTAATAATATGATTAATCTTACAAAAGCATCTCTTGAAAAAGAAGGAAAAGAGATAATTCAGATTTTCAGTAGTGAATTTTATATTGATGATAAAAAGGTTGAAGTTCCAATTGGTGAAAAAGGAAAAAAATTTGTAGCAATTTTTAATGTTTTTGGAATAGAAAAAGATAAGATAAAAGTTTTAAAATCAATCTTTAGTAGAAAGAAAAACCCCCTTAAAGTTATCTATTTTTCTCCACTTCTTTTAATAAATGGAGTTAAAGATATTTTTTCAAAAAACTTCATAATAGATATAGAAAATCCATTTACATATCTAATTTTTGGTGTTGATAATATACCAAATCAGGTAGAATATATAGAACTTGGCACAAAAGATGTTGTAAGAGACCTTTCTTATGTGCTTGAAATTCCACCAAGAGAAAGTGAAGATTACCTATTTAAAAAAGGAGTTCTTGACCATAAGATATTTTATGATATTGATTATCCTTTATCTATTGAAAAAAAAGTTGCTTCAATGAGAGTAATTGAAATTTTTGAAATCATTGAGAAAAAAATGAAGAAATTACCCTTTAAATTCTATCCTGATGAAATTGTAATTTGTGGTGAAGGTGCTAAAATAAGAAACATTAAGGAATTTGCCAAAGAATATTTTGATCTTCCAACTTCAATTGGTGAACCTTATGAATATAAAAGTGATTTAAAATTAGATCCTTTAGATGTTATAACTGCAGTTGGTGCAATAAGGTCTTATATTGATAAAGACAAAAAAGAATCTTTTTTTAATAAATTAATGAATATTTTTGAGAAAATTTTTGATTAAGGAGGATAAAAAATGGGCAATGCCTATGATCCATGGCAGGAAGTAAAGCCAGTAATAAAGGTGGTTGGAATTGGAGGAGGAGGGACAAATGCAGTTAATAGAATGATTGAAAGAGATGTTAAAAATGTGGAATTTATTGCTATAAATACTGATGTTCAGGTTTTGAAACTTTCAAGAGCACATCGTCTTGTTCAGATTGGCCCAAAAACAACAAAAGGACTTGGTGCAGGTTCAGACCCAGACCTTGGATTAAAAGCAGCAGAAGAAAGTAGAGAAGCAATAAGAGATGCTCTTCTTGGAGCAGATTTAATTTTTATTACTGCAGGAATGGGAAAAGGAACAGGAACAGGCGCATCGCCAATTGTTGCAGATATCGCAAGAGAACTTGGTGCATTAACAATAGGTGTTGTAACAAAACCTTTCAATTTTGAGGGAAGAAGAAGGTCTCAAATTGCTGAAGAGGGGATTTCTCTTTTAAAAGAAAAAGTTGATACACTTATTGTAATTTCAAATAACCGTCTTCTTGAAATAACTTCAGCAAAAACAAGTCTACTTGATTCTTTTATTCTTGCCGATGAAGCACTTCGTCAAGGGGTTCAAGGTATTTCAGACTTACTTACGCAACCAGGAATAATAAATGTTGATTTTATGGATGTCGCAAAGATTATGAGAGGTGCTGGTAATGCATGGCTTGGAATTGGTATGGGTTCTGGAGAAAAGAGAGCAGAAATTGCAGCCAAAAATGCAATAACAAGTCCGCTTCTTGAAATGTCACTTTCTGGTGCAAAAGGAATAGTGACAAATATTGCAGGAAATAAAAATATTTCACTTCATGAAGTTGAAAAGGCAATGCAAATTATTAATCAAACAGCAGATACTGATGTAAATTCCATTTTTGGAGTAACAATTGATGAGGAACTCGGTGATCAGATAAAAATTGTATTAATAGCAACAAGTTTCCAACCGAAATATGCAGTTGATAAACAACTTTATGACCTTGATAAAGATTTAATCTCATCAGAAGACCTAAAAATTCCATCGTTTTTGAGGAAAAAGAAAAAAGAGGAAGAGTGAGAAGATTCACATTAGTAATAATAATTTTTATTATAATAATAGTTTTGATTAACTATAAAACAATATTTTCATATTTATCACTTCCAAAGACCTATAGAATAGAAAAATTAGAAGAATCGGTTTTTATAAAAAAACAAGGCATTATTATTTTAAATCAATCTATAACATATTCACCTTATGAGGGAGTTATAAATTTTTATGTTGATGATTTAGAAAAAGTTCCAAAAGATTTTTTAATATGTGAAGTTCAAACCATGGAAGGTGCTTTTAAATTTTTTTCGCAGGATACTGGAATTGTTTCAAGAAGAATTGAAGAACTTGATTTAGTTCTTGACGAATTAAAAGAAGATCCATTTTTAATAACTGATGAGAAAGTAGTTAACAAAGTTAAAATATTAAATAATGGAGATATTATTAAAGAAGGTGAACCAATATATAGAATGATAGATAATCTTGAAGGTTATATCTATTTTAAAATTGATAAAGATTTTAAAAATTTCATAAATGGAAACTCTATCTATTTAAAAATTGATACAAATGAAGAAGTCTTTAAGGGTGAGATAGTTCAAGATGATAAATTTTTAAAAATTAGATTCAACAAATTCATTGAATATTTTATAAATACAAAAATTTATGTTTTTGATGTACTTATTTATAGTGGAAATTTAATAAAAATTCCTGATAAATTTGTTAAAAAAGATGGTATTGACTTAAGAGAAGATGATGGATTGAATAGATTTATTCCTTTTGAAGGTTTAAAATATATTAGACAGAATGGTTTTTATATTTTTCCTGAAGTTGAGGAAAATAAAAATATTTTTGAATTGATTGGTAAAGAAATATTAAATTAAAAAAGAGGAGGAAAGATGGGTTTTTTTGACAGTTTAAAAAAGTTTTTTGGATTTGAAGAAGAGATAAAAGAGTTAACAGAAGGCGAAGAAGAAAATTTGATCGTTACAGATACAGGAAGAGTTAAAGTTGTTGTAATTGAACCAAAGGCATATGATGAAGCACAGGAAATCATTGATAACTTAAAGGATGGAAGGCCTGTTGTTATTAATTTTGAAGAAACAGATAGAGAACTTGCAAGAAGAATAATTGACTTTCTAAGTGGTGGCGCCTATGCACTTGATGGAACAACTGAAAAGATATCAAATTATGTTTTTCTTTTTGTTCCAAAAGGAGTTGAGATAACAAAAGAGACTAAAAAATTCTGGAGAAAAAAAGTAGAATCAGAAGAAACTGATTAAAACCTTTTTTCATATTGAAATCATTATAAATTTTTGATATAATGAATTCTGCTCTGACTCTTTCGTTACCTCATAAGTATCTTCCTATGAAAGGGGAGACCAGAGATAACGGGGAGTTGGAGCACTTTTTATTTTATAGAAGTAATTATTTTATTATTTTTTCTATTAAATTGCTATCCTCATCACCCTTAAATATTATCTTTAGAAGTAATCTTATTGAATCTGTTAAATTTTTAGAAAATTTTACCTTCTTTAATAGATAAGGAAGTTTTTTTAATGATTCTTTCCCTTCTTTTATGTTAATCAAAGATATAATTTTCTTTCTTTCTTCTTTTGAATATTTTTGATTCACATCAAGTTCAATTATTCTATTTATAGGAAGTTGGTTAATAATTCCAGCAAATATCTCATCAGGAGCATCAATAAAATTTATTATCTCCCAATCATAAATAATTTTTGATTTAGGAGTAAGTTCTTCTGAGATAAAAGCAACACTTTTATCTTCCCATGCTCCAAACTCATTTTTAGTAAGCACTCTGTAACTTCTTGATAAACTTTTCATTAAAATAAGTATACTATGTTTAATAAAATTTTTAAACCTTTTTGAGTTGACAGAAAATAATTTTAATAGATAATTTTTATTAATGGAAAATAAATTTATATGGATAAAAGATTTATTATTTGAATTTATAAGAAAAGATTTGAAACTAAAATATAAAAGATCAATTCTTGGTATTGCTTGGTCAATTCTAAATCCTTTGCTAATGATGATAGTTATGTCAATAGTTTTTTCTTATCTTTTTAGATTTCAAATAAAGAATTATCCAATTTATATTTTATCAGGAATAATATTTTGGAACTTTTTTTCAACCTCTACAAACCTTTCTTCTTTATCACTAATATCAAATAGTTCTTTATTAAAAAAAGTTTATTTTCCAAGAGTTCTACTTGTTATCTCCTCCACTTTATCTCAATTTATAAATTTATTATATGCTTTGATTCCTCTTGTAATTATTATGTTTTTTTATAAAACTCCACCTAAATTAAGTTTTATTCTAATTCCAATTCCGATATTATCACTTTTATTATTCACAATTGGATTGTCTTTAATTCTTTCAATACTTTCAGTTTATTTTACAGATATAAGTTATATTTATCAGATAATTTTACTTGCATGGATGTATTTAACCCCTATTTTTTATCCTCCATCAATAGTTCCTGATAAGTATAAGATATTTTTACAGATCAATCCTATGTATCATATAATTATAAGTTTGAGAGAAGTTATTTATTCAGGCGAGTTTCCTTCATTAAATACTCTTACCTTATCGTTTATTTTTTCATTTTCGATTTTTCTTTTTGGTTTATGGTTTTTTAAGAAAAATGAAAATAAGGTGATGTATTTATTATGAGTTTAGAAACAATAATTAATCTTGAAGATGTTTCATTGAAATTCAAATTACAAAAAGAAAGAACACCATCTATAAAAGAATTTACTGTGAAATTAATTACAAGAAAAGTTTCATATTTAGATTTTTATGCTTTAAAAAACATTAATCTTGAAATTAAAAAGGGTGAAAGTGTTGGAATAATAGGAAGAAATGGTTCAGGAAAAACAACCCTTTTAAGAATTATAGCAGGAATTTATAAACCAACATCAGGAAAAGTTTATGTTAAAGGAAGAATTATGCCAATTATTGAACTTGGGGCGGGTTTTGATATGGAACTTACTGGAAAAGAAAATATTTTTTTAAATGGCTTACTTCTTGGAATGACGAGAAGAGAGATTGAGAAAAAATATGATGAGATAGTTGAATTTTCAGGATTAAAGGATTTCATAAACTCACCCTTAAGAACCTATTCTTCAGGTATGATTTTAAGACTTGGATTTTCAGTTGCAACTGCAATAAATCCAGATATAATTCTTTTAGATGAGGTATTTGCAGTAGGAGATGAAGAATTCAAAAAAAAGTGTATCGCTAAAATTAAAGAGTTTAAAGAGAATGGTTCAACCTTTCTTTTTGTATCTCATAATATGAATGCAATAAAGGAAATATGCGAAATGGCTATTTTAATAGAAAAAGGTAAAATTATAATGTATACACAAAAAGAGGAAGTTATAAAGTGTTATTTAAAATTAGATTTTTAAAGAAAATTGATTATTTTTTATTATTCATTACAATTTTAATTATTTTAATTCTAAGTTTATTATTTTTTAACAATCCAAAGTTATTAAGTATAATGTTAATTTTAATTGGTATTATAATAATTGAAATTTTAATATTACAAATTTACAGGAGATTATCTAAGAATTTAGAATGTATAATTCAAATAAATAATATTAAATTAGTCGAGACTTTTAGAAAGGAAATAAATAAATTATCTGGTGAAATTTTTGTAAATACTTTAAATTTATATATCCCACCACTTTTTTCAGATTGGACTTTAGATGGGGATTTGTTAAAAATAATAATAGATGAAATATATTTAAGAGAGAAAATTAATATTTTAGAATTAGGGTCAGGAGCCTCAACAATTGTAATTTCAAGAATCTTAAAAAGTTTAAATAAAGGTATGTTATATTCTATTGAACATGATGTAGTTTTTTATAATAAAACAAAAAAGCTTTTATTATTAAATGGTTTAGAAGATATATGCAAATTATATTTATCACCAATAGAAAAAGTAATTATAAATAATGAAGAATTCTTATGGTATGATACAAAGTTTATAAATAAGATTGATCTTATTGATATGTTAATTATAGATGGACCACCTATATATTTGGGTAAAATGTCTCGTTTTCCAGCCCTTCCATTGTTGATAGAAAAATTAAATTCAAATTGTATAATTTTTTTGGATGATGCTTTCAGAGATGAGGAAAAAAATATAATAAAGAAATGGATGAATTTATATTCTAATTTTCATTATCAGACCATTAATACTTCTAAAGGTGCTTTAAAAATAACAATATGAGAAATTTTATAATCTCATTAAAAAGAAAATATATAATTTCATTAAAAATTATAAAAGAAGAAGGTATTAAAACATTTTTTAAAAAAATTTTTATGAAAATATTTAATAAATTAATTACTTTTACAAATAATCTAAAATTTAAAGAGTTCGCTAAAAAAACAATAGAAATCGCAAAAGAAAAAGACAAAATTATTATAATAATTTCTGGTGTAAAATTTAATAGTTACTCTGGAAACAGAAATACTAATATTGCTCTTAATTTTTACAAAAGAGGTTATTTTATATTGTTTGTATATTTTACATGGAATAAAAAAGAAGAAACTGAAATAGGTTTTGTAAATAAGGGGATATATCTGCTACCATTAAGAATTTTTATGGAAAATATTTATAAAGTTTTGGAATTATTTTATTTTGTTTCTAAAAAAATTATAATTTTTGAATTTCCATGTAAAGAATCTATAGATATTATTTCAATTTCAAAAATTTATGATTTTTTAGTTATTTATGATATTAAAGATGATTGGGAAGAATTTTATAAATTAAAAGAAGCAAATTGGTATTCTAAAAATATTGAAATTTTTGTTTGCAAAAATTCTGATTTATTAATTTCAGTTTCTATAGGTTTAAAAAATAAATTTAATGATTATAAACCTTTTATTGTTCCTAATGGTTACGATCCTAGTAATTTTAATATAGAAACCAAAATTGAAATATCAAGAGAGAATTTAAAAAAGGGCGATATAATTATTGGCTATTTTGGGCATTTAACAAGTGCATGGTTCAATTGGGATTTAATAATTGAAATTGCTGAAAAGTATCCAAATTGGTTTTTTGAAATAATTGGTTATGGTATGCCTGATGGTTTAAAATTACCAAAAAATATTAATTATATAGGTAAAGTTAAAAGAGAATTTTTATATTATCATGTTAAGAAATGGGATGTTTCTATTGTACCTTTTAAAAAATCATTACTATCAGAACACTCTGATCCATTGAAGGTTTATGAATATTTGTATATGAAAAAACCTGTAATTGTCTATGGTATAAATCATTTAAAAAATTACCCTTATGTATTTGTAGCTAATACAATTGATGAATTTATAGAATTGATAAAATATTCAAAAGAAATAAATATTGATGATGATAAATTATACAAATTTTTAAATAATTCCTTGTGGAATAAAAGAGCAGAAAAAATTGAATTTTTAATAAATCATATTTCAACTCAAAAGAATATATTTATTATTACAAATTGGAGATTTAGATGAAATTTTTATTTATTTATCAATATTTATCAATAGGTGGTGTTGAAACAATAATTAAAAATAGAATTAAATTTTTTCCAAAATCTATCAAAATTGATTTATTATTTTTATATAAAATTTCGTCAATAGAAATATTTGAAGGATTAAATATTAATAAAATTTACATTGAGAAAAATTTAAAAAAAATTAAAAATATTATTATGGAAAACAAATATGATTATATTATTTCAATTGATACACCACAAGTTCATGAAATTTTAGATAATATAAATGAAAAAACAAAAATTATATTAGAAGTACATACTGGTTATTATGAAAATAGAGAATATATAAGAAGAAAAAATATTCCTAAAAATACTAAATTAATTATAGTACCTTCTAAAAGTTTTAAAAATATTATACTAAGTGAATTAAATAATTATAATATTCCAATTTATGAACTACCTAATTGTGTTGATAAAATATTTTTTGAAGAGTATGAATTCAAATTTTCAAAAATAATTTCTATTCCAATATTATGGGTTGGTAGATTAGATTCTCTAAAAAATTGGTTAGAAATGCTAAAAATATTTAAAAAATTAATAGAAATTACGAAAGATATTAATTTTGAATTAGTTATAGTGGGAGGATATAAATCTAATAAAGTAGATGTTGATAATTTTAAGTATTTATTAAAAGAATACGAATTACTTGATAAAATAATATGGTTACCATATATTAATTATTATAATATGCCCAAAATATATAAAATGGTATCATATAGAGGTGGATTCTTTATTTCAACATCTAAATCGGAATCTTTTGGTATGACAGTTGCAGAAAGTATGGCATCTAAATGTCCTGTTATTATTTCTAATATCGATACATATAAAGAGTTATTAGATGAAAGTAAAGGTGGTTTTTTATATGAATTAGGAAATATTTATGATGCCATAGAAAAAATAAATATTTTATTAAACAATGAAGAATTAAAAAATGAAAAAATTATATATTCATATAATAAAGCTCTTAGGGAATTTGATCCAATTAAACATACTAAAAAATGGTTGAATATTATATTAAAGGATAATTAAATGTTCAATTATTTAATAATAATACCTGTCCAAAATGAAGAAAAAGTAATTATTAATACAATTGATAATTTATTGAAAATTAATTATGATTATAATTTATACAAAATAATTTTTCTATTAGATAATTGTAGTGATAATAGTTTAAATATTATTAAAAAATATAATTTAGATTATATTGAAAAAAAGGATAATCAAATAAAAGGAAAATCATTTGCACTTAAATGGTTTATACAAAATTATAAAAAAATTGAAAATTATTCAAAAATTATAATTTTAGACGCTGATTCTTTGATTGATAGAAATTTTTTATATAAAATTTCTAAAAATAAAGACGAAAACATTATCCAGGGTTTTATAAATCCAATTTTTGATAAAGATTTTATTTCTTCAAGTTTATCAGGATATTCAGAATTAATATCTCAAAAAACAAAAGATTTCATTAAATCCAAATTTAACTGGTCTATTGTTTTAAAAGGCACAGGAATGGTTTTAGATAAAGAAATTTTTAAAAAATATATCCCTTTATTAAAAACTCAAATTGAAGATATTGAACTTTCAATTTTATTAGTGAGAGATGGTTATAAAATAATATTTAATAATGAAGCGATTGTTAGTGATCCAAAACCTTTAAATATAAAACAAGCATCAAATCAGAGAGCAAGATGGTTATATGGACAATATCAGATAATAAAATATTACTGGAAAGATTTAATTAAAATTGCATTTTCAGGTATAGGAAACTTCTTTTTTGTTCTTGATATTATATTTAGACCAAAAACTTTATTTTATCTAATTAAACTATTTCTATTGTTATTTTTTATTTTTACTCATTTTCCATTTAAAACTTTCTTAATAACAATATTATCATTGATAATATTAATTGATTTTTTATATTTTATATTTGGTGGTATCTTAGTTAATGATAAAAAACATTATTATAAAATTTTGTTATATTCTCCTGTTTATATTATTATTTGGGGTTTAAGTATAATTAAAATGTTTTTAGTTAGAGGTAAAAAGTGGTTAAAAGCGAGGTAAAACTATGAATATATTATTTCCATATATGGCAAGATGGAAAAGCATTAATTGGACAAGATATCATAACCTTTTTATGGAATTTGCAAAGAGAGGTCATAATATTTATATAATTCAACCACCTCCTTTAAAATCTGATGAAACAAATTTTTTAGAAATAGATATCGAAATGCTAAAAAATATTAATTTGATAACAATAGAAAATATTCCTTTTTGGAATTTAAATATTCCTTTCTCAAAAATTTTAAAAAAAGGATTATATTCTTATATATTAAGTAAAAGAATCAATTACTTCATTAAAAAATTTAATATCGATTTGGTATTTATATATAATATTCCACAATATCTGTTGATTAAAAAATTAAAAGGAAAGGTAAAAATTATTTTTGATATCGCAGATGATTATCCAGAAATGTTAATTCATGAAATTAAGTTTTTTAAAAATTTAATAAGAAATTTTGGTAAGTCAATTTTAAATAAAATTATAAAAACATCTGACCTAGTTATTACCTCTGCAAATGGGTTAAAAGAAAAATATTATAAAAATGCATATTTAGTACCAAATGGCGTCGATTTAGATTTGCTTAAAAATATTAAAGTTGAGAAGAAAGATAAAATAATTATTGGTTTTATTGGATCTTTTGAATATTTTATTGATTTTGATTTAATATTTTATCTTGCTAAAAACCTTAGGTATATTGAATTTTATTTAGTTGGAAGTGGCAGATTATTTAAATATGTTAAAAATTATATTGAAGAAGAAAATTTAAAAAATGTTGTATTAACGGGACAAATACCACATTATAAAATTTCAGAATATTTAAATAAATTTGATTTAGCTCTATTACCATTAAAAAAAGATGAAGTTTCTGATAATACATGTCCATTGAAATTATTTGAATATGCATTATTTAAAATACCAATCATAGGAGATGAATTAAAAGAATTGAAAATCATAGGAGATGAATTTATAAACTTTTATAAAACAAAAGAAGAAGCATTGAATTTAATAAAAGATTTTTTAGAAAATAAAAATAAATTTATCGAAAAGTGTGAATATGGTTATGAATTAATTAATAATAGATTAAATTGGCAAAATCTGGCTGATGAATATTTAAACATAATCAATAAAGAATTGAAAATTAATTAATATCTTTAACCTGATATTAATTTTTTTAAAGTCATAAATAATATGTATAAATCAAGAAGGGGCGACCAGGTTGAAATATAAATTAAATCATATTTAATTTTTTCTTCTGGGGTTGTTTCATATTTTCCCACAATTTGAGCAAGGCCAGTAATTCCTGGTTTTAATTTTACTCTGTAATTAAAATAAGGAACTTTTTTTTCTATTTCCTCAAAAAATTCTGGTCTTTCTGGTCTTGGTCCAACAATACTCATTTCTCCTTTAAGCACGTTTATGAATTGTGGAATTTCATCAAGATGACTCTTTCTTAAGAATTTTCCTAATTTTGTTACTCTTTCATCTTTTAAACTTGAAAGAACAGGCCCTGTTTTTTCTTCAGCACCTTCAATCATAGTTCTAAATTTTATTAAATTGAATAATTTTCCTTCCTCGCCAACTCTTTTTTGAATATAAAAAACTCTTCCCTTTGAAAATATTTTTATTAATATTGGAATTATTAGAAAAAGCGGAGAAAGTATTATTAGAAATATTATTGATAGCAATATATCTATTATTCTTTTTAAAATTACCTCTTCTTCAGTTAAATTTATTTTCGAAATTTCAAAAAATGCTTTATCTGAAATGTTTATGTTTTTAGATGAATACAACAGTATATCTATAAATGTTGGAGAAAGAAAAATTTTAATATTATTTTCATATGCATAGTTTATTATTTCTTCTTTTTCTTGAACATTATTAAGTAGAAAAACTGCATCAATTTTGTTCTTTATTTGTTTTAATTCATCGATGTTATTAATTTTTTTAAATTCATATTTCCCAAATCTTTCATAAATTTCACCCTCGCCAATATAAACTGCAATTTTATTACCTTCAATTTTCTTTTCATAAATAAAAATAAAATATCTAAATAAAATTAAAAAAAGCAATTCATAAATTGTTGAAATAAAAATAACTGACCTTGGATAAGCAAAAATTCTTAAGAAAAAAGAAAGAGATAGTTTTATAAGGAAAAGAAGTAAAATTGATGTAAATATTGACGCAAAAGCATCATAGAAACTTTCTTTTTTTGTGTATAAACCATATAAAGTAAAAAATATTATAAAAATTATTGTTAAAAATGGCAGAGTATTTAAAAAAGCATATAAATTTCTTATTTCAAATGGAGTTCCAAATCTAAAAATAAAAAATCTTGTAAAAAAAGCAAAAAGTGAAGAAGAAATAAAAATCGATATATCAATTAAAAGAACAAAAAAATAATTAATTTTTTTCATAATATTTAATTGTTTCTTTTAATCCATCAGTTAAATCAACTTCACTATTAAAATTTAGTAATTTTTTGGATAAATTTACATCAAGACAACTTTTTTTCACGCCACTATCTTTTTTTAAATATTTTTTCTTTAATTTATAACCTATTATTCTTTCTAATATATCAACAAGTTCATTAATTGAAGTTTCCTTTCCAGTTCCAATGTTAAAAATACCTTCTTTATTTATAGATAATATATTTGCTTTAACGACATCTGAAATATAAATAAAATCCCTTGTATTTTCTCCATCTCCAAAAATTGTTATAGGTTTTTTCTTTAATATTTGATTTATAAAAATAGAAATAACTCCAGATTCCGAGTTTTTATTTTGCCTACTTCCATATACATTTGAATATCTTAAAATTAAATATTTGAAATTATATTTTTTAGAAAAGTAAATAAGTGAATTTTCAACTAATAATTTAGATAACCCATAAATATTTATAGGTTTTAAATCATCATTTTCTTTATTAGGTACCTCTTTTTCTCCATAAACTGCACAGGATGATGCGAAAATGAACTGTTTTAAGAAATATTTTGCTGGTTCAATTAAATTTAATAGATTTTGTAAATTTTGAGTTAAGAATCTTCCTTTCCTTTTTTCTGCTTTATTAATATTACTAATATAAGCATGATGATTTATTATGTCAGGTTTAAATTTTTCAATAATTTTATTAATTCTCTCTTTTTCTTTTAAATCAATCTTTTCAAATAAGGCATTTTTATTTATATTTTCTTCTCTTCCAGTTGAAAGATTATCTATTACTAAAACCTCGTGACCATTTTTTATATATTCATCAGTAAGATGAGAGCCAATAAATCCAGCACCACCTGTAACAATTATTTTCATAAGATAATTATACTTGACTGGTGAATATATTAAAAGTATAAATAAATTATGAATTCATTAAAATTTGATATTGAAAATCTTTTTCTTTATCTATTTTCTTTTGTATTTTTTATTCCTCATTTTGTAATTGTTGGAAGTGGGACAACTTTTACAACTTTTGCACCAAGGGCATTTTCAATTTCATTAGTCATTTTTATTTTTTCAATCCCGTTTTTTATTTATTTTTATAAAAACAAAAATTTTATAATTACTTATTTAACTAAAATAAATCTTATTTATATAATAATTTATTTAATTTCAACAATTTTTTCAGATAATTTTTATAATTCTTTTTTTGGCTGGCAATATAGAAATAAAAGTTTTTTAATAATAACTATAATGCTATTTCTTCCAATAATAGCACCACTGATTTTAGATAATTTAAAAAAAATAAAAAAAATAATAGATATTGGTATAATCTTTTCATCAATCTATTCTTTATATGGTATTTTACAATTTTTTAAATTAGATCCTTTTTATATTGTTGAATCTAAAGGAGAAAGGGTTTTTTCATTTTTCTTAAATCCAAACTATTTTACTCCAATTATTTTAATCTTTTTATACTTTTCCTTAAATAAATTTTCATTTGAAAATAAAAAAATATATCTAATTCCTTTTTTATTAAATCTTATAGTTATAATACTTGCTCAAACATTTACAACCTTTCTTAGTTTATTTATTAGTTTTCCAATTTATCTGTTTTTATTATTTAAATTTTTTCCTCAATATAAAAAAAAGATCATTAAATATATTTCAATTTTTTTAATTATAGTAATAATTTTTTCTATTTTTTCATTATTTTTTATAAATAAATATGATCCTAATTTAATTAAAAGATATAAATATCTAACAACACTTAAAACAAGATTATATTTATGGAAAGATACAGGAAAAATGGTTATTAATGAATTTGGAATAAAAGAATATTTAATTGGTATTGGTGGAGAAAATTTTAACAAGAAATTTATGAGTTATAAATCAATTGAACTTGAAAAACTTGAACCAAATACAACATACGATAATTCCCATAATGAATATATTGAACAATTTATTAAGAGTGGAATTTTACAATTAATAATTTATATTTTAATAATTATTTATTCTTTAATTATTCTTTTAAGAATTATAAAAAAAGATAATGAATTTAAAGAAATATCTTTTATCATTTTTATATCTTTACTTGCTTATTCAATAAATTTGATTGGAACATATGAAACAATTCAAATGTTTCTATTCTTTTGTTTCTTACTTTCAATAATAAATTCATTAATTATTCTTGATAAACAATCAATTCTTTTAAAATCATATAGAGGTAATAAAATTCTTGTTTTTATCTTCCTTTTATTAATTTCTTTTAATTTTCTTTATCACATATTTCTTAATATTTCAAGCGATTATGCAAATACAGGATATAATAATTTAAGTTTTTATAACTATATTAAACAAGTTGATAAAGAAAAAGTAATAAAAACACTTAATTTTTCTGAGTCTTATTTTTTAAAAGCAATAAAATATAACCCTTTTGAAAAAACATATTATCCATACTATTTAGCAGAAATTTATTATTATAAGGGAATTGAATTGAATGATAATTCTTATAACCTTAAAAGTATAAAAATATTAAATGATATTAAAAATGAATCTCAATTTTCAAACTCAGTATATAATTTGCTTGGAGATAATTATTATTACTTAAAAGATATAGAAAAAGCAAAAGAGTGTTATAAAAAATCAATCGAATGGTACAAATTTTTTAATGAACCAAACTTATCTTTAACTAAAATATATATAGATGAGAATAATCTTAATGAAGCAGAAAGATATGTTGATATTATATTATCAGTAAAAGAAAATGTTTTAGCATATAGATATAAGGGAATAATTTATCTAAAAAAAGGGGATTTAGAACTTGCAAAAAAATATCTTCAAAGAGCAATTAAACTTGGGGATAAAGAAGCAAAGGACATTATTAAAGATATAGAAAATTAACATATAAATTGCCAAAAATTTGGCAAAAATAAAATAATTTAATTAAAGTTTTTATTATAAGTTTTTATTTATATTTTCTAAAATTCAAAATATATAACATAATTTTTAAACCACTTGACAAAATTAAAAATAGTGATTTATTATTAAATTAGAAAAAAAGAATTTTAGTTTAAGACCAAGAAGGCGGTGAAATTTTCTCCCTATATGGGCGCCATGGGAGAAAAAGGAGCCTGGTGGCGCAACCGGCTTGGTTAATTTTTTAGGTGCCCGAAATTTTGAAAATTAGGAGGTAGAAAACTATGTGGAGAAAAGGTAAGGGTTTTACCCTTATTGAGTTAATGGTTGTAATTGCAATTATCTTGATTCTTGCTTTAATTGCAATTCCTGCTTATAGAAACATGCAGGATAGAGCAAGAAAATCAAGAGTTCAGAGTGATTTAAGGACACTTGCAAATGCTCTTCAGATGTTCTTTACTGACTGGAACCAATATCCTATACAAGCAACTGCAGCAAGATTAGCAGCTACAAACGCTGGTGGTGAGTTAATGGGAAGTGGGGCTGGAGCTACTATTAATGTTTCAGGTGCAGTTAGTGCAACTGGAGAGAGAGGCCCTATAACATATATAGAAAAGTTACCTATTGATCCTTTTGCAACTCCTGCTACTGCTTCTTACTATTACTTAAGTGATACCGATGGAACTAAATATGTATTATGGTCTCAAACAACCGCACCAGGTGAATGGATTTATAGAGATTCAGTTGGTAATGGTGGTGTAACAAATACAACTCCTGTACTTCCATAGTAATTAATTTGAATTTTTAGTGTAAAAGGTTTGGAGGAGAGAAGTTAAATCACTCTCCTCCTTAAAAAAAATTTTAATAAGGGGGAAATTTGATTAAGGTTATAATGGAATTATGAATTTTTTTAATATTTTTAGAAACAAAAAAGGTTTATCTTTAATTGAAGCAATGCTTGCTATTGTTATTTTTGTTTTCCCTATTTTTGCGACAATTTCAACAGTTACATTTTTATATAAACAAACACACAATAGAAATCTTGAACTTCTTGCAGAAAATTTAAGTAATTATATCTTAGAAGATTTAAGAGGTAGAAAATTCTATTATTATCCTGGTGAATCTGTAAACGTTAAAGACAACCTTCAATTTTTATATGAAAATTTACCTCAATCTCAAGGTGGAATAGTTGATCCATATGGAAGTATTGGTGAAAGAATTATGAATTATTCCTGCATAAATGATTCAGTATATGATACTTCAATCTATAATGAGAATAATCCTGATTATGATTATCCATATGTTGAATTTCCATCTATTGAAGCAAGAAAATTTTATAACACATTTAAGGTTGAACTTTATATAACAAGATTTATAAATGCGGATGTTGATGAACCAATAGAAAATGTTGATCCATTTAAATTTATCTATAAAATTGATGTTGTTTTGTTGATTGAAGATCCAAAAAGTTCCTACACAAATTTAAAAGGAACAGTTCAAGGTTGGAAGAGATTCACTGTGGCATCAACAGAGGTAACATACCATGATCCATAATGAGAAAAGAGGTTTTAGTTTAATTGAACTTTTAATTGCTATTGCAATTTTTTCTGTAATTTTAATTGGTATATATCCTGTTTTTGCTCAAATTACAACATTTAATCAAGAAAATTATATTAGAACTGCTCTTATGGATAATTTAAGAGCAGGTATGGATAGATTAGTAAGAGAATTAAGAGAAGCAACATCTGTTGATTTAGAAGATAGTTCAGGATTAACCCCCCCAATTATTCAAAATTCTTTTATAATATTTTCTCACCCTGATCCTGATTCACAAAGTGGTAGCGAAATAATAAAATATGAACTAACTACATCTTCTTATTCAATTAGTTTTTTCCCTGAAGGAAGAGAAATAAAAAGATATGTTTTTAATAATGATACAAATTCGTGGGAAGGTGGAAATCCTATAACTGAACCAACAATATATAGTTTGAAATTTATAAGGATTGGTCAGATTATCAAAATTGAAATTATATCGAAAGTTCAGTTAAGACAGAAGGTAGAAGCACAGGATTATATTTATTTAACCAATGTAACAGTAAGGAATCCTCTAACTTAATTTTATTTATATATTTAATATAATATAAAGGAGGATAAAGATGATTTTTAAAAAGAGGAAAGGTTTTGCATTAATAACAGTATTAATAATATCAACTATACTTTTTGGAGTTATTGGTTTTACATTTATAAGTGCAAATAGAAATCTCAACCTGAAAACAATACTCCATCTTTCAAAAACATCTCTCACTACTGCTGATGCAGGTCTTGAAGAAATAATAAGAGAAATTCAAAGTGAACATTTTAACAATATTGGTTTATACTTATTAAATCTATATGATGATGGTTTAGATTCAACGCCTGCTCTTTATTTATATTATCCGGATTTCTTTAAAGACCCAAGAAATGGAAATTATATCCAAACAAGAGCAAAATATTTTATGGATTTTGACTATTATACACTTGATGATGAAGGTAATCCAGTTCCAATGAAAATTGCTGACTGGAATGATACTAATTCAAATGGACTTGCAGATGAAGGTGAATATCATTCAAAAGTAGTTACAGAACCAAATGAAATTAAAGTTAGAGAAAGTGTTATTGAATATATTGGTAATTTAGTTAGACCTCAAGATGACGCAAAAATTAACGCAATTTGTAATGATATACAAAGTGCATACAATCAATGGATGAATTATCTATGGGGTTTAAACTGGAATGAGGGTTTTAAAACTACTGATACAGGTGAAAATCTTGGAGTTATGGAAAAAATGATAAGTAGAATTGGTGGTAACGATTTGATTGCTGATTGTTCTGGTATTGATATAAATGATGTTGTTAAACCTTATGATGTTGATCATCCTGCAACAGGCGATACATATGAAGGTATTATTATTCAAACTGCTGGAAAAATCGATACATCTGAACAATCTCCCTCAAAAGGTTTAATTATTATAACTGCAATTGGTTATTCGTTTAGTTCACCAGTTCCAAAAGATGATTTTAATAATGTTATAAAACCAAGATTATCTCTTGTTTGCCCAAGACCAAGCGATCCAGAATTTTCTAACCATTATTTAAATGTTCTTGATATTGATACTATAAATAATTCCCTTAAACTTGCAGGTTCAAAATATAAAATCACTCCAATGAAAAGAGGAATTAGAGGTGAATTTGAGGTAAAATATGAATCACCTTTAAATTCAATAATTCAATTATTAAGAGAGCCAGATGAAGTAACAACTGTTACATATCAAGATCAGGTTAGTTTTTCGGATTATCTTGTTGCTTCAAATGATACAATAAATTTTGGATTTGATGAAGAGGTTCATGGTCCAATTAGAAGTAATGGAAATATAAATTTTTCTGGAGAAATATGGGATACAATAACAGCAAATGATTATGTAAGAGATTATATAACCTTTGGACCTTATGCTAATCAACATACAGGTGGTTTCCATTTTTATATAAATGGTGTTGAATATAAAGTTGAACCATTTAAAAACTCATCTCAAAATAGCCCTATTTCGACTGTTGCAAATATATACCCACCTCTTATTTATAATGGGAATACCTACAATACTGTTAATGTTGTTCAATCACCTGACCAGAAAACATATTATATAGATTTGCCACCATTTAATTCACCTTTAAATAACATTGGTAGTGAAGATGTAAAGGTTTATGCACAACAACAGCCAAACATGGATTTTTCAAAAGTTCAAACTTCAGGAAATGAGATAAAAACAATTGCTCAAAATACTGGATATTATTTTAATGGTTCAAGTAAAGCAGTTGAGTTACACTTTCTTGAAAATGGAACAATTCAAGTTAAAGAAGGAAATGGTCCAACAAGAATAATTGATATGCCAACAAATTACCCTGTAACTCTTCCTGACGGTACTGTTTATCCAGGAGGAGTTATTTATATTAATGGAGATGTAACTGTAAGAGGAAAAGTTAATGGAAGAGTAACAGTTTATGCATCTAATGATGTTTGGATTGAATCTGATTTAACATATGTACATCCTCCAGTTACAGATCCAAATCAGACACCAAATTATATTCCTGATTCACTTGGTTTAATTGCTTATGATGATGTAATTATTCATAAAAATGCACCAGAACACCTTAGAATTGATGCTGCAGTTTTAGCACAAACTGGTTCTTTTGGAATTGACTCTAATGCTAACTGGCATCCATATAATCCCAATGGACATGTTCTTGATTTTAGAGGTTCTCAGACTTTCTATTCTTCAAGTAATGCACCTGCAATTGTAAGTGGAAGTAGAGTTAAAGGTTATGAAACACAGTTAACTTATTATGATTATAATTTAAAAAGAGCAAGACCTCCTCTTTTCCCAACCATTGGCGACGAAGTAGTAACAAGAACAGCCATAACTAACACTCAAACTTATGATGCAATAAATTTAACAGGTCCTCTTAAATCAACACTATTTGGTAGAATTTTATGGCGTGAGATGGTGAACCCTCCATAAAATGGATTTATTAAAAATTCATTCTTATAAAAAAGGATTTACTTTAATTGAATTATTTGTAACTATTGCTGTAATAATAATATTAACTGGCGCTTTAATTTATTTATCTCCTAAATTAATAGTTAGACAGAGATTAAAAAATGATGCATGGCAAATTTTAAATAATATTAAAGAGGTTCAAGAAAGAGCAAGAGCACAACTTGAAATATTAAAAATTGAATTTGATTTAGATAGCAAAATTACTTATAAATATGAAAAAAGAAGAAACGCTTTTATATCTGGAAATAATGAAAACATAGGTTTAAGAAATTTAACTAATCAAATCTTTTTTAAAAGTGTAAGAATCGGAAATACAACATATGGAACAGGTAAAGCAACATATATGTACGATGAATGGGGAGTTCCAAAAAAAATTGATAACAGCGATTCTGGTGAAATAATTATAACCATTGAGACGCCTGTTTTAAAAAATGACTCAGGACAAAATTTATCAATAGATATAATAGTTTCTCAAGGGACTGGAAGATTAAGAATGGATGGTCCAAAATAAAAAAATATTTAAAATATTTTTATTTAGATATTCTAGTTGATTTATTTTTTTATATATTACCTGAATTTGAAAAATGAGAAAAGAAAATAATTATTTTATAAAAGAAATCATAGATAATGGCATATCAATATTAAAAAAATAAATATTAAATATTTATATGAGTCGTAAAAATTAAATCATTTTTTGATAAAATAATTTAAAAGTTTTTTATTTTTCGGAGTTTTTTATTGTTTAAAAGAAATAAAGGATTTACTTTAATTGAACTTGTTATAGTTATAGTCATATTATCAATTTTATCTTATGGTCTTATTTATCTTTCACCTTCTTTAATTGCTTCTCAAAGATTAAAAAATGATGCATGGCAACTTGTAAATGATTTAAGAGAAGTTCAAGAAAGAGCAAGAGCACAACTTGAAAAGTTAAAAATAAATTTTTATGTATTTAATCCTGAAACACCTGAACTAAATAATGTCTATGTTTTTGAATTAAGAAAAAATGCAATTCAAAAAGCAAATAATCAGGGTAAGGATATTGTTTATATAATTAATCATCCTGGTGAATTTCCAAATATTATTGTAAGAAAATTTACAAAAAACATTGGTTTTCCTTATGCATTTGGTTATACAAAAGGTATAAAAACTGATGATGGATTGGGAACTGCGAATTCAGTTGTTTTTGGAGCATCATCTTCTCCAACATCTTATTATGTTTCATTTTCATATAATGAATGGGGAAATCCTTCAGCAGGAGGTCATATAAACATAATTTCAAAAAATTTTTTTGGAAAGACAAAAGATGGTCGTGGAAATTTTTTGCCAAAAGTTATAACAATTTATATAACACCAGCAACAGGAAGAATAAGATTTATTGGTCCAAGAGATTGGCAATAAAAAGATTAATATAATGATGTAATCAATTTATGAAAAGAGATTCATTAGAAGAAGTAGCAAGATGTGTCTTATAAGCAATTGATGAATTTAACAATGCTGATAACCTCAGAAAATTAAGCAAATTTTATAGTTAATTAAAATCTCTAAATAATAATAGATGATTTAATTAAAATTTTTTGAAAAAATTATAATAAAAGAATGAAAAATTTTTTACAATATGGTGTTATTGACAAAATACAAAAATTTAGTATTATATACTCTTGCTCCTTGACAAAAGAATAATCTTTAATATAATTTAAAGGATAGATTTTTATTTGCCGGTGTAGCTCAGTGGCAGAGCAGCTGATTTGTAATCAGCGGGTCGTGGGTTCAAGTCCCTCCGCCGGCTCCATTTGTGGAGAGGTAGCGAAGTGGTTAAACGCGGCAGACTGTAAATCTGTTGGCTAATGCCTTCGTAGGTTCGAATCCTACCCTCTCCACCATGCGGGAGTAGCTCAGTTGGTAGAGCATCAGCCTTCCAAGCTGAGTGTCGCGGGTTCGAGTCCCGTCTCCC